>Ga0207992_1000564_pt1 | contig 18458 bp, 11 predicted proteins | sample ETN02SmetaG_FD_185788 | JGI IMG/M metagenome (GOLD analysis project Ga0207992, IMG submission 185788) | Marine microbial and viral communities from oxygen minimum zone, Eastern Pacific Ocean - ETNP2014F10-02SV255 (SPAdes) (version 2) | ecosystem: Environmental > Aquatic > Marine > Oceanic ...
GGAAAATTTTTCAATGAATAAAAATGTTTTTTTAATAGTATCATTTAATCTTTTACCTTTGCCACCTAAGTTATTTAAGATAAGAGAAATAACACCTAATCAACTTTAGATTATACTTCTTGACTTTTCAGGGGAAGTGTAGTCAACTTTAAGTATAAGTCTTTGGGGAAAAGGGAGGGGAAGTCTGTAATCTTTTTTATACGGCCATCCTACACGTATTTATAACCTATAACCAAATTCAGTTTTGAAAATAAACGACCAAGGAGGTTTTATGCGAAAGCTTAAACCAATTGTCATAATATGCTTCTTTACAGGAATGCTTTTTTCTGGTCAGACAGGAAAGATTGCTGGGATAGTAACAGATGCTAGTTCAGGTGGCGCACTTGTTGGTTGTAATGTTCTTGTTAAAGGGACATCACAAGGTGCAAGTACCGACGCAAATGGCGAATATTTTATCATTAATCTTTCACCCGGTTCCTATGATCTGGAATTTTCCATGATCGGGTACGCTGCTTATACTGCAGAAGGGGTTAGCGTGAATATAGATGTTACGACACCTGTAAACGCCGCCATAAGTACAGAAGCGGTAGCCATGTCTGGTATCGTTGTTACAGCTGAACAACCTGCCATTGAAAAAACACTCACATCCACAAAACAAATTGTTTCTGGTGATATGATGGGCGGGATGGCAGTTACAGATGTGAATGATGTTGTTAAAACATTGCCAGGCGTTACTGAAGTAGGTGGTGATTTACACATCCGTGGTGGAAGATCCGGTGAAGAAATGTACCTTGTAGATGGTGCATCTGTAACCAATGCAGTCATGGGTGGGGAAGCAATTCCCGTTAATCCTGGAATGGTTGGAGAACTGCAGTTGATTACTGGTACTTTCAATGCTGAATATGGACAGGCAATGTCTGGTCTTTTTAATACAGTGCTGCGCGAACCAGCACCAGGTTTTCATGCCAGTTTTGGTTATCGTACCACACTTGGCCAGGACTATTTCAAAGCGGATGCCGGTGATTTCAGTGGTGTTGGTGTGTATGCTGAAACAATGGAAATTGTAGATGATGCAGGTGCATATACTAACGCTGTTGACGGAACAGATTTTACCAAAACTGCATTTGGCGGTGAAAAGACTATTATGGATTTCAGTGCTGGTTTTGGAACTGGTGCGTTAGGTGGTGTTTTTTCCTTACGACAATTGAATGATGGTGGACGCCTTCCAGGGTTAGCAGAAGATTTACAGAATGTCCAAGCGAAATTCAATTTCCAGCTTGGCAGCAGTCTTAAACTAAGTGCTGAAGTAATGAGTTACACCAGAAATGGTTTTTATGATCCTTCCTATGATGCAGAGCGCATGGATGCAGGTATGGATATTTGGCAATGGCTCTGGGCCATGGATCAATACCCTGTGACTGAAGAAAGCGCTACTCAATTTGGTGTGACTGCCAATTATGTGATGTCTCCTAGTACAAATATAACAGTTCGTGCTGATATGATGATGCGTAATCAGGAAGATGGTGCACAAAGCGCAGATGGAAAATTTGTTGATTTTGATACAAATGCGAAAGTGACCGCCACTACATCTTACAATGGAGCGGAAGGTCCAAACCATACTAAGGTTATGGAAGACCGCGCTAACTCCAATGCTTGGTATAATACTGAAAATGTTTACGGACATTATTTTAAATCCGAAGAAACCATTACCACCATTGGTGCCCATGCGACAAGCCAGTTGAATAATCGTCACCAGCTGAAAGCAGGTTTTGATTATCGTATGTTTGATTTGGATCGCTGGGGACATGATGTCTGGTATGGCAGGACATTGGGTTATACTGACGATAATCCCAGATTGCAGCACAATAGTTTTGGTGGAGCTACACCTACCGAAATAGCAGCGTATGCCCAAGATCAGATGGAATTCAATGACATGATCTTAAATGTGGGCTTACGTTTTGACGGCTTTGATGCAGGATCGGACAAAGGTGTATGGGCGCCAAACGATCCCATAGCTGATGCGGCTGGTGATGGGGCAGTTAATCCTTTTGATCCATCTAAAAGAACCGCAACAGAAATGAAAACTCAAATCAGTCCTAGACTTGGTGCTTCATTCCCTGTAGGAGATAATATGGCTTTTCGTTATGCCTATGGCTCCTTTTTCCAGCGACCGGAATTTTATTCACTTTTGAATAACCACATGGCTCAAATGGATGGCGGAACTGAATCTGGTTTCTTTATCTATTTAGGGAATGCGAACCTTGATCCAATGAAGAATACTATTTATGAAATGGGGCTGCAATACAGTTTAGCATCCAATCTAAAGTTGGATGTATCTGGCTATCATAGAGATATTTCAAATCTGCAAGCATCCCAGGAAGTCTATGCTATCCCATTCCGGGATAGTACATCTGCTGGTTGGGCAGGGACAGGTGATGCTTTTGAAGCAGCGCACTATAGTGTCATGGTCAGTGATCACTTTGGTGATGTCCGTGGTCTGGAAACGAGTTTATCCATGACAGGGCAATCCGGTCTTACGGGACGTGTTTCTTATACGTTCTCTATTGCCCGTGGCACTGCATCTGATAAGATCAATGCTGGTAATGGTAGTTTAACGCAGGATGGTGGAGGTATAGCAGCCAATGTGTTGACAATGACAACACTAGACTGGCACCGGCCACACATTCTTAATGGGTATGTTGATTATCATATGGATATGAGTGGACTGTTACAGAGTGCAGGTGTCAATTTGACATTTAATGCACAAAGTGGATTACCTGTTTCAGCTCGTTCAGGTGTTGGTGGCGCGTCACTGAGCCAGAGGGCTCCAACAACAATTGATTTAAATCTGAAACTGGATGCACGGCTTTCTGTAGCAGGTATAAGTCCGACAGTTTATCTCTTGGTTGAGAACGTTATGAATAATCAGAATGTTGTTGCAATAGCCGATCCAGGGTCATTTTTTGATGAAGCTTCGGCTTATCATAATATTGCCGCTGGTTCTTCAAACAATCTGTTGGCTTATGGTAAACCAATGACGCTCAATTTTGGCGTACAGATCAACTACTAAAGGATGATTTAAGGAGTTAATTATGAAAAATAAAAGAATCTTTAATACAGTCCTGACAGGTATAATGATCTGGGGACTGGCAACAACTGCAATGGCCAAAGATAGGCTGGACGTGCTTGACAGGTCCAGAATTGCTGGCAGAACTTTATCGCCCGTAGCTGGACAAACATATGTTTATCACACAAATGGCGATCTTTGGATGGGCTGGGATTCCTATGGTAATACAGGTGACCAAACCTGTAGTGCTATTATTCCTGGCTGGGTTTACCCAGGTGCTAATGAAGCGGCAGGCCACGGCTTTTTGAATTACAACTGTCGTGCAGGCTACTGGATCATCGCTGATATTGGCGGTACGCTCTATGAAGGTACTACAGGTCAATATGATATTAGCGAAGGAACCGAGCCAGGTGAAACTTCCAGTGGATGGGCAGGCAGCGATGGTGACTATAACAAGGAACCATGGGTAACAACCACTACTTGGTCCATTCCAGACGCAAGCCTGGATGTTGTTGCAACTCGTCGCTCCTGGAGCTTCAATGGTGAGTCCAATACTTACTTCGCAGTGAGTGAGCACGACTACAATGACTTCGTGATTGAAGAGATACACGTAATCAATAATGGTTCGGCTACTGTTGACGAACTTGTCCTTGCGTCCAAAGCAGACCACGATTGTACCTGGAACGTTCCTTTTCCTGATTGGGACTATGCATTCTGGACAGATGACGTTGTTGACTATGATGCAGATTATATGCTTACCATGGAGATGGATGGTGATGACCCAGGTTCAGCAGCAAATGATTTTGGTATTGATGATCCAGGTCGGGAATATCGCGGTGTACGAGTGGGTCAAACACCATTAAATATTAATGGTACAGCTTATGGATCTTTAGCAGCAGCTGATGTAAACCATATGTGGTGGACAGGTGATGAAGATCCCCAAACGGTCGCTTCCAGGTATGCTATGGCAACTATGGTAAGCGGAGCAGGTGATAAAAAGAATATTAATCCAACGCCTATGGATATGCGTTATTTACAGTCCTACAGTGGTGGTGCACTTGCAGCTGGCGACACTGCAACATTTGTTGTTGCTGTTCTTGCCGGTGCAGGTCTTGCGAATACGCAGCAGGCAGCTGCAAACGCACGTAAAGCCTATGACTGGAACTGGAACCTGCCAAAGCCTCCAGCGGCTCCACAGATTGCTGCTGATGGAGTATCAACAAAAGAAGATGGTACAGTAGATCTCACATGGTCTTATAGTGATGCCCAGATAGCTGCCGCAGATCCAGATAAAGGATCAGCTGATTTTGCAGGTTTTCGAATCTATAAAGCAGCCACGGCTCCAAGACAGAGTTCTGGTGATATCATGAATGCTGAGGGTGTTTCAGCAGATAATTCAACTGACGGTGGTACGATGGTTGGAGAGCCAGGTAATGGTACGAAGTTCACATCTGCTTCTACAGGACCTTATACGATGGTACTGGATATTCCGTCTACGGATTTAGGTACCTATTCTAATGGGGATGGCACCTATTCATGGAATGACACAAAAGTAGCCATTGGTTTAACATACTGGTATTATGTAGCGGCATATGATGCAGCAGGAACAGACGCTGTGCATGGATCCGTTCCGTCTTTGGAAAGTTATTACACCATGTGCTACCCCATGCAGGCTGCTCCTGATGGTGGTGGTGGTTTCATTAGTGATACGCCTCCGGCAACAACAGTGTCTGTGGAATCACTTACCTATGAAGGTTTAGATGGAACTACCAGTGATGTATTTGTTGCACCAAATCCTTGGAGAGGTTCGGTCATGGAAACTTTTCATGGTGCCACAACTGCAAACAGTTACTTTGTCAGGTTTTACAATGTCAAAAGCGGGGACGATATCCGTGTGTTTGACGTAGGTGGAAATCTGGTATATGAAAGCGCAGCCACAGCTGCAGGTTCATTTGATTGGAATCTGGTCTCTCGAACCCGCAATCAGATAGTAACAGGTGTATATTATTGGCAAGTAGGGGATCAGTCAGGGAAACTGGCTGTCATCCGATAACCAAAGGAGAAAAATAAAATGAAATCAATCATAAAAAATCCAATGAAATGGTTGACCATATCTCTTGTGGTTATCTCATTTCAAACAATGATTATGGCAGAAGGCGATAATGACAAAGTTGGGTCATCTGCATTTAAATTCCTGAATATTCAAACGGATGCCCATGGTGCTGCCCTGGGCGGTCTCGCCGCTCAAGCTAGCGGCGCAAACGCTCTCTTCTGGAACCCTGCTGGTATAGCTGGTTCTGAAGGAATTGGTTTTAGTGGTGGCATGACGCAATGGCTGGTGGAAACAACTGTCATGAATGCTGGTGTTGTAATGCCAATGATGGGTGGTACGGTAGGCTTGTCCCTCGTATCTGTTGACTATGGCGACATTATGAAATCCGGTTGGGCTGGTACAACAGAATTTGTATTTGAACCAAACCAAGGTTCTTTTACGGCAACTGACATGTCACTGCAAGCCAGTTATGGGAAAAGTTTATCCGATAAATTTTCCCTTGGCGCTACTGCTAAAATGATTAGCCAGAACATTGATGATGTAAGTATCAGTGGACTAGCTTTCGATATTGGGACCCAGTTTAATACAGGTTACCGTGGCATCAGTATGGGAGCAGTTGTATCTAATTTTGGTCCTGATGTTGATTCACAGGCTCCGGAAGATGCTTCCTATGAAGAATTCCCGGGAATGTCACTGCCCATGACTTTTAGTTTTGGTGTAGTAGGAGAAGCAATTCCAGGACTGAACGCTGGTCTTAATGTACTTAAGCAGGCAGATATGGCCCAGGAATTTATCTTCAATGGAGAGTATTCCGTCGCTGACATTGCATCTCTTCGCTTCAGCTATAATATCAGTAATCCTCAAGAGCCCATGTCATTTGGTGTTGGGCTTGGTATGGCTGGTGTAACTGCTAATGTTGCTATTACAACAACACAATATTTTGATAATGTGATGCGGTTTGGCATAGGATATGCCCTTTAAGTAAGAGATTACATCTATTTCATAAAAAAGCCGTTCCGAAAAGAGCGGCTTTTTTTGTAGGTTTAACTATGACGAGATCATCAGTAACAGCAATAATTTTTTTAACGAATAATCTTTTTGCACAATCATTCGATTTTGTAGATCAAGCAGGAAGAAATGGATTAGAGTTTGATCATGATCATGGGGGTTCCGGAGAAAAATTTTATGTAGAAACTATGGGGTCCGGTGTCTGCCTTTTAGATTATGATAATGATAACGATTTAGATATCTATTTTTGTCAGGGCGCTCCATTACCGGGATGGGGACAAAATTTAAAATTAGAAAATAAACTCTTTCGCAATGATGGAGAGCGGTGGACAGATGTAAGTAAACCAGCTGGCATTGCAGATGAATCGTATAGTATCGGGTGCGCCTGCGGGGATATTGATAATGATGGAGATACAGATCTTTATGTTACGAATTATGGGGAAGATATCTTTTATTTGAATAATGGCGATGGCACATTTACGGACCAAACAAATACAGTTGGATTGTTTAACGATGAATGGGGTTCCAGCGCAGTATTTTTTGATATGGATAATGATGGCTGGCTCGATCTGTATGTAACAAATTATGTAGAATTTATCACCGATAAAAATCCATGGTGTGGTGATCGTCAGAGTGGAAAGCGGGCTTATTGTGATCCGGATATTTTTAAAGGTGTGCCGGATAAGTTGTTTCAAAATATGGGGAATGGAACATTTCGGGATATTTCAAAAGAAGCGGGTATTTCCAATCAGCAGGGCAAAGGGCTAGGTGTTGTTCCCGGTGATATTGATGGAGATGGGGATATGGATTTGTATGTAGCCAATGATAAGGTTATGAATCATCTCTACATAAATGATGGACAGGGAGGATTTTCAGAAGATGCACTTTTTGCAGGTGTGGGCTATAATGAAAATGGTCGGGCAGAAGCTGGAATGGGAGTTGATTTTTCAGATGTGAATCAAGATGGCTGGCTGGATCTGTTTGTTACCAATTTCAGTGGTGAATCCAATACCCTCTATATAAATGATAAATTAGGTTCCTTTGTGGACCAGACTTTCCTGGCGGGGTTGGGTCAACCCAGTTTGAATTATTTGGGATTTGGCACAAAATTCATTGATCTTAATTATGATGGTTACCAAGATATTTTTGTGGCGAACGGACATGTAATTGATAATATTAAATATTTTAATCAAGACTACACCCATGCTCAGAAAAAACAGATATTCCTGGGTGATGGATTCGCTTCTTTTAGTGAAGTTTCTTCTGATGAAATTGGGGATGCTAAAACGCCCAGCGTTGGCCGCGGTGCTGCATTCGGGGATCTAGATAATGATGGGGATATTGATATTGTTATTTCAAATAATAATGGTCCAGCCAATCTCTTGATTAGATCCGGGAAGCCGAATTTAAATTGGATCGGGTTCGAACTTATGGGTCGTCAATCAAACCGGGAAGGTATTGGCTCTAGAATTGAAATTGAATCAAATGGCGATAAGCAAACGCAGTTTGTTAGTATGGGCGGCAGCTATCTTTCATCTAACGATAAACGAGTGTTATTTGGATTAAACAAAAACCAATTAATTGATAGACTGACCATTCAATGGCCTAGCGGACTACTAGCGGTATTCGAAAATATTGAAGCCAATCATTACTATATTATTGAAGAAGGAGGGAAACCATCAATCCTACATTATTAACCATTTTGCTTTCAATCCCACTCCTTAGTCAGGAGTTGTCCCAGGGACAGTTGATGTTAAAAAACAAACAATACCACCAGGCTGTACAATTCTTTTCTGAATTCCTTCTAAATAATCCGGACAATGTTGAAGCATTGAACGGTCTTGCGGATGGACAACACCGGTCTGGCGATCCTATGACAGCAATTTTGACCTATCAAAAAAGCCTATTGAATGAATCTGATCAACCGGAAGTCTGGATCAGCATTGGGAATATCCAATATTATAATAATTTATTTCCAGAGGCGACATTATCTTATCAAAAATCAGCTGAATTAGATTCGAATAACTCCAAAGTCTATAATAATCTTGGCTCTGTTTTAAAGGAACAAAGAAAGTTTGATCAGGCCATTTTTAATTTTAAAAAAGCATATGACATTGATCCAAAATATGCTCTGGCTTGCAGGAACCTTGGAGACATTTATTTAAGGCAGGGAGGTAAAACCGATGCAATTTTATGGCTCAAAAATGCAGTTAAACTGGATCCGGAAAATATGCGCGGACAGTATTGGCTGGGAAAGGCTTATTATCAGGCAGGAGAATTTGTAAATGCAAAAAACCAATACCTCCGGGTTCTTTCAAAAAGGCCAGGTCTTCATTCCGTTCACCATGACCTGGGGCTGGCATATTTCGGAATGCGAAATTATAGCGAAGCGATCGAGCACGTACAACAGGCAATCAGCGCAAACCATTCCATTTTCATATATTATCTTTCTCTAAGCAGATTTTTTTCAAGTCTTCATGATGAAACATCTGCATTGGCAGTATTGGATTCTGCCCATCAATATGATCGATCAATTCCTGAAATCTGGATCGCAAAAGGCGATATTCATAAATCAGGAGAACGATTTGAAGATGCTCTTAGAGCCTATAAAATATCTTCATCGTATGATTCAAAAAACTGGAAGGGATATTATAAACAGGGTGTTGTGCAATATTATTTGGGGCGCTTGAATGAAGCCCTATCCTCTTTGGAATTGGCCCATGAAATTGATTCAACCCAAAGTGAAATTAACCATTTTTTAGGGTTAGTCCATTTAAAGCAGGAAAAAGTACAAATGGCCAATTTCTATTTAGTAAAAGCATCAATGGCTGATGGTTCAAATGCAGACATTTTGTTTCATCTGGGACAGTCATATTCTTATTTAAAAAATATCCAAAAAGCAAAATTGAACTTTGAAAGATCATTAGAGATTGAGCCCAATAATTCTGAAGCATTATATGCCTTGGGGCAGGCCTATCGAACTTTAGGCGAAAAAGAAGCATCGCAGGCTATCTTAGAAAAATTCAAACAAATCTCTGATTTTGAAAAATCAAAAAAAATACTACAGAAACAAATTATTACTCGACCCAAAGATTTGAAGATTAAAAAAGAATTAGCTGCATTATTTGAATCAATTGATGATTTTAAATCTGCGGCAGAGGTTTGGCAGCAAGCAGCCTATTTTGGAGATCAGAATGCACAATTGGAATTGAAAAGACTCAAGTCTGAATTGAAATAATGAATTATTTGGCATATTTGATTCTTGTCCAGATATCAACCGGTGCATTTCTCCGACTGGCAACACCCGTAGGTTTTTATTACCATTATTTGGTTTTAGTGCATATTACATCGGGATTTCTTTATTTGGGATATGGTGTAACTTATTTATACAAGAAACATGATTTAGGAAAGTTGTTCTTTTTAGAACCAAAAGATTATTTGATTATTCTAACTGTTCTTTTTGGATTTCTGACTTTTTTGACAGGAAGAATAGGAAATTTGGGAGAAATCCTTGTAACCCTTCACCTAGTTTCTGCAATCGGATTTGTTTTAGCCACATTGGTTCAATATCAAACCCGGAATAAGAAACTTATCCGTCACGGAATTGGTCTTATCTTGGCGGTGGGTGCCTTGTTGGGGGTAAATAAAATTTACAATTCCAAATCAATCTCAATAGAAAATAATGAAACCTATTTTTCACCATCTCCCGTAAAAACGGAAACGGGGCATTATTTAAATACGTCTGCTATCGACCGGTCCCAGCGCTGCGGAACCAGTGGCTGTCATCCAGATATTTATGCACAATGGCAACAGTCAGCTCACCGACTTTCTTCCTTTAATAACCCATTTTATAAATCATCGGTGGATTACCTCATGGACACAGCAGATTCAACGACTATTCGATGGTGTGCAGCTTGCCATGATCCAGTTATGCTTTTATCTGGGATGATGCTTGAAAAACCAGATGTAACAGTGGATGAAGCTCATTCGGGAATCACCTGCGAAACATGTCACGGTATCACAGCCATCCAGGATATAACCGGGAATGGAAATTATGTTTTAGATCAGCCAGTGGAGTATCCATTCAGTCATTCGTCTGGAATATTACAAAAAATCAATCAAATGTTAATCAAGATTGAACCCCGAGCCCATCGACAAAAAATGTTACTTCCTGTTCATTCCGAAAGTGATTTCTGTATGACGTGTCACAAGGTGAGTCTAGATAAGCCCCAAAATAATTATCGTTGGCTACGAGGACAGAATGAATATGATGCATGGCACCACAGTGGCGTAAGCGGAAATGCTGTGACTAGTTTTTATGAGCCGTCCAGACCATTGAAATGCCAGAATTGCCATATGGGTTTAGAAGTTTCCAATGATAGAGGGAATGATGCAGGGAAAGTTAGGGGTCACTATTTTAATGCAGTGAATACTGCTCTGCCTTCGCTGAAGGAGCACCTGAATCCCGATTGGGTGAAACGAACAATGGACTTTATGCAAGATGAAAAGATCGCCGTAGATTTTTATGGTGTTGAGATAGATGGAAATTTCATCAGTCCTTTGCAGGATAAAATCACGCTTCAACCCGGCACAAATGTCCGGATTGATGTGGTGGTCAGGACAAAAGGAATTGGACATAAATTCCCAGGTGGAACAATCGATTCCAATGAACCATGGCTCCAGGTATTTGTCCAAAATAAAAAGGGAGAAACCATTTATGGCAGCGGATTATTAGATGGGAAAAAATTTGTCGATCAGTCCGCCCATTTTTTCCGGGGCATTCTTTTAGATAAACAGGGTGAATTCATTTTAAAACGGAATCCACATGAGTGGGTCACCACATTGTATAACAATTCCATCCCGCCCGGATCTGCAGAAGTGATTCATTATGAATGGAACGTTCCTGATAACTTGAATGATGGATTAAAGATTATTGCAAACCTGAATTATCGAAAATTCAACCGCAGAATTACAGAAACATTTTTAGATGAACCCATCGATCTTCCCATAGTGACTATGGCTTCGGATACAGTTTCAATTGTGGCTCATCTGCAAAAATTAGATCTCAAAATTGAAGATGCAATTCGAATTAATGATTATGGCATTGGTATGCTCCGACAAAATAATCTGGAAGCTGCCCGAACAGCATTTACCCGGGTGACGGAAATAAACCCAAAATATGCCGATGGATATGTCAACCTTTCCCGGGTTCATATTAAAGAAGGGAAATTTTATTTGGCGGAACAAGCATTGTCATTTGCGGAATTCATAAAACCCAACTTCCCGAAAGTGGCTTTTTTTCGCGGGTTGATCGCTAAAAAACTGGGTAACTATCCCAAGGCAATCCAATACTTCGAACAGGTGCGTAAAACCCATCCTGAAGATAGAATGAATATAAATGAATTGGGTCAGACCTACTATTTCAATCAAGAATATGATAAGGCTTTATATATTTATTATGAAGGCCTTCAGATCGATCCTGAAGATGCGCAGGCTCATTACAATATGATGCTAGTGAATAAAAAATTAGGTAATAATGATAAGGCTCGTGAGCACCAAAATTATTATTTAAAATATAAACCGGATGAAGAAGCCCTATCCATTAGCCAATCGGCAAGATTAAAATATCCACATGCCAATAACGAGGCGCAAAAAGTTCATTCACATGGACTATTTCAAGTGGATGAATTTAGGTCACTTAAATAATATTTATCAAAGGCAGTCAACAAACTTTCCTGCCCGGAATAAGGCGTCGGGGCATATTTTTTTGATTGGATACCCATTTCTTCAAGCCTCTAAAAGAAAGTTATGTAAAATATTGTATCGTGATTATGTTTGGAGTTCATATTTTTAAAATGATAGAATCAACACATAGTAATCGGTATGCAAATGACATTATATAAAAAGGGCTTAAAATGGATAATGTACAATCTGTGAATTGAGAGGTAACCTCCCATGGATAAAATATATTAAGGAAATAACAAGACGATGGATTATCTTGAAAATTTACATGATGCTGTATTGAAGGGCAATCCTACGATAGCGGTGGAGATTACAGAAAGAGCACTAAAGGAAAAAATTGACCCTCATATATTGATCAATGAATATATGATTCGGGCTATGGATGAAGTGGGTGCGCGGTTCGAGCGTTTTGAATATTTTATTCCACAGCTACTTATGTCAGCGAAAGCCATGAAAGGAGCTATGGCTTTGATTCGTCCGCTTCTGATCAGTGAAGGAGAGGAAGATACTTCTATATATGCTATCACCGGAACAGTGAAAGGCGATGTCCATGATATTGGAAAAAACCTATTGGGTGCACTTTTAGAAGGTGGTGGTTTCAGAGTGGTGGACTTGGGGACCAATGTATCCCCGGAACAATTTATTGAAGCAGTTAAAACACACAAAGCAAAACTGGTTTGTATGTCTGCATTACTAACCACGACCATGCCAGGAATGAAAACAACAATTGATGCATTTAAGGATGCAGGCATAAGGGATGAAGTGATCATGCTGGTTGGTGGTGCACCTGTTACGCATCATTTTGCGAAAGATATTGGTGCCGATGGATATAAGGATAATGCAAGTGCAGGCGTTGTATTGGCAAAAGAATTACTCGGCATAGGACAAAAATGAACTTCAAATTGATTAGTTGTGAAGTGTTCAAACAAGAGTTGATTCATTGTATCGATAAAACCAGTAATAATATTGATACTGAATTTATTGCCAAGGGTATTCACGATTTAAATAGTGAAGGTATGCAGAGTCGAATTGTTAAATCCATTCAAAAAGCAGATCAGAAAGGGTTTGATGCAATTCTGTTGGGGTACGGTCTTTGCAATACATGGATATATGGGTTGGCAGCTAAAAAAACACCACTTATCATTCCCAGAAGCCATGACTGTATTGGAGTTCTTTTAGGAAGTAAGCAAAAGTATCTTGATTATTATTTTGAAAATCCCGGGACTTATTTCCAATCGGTAGGATGGATGGAAAATACAGAAAATGAACCATCCATTAAAAAAAGGTCATTGCAAAAATTATATGGGATGGATATGTCGCAGGAAGAAATAAAGTCAGAATATGGTGAAGAAAATTTAGATTATCTGAATGATGCTTTGGATCAAACAAAACATTATTCAAATATGGCATTTATTGATACAGGGATGGATTCTGATTCTCATTTTCAAAACCATGCAAAATCTAAAGCAGAAAAAAACAAATGGACTTTTGATGTTTTAAAGGGGAATATAAATCTTCTGCAAAATCTTGTGAATGGACATTGGTCCGACTCAGAATTTCTTATTATTAATCCCGGTGCGGTTGTACAACAATCTATTGATGAGGATTTAGTGACAGTAACTAAACCAAAATCTTAAAATTGATTTTTTGTGACCGATAAAGTACGAATTACCTTATTGCCTTTGAATCAAAGTTTTGAGGTCGCGAAAGAATCTCAACTCCATGATATACTTTTTAACTATGGTGTAGAATTCCCCTGTGGTGGTCATGCCAGATGCAGAGGATGCCGAGTGCGGATAAAAGAAGGTCATTTGCCCGTTACAGAGCCCCAGAAAAATATTCTGGATGTTAATGAACTGAATAAAGGTTGGCGGCTTGCATGCCAAGGATCTGTGCAAAATGATCTTATTATTGAATTGGATCAATGGAAATCCGACGTATTGTCTGATGATTCAGATTTTCAATTTTTACCCATGGATGGATTGGGCGTGGCCATCGATTTGGGCACTACAACTTTGGCAATGCAATTGGTAAATAGGGAAACGGGTGAAGTACTGGCTGTAGAAACGGACATTAATCCGCAAGCCAAGTATGGTGGTGATATAATGACGAGGATTGATGCAGCATCCAGATTAGTAAAACAGAATGAAATGCAGTTGCTCATTCGATCGAAACTAAATGATATGATTATTAATTTATTTCACAGTTCGAATGAAAAAAATTCAAGATTGAAACGCATCATTATCGTTGGGAATGCAGTAATGCATAATATTTTTTGTGGGATAGATGTGGAACCCATGGGGTATCATCCGTTTGAGCCAGTTTCAAATAATCTGGAGTTATATACACCTTCAGAATTGAGGTGGGATTTGAATGAAGATGTCACTATAGAATTTCTCCCGGGTGTAGGCAGCTTTATTGGGAGCGATATCCTGATCGGAGCCTGGGCAAAAAAGATGATAGAAAGTGACGGCATCAAGGTATTGGTGGATTTGGGCACTAATGGCGAAATCATGATTGGGAATAAAGATAAAATTTTGGCTGCATCTACAGCTGCGGGTCCTGCTTTTGAAGGTGCGGGGATATCTATGGGTATGCGTGCGGCGACAGGTGCTATTTCCACCGTTATGACGAGAAATGGTGAAATAATTCCAAAAGTATTGGGGTCTGCAAAAGCAAGGGGTATATGCGGTAGCGGACTTGTGGATGCGATTTCTGTTTACTTGGATGACGGATCTATCAAGGCGGACGGTAGATTTTTAAATGGAGAATCTATCATGGTTATGAATCCGGTGGTGATTACCCAAAAGGATATACGAGAGCTCCAATTGGCCAAAGGAGCTATTGCTACAGGGATTCGATTATTATTAAAAGAGTTTAATGCGGAAGAAAAAGATGTATCAGAAGTGTATTTATCTGGTGCGTTTGGGAATTATATCAGTAAGCGTAGCGCCAGAAGGATTGGTCTTTTAAACTTTCCGAAGAAAAAAATAACAACGGCAGGTAACACAGCCTTACTTGGGGCAAAAATGGCCTTATTTAATCAAAGTGAAATAAATAATTTTTTTGAAATCAGAGAAAAAACAACACACCTTGATTTAAGTATGCATCCAGATTTTACAGATGTGTTTGCAGAATTGGTGAACTTCCCTTTAAAAAGGGAAATGGTTTAGTGTTCTTTTAAAGTTTCGGATAATAGTTTTATATATGCAGGTGTTGAACCGCAACACCCACCCAATATTTTAATCCCCATTTTATATATTTCAACCATTCCTTCTACAAATTGGTCTGCCGTTTGTCCATAATGAACGGTATTCCCTTCAAGGACCGGTTGGCCCGCGTTGGGTTTGATGGAAACAGGTAAATCGGTAAGCGTTAAGGCTTCTTCAGCTAATTCAATTAGCTCAAAACTATCTAAATTGCAATTGGTGCCGATAATATCAGCTCCTGCATCCGATAATTGTTTGACACAATCTGAAAAAGGATTACCCATAACTGTGAAATACCCATTATCTGTTTTTGCATATGTCATGTTTGCAATAATTGATTTATTACTGACTCGCCGGATAGCTTCTACAGCAAGAACTGCCTCTTGAAGATCAATCATTGTTTCAACACTAAAAAGGTCTACATTGCTTTCTTCAAGCACTTCTGTTTGCCTTATAAATGCATCTTTCAGCTTTACCGGTTTCGCTGGCCCCAATGGTTCAATTAATAAACCGGATGGCCCGATATCTCCAGAGACCAAAGAATCACCACCATACTCTCGGCAAATTTCAACTGCCCGCCTGTTAACTAAATCATGGTGTTCGGCAATACCACATTCCTTCAGCCGATAATGAGATGCACCAAAAGTATTTGTCTGTAAAATGTCACTCCCGGCTTCATGATATAATTGATGTGCTTTACCAATGCGTTCCGGGTATTTCATGGACCATTCTTCTGGCGGTTGACCGGAATGGAGTCCCATATCCATGAGCAAGGATCCCATGGCGCCATCCAATAAAACGGGTCCTTCTTTCAGTCGATCTGTAAGTGATTTTGGAGGCATTTATATTAGAAAAAATTATTTTAACGATGGCAGGGATTCTGAATTATCAATACCCCGTATCATAATTGCGCGGAGTTCGGTATCTAGAATATCATCGAGAGGAACTTCATTATATTGATCTAATAAAGTTTTTATTGTTTCTCGCGCCCTGTCTTGCAATTTTTTACTCCCAAACTGTTCCCATTGATCCCAACTGGTTCGGTCTACCATAGGCCCCGGTAAATATAATTCTTTTGGCCAATATTCTAACGTGTGGTCCATAGTACATATTTGCTGTTCGACCAGAACTTCATCAATGAAAGGTTTTATGGGAAGATCATCCTTGATTTTAATATCACGCATAAAATGATTTACATGTCCGCAGATTTCATCATCAAACACTAATTTTTCTAAACTGAAGCAGTTGACGAAATCCAACATTCCAGGCCCAGCCACTTGATTCATCCGACTCATGGCTGCGATATAGGCACCGCTGGCTGTTTCCGATCCTGCTTGGGGATCATTGAATTTCCCATCTCCTAAACCCATATAACCTTGAGATGGAATACCAAGATGACGAGCGATTTGAGCATAGCCACTATAGAGTTGTAATGCTTCTACGCCGGACATGGGTGCACTCATGAGCTGCATGTGGAATGCCCCAGGTGCACCGCCAAATATCACCGGAGCGCCGGGTTTAATCAGTTGTGTAAAAACAATTCCGCTTAATACTTCAGCCGTTTGCATGACCAATGCACCAACAGTAGTTACAGGTACAGCCAAACCAATCATGAGTACAGGAACGACTTCTACAATAATGCCATTTTCAACACAGTCAATCAGGTTTTGGCTGGAATCTAAACCCCATCGTAATGGGCTGTTGGGGCAGCAAGTAAATACAGCCATTGGTTTTTCGATTAAATCATTTTTATCCTTGCGAAAACAGGCCATCATTTCAGCCATTCTATTTACACCGTGGTGAGTGAATGCGCCGGTAACAACCGGTTTGTCACTATGTGCCAACATGAGGTAAAGCCGCCAGGCATCGGCAACATCTTGGGGAATATCTTCTGTGCTGAATGCAGAAGCAGGATAAGAAATATGTTTAAGCTGGTCGGCAACTTTTATGTATTCAACAAAATCAGGTGTTTGAGCCGTACGTCGTTCACCCGTTTTCCAATCCAATATATTCAAGGCCGATGAGCCTGGGACAAAATGAGTACTATCTCCACCAATGGTTGAGAATAATTCACCGCCCCGGTCATATAAATCAATGAGTGACGGAAGAGACCTAATGCTATCCTTTACAATTTGTTTTGGAAAGGTGATTCTGTTGGTGTTTTTATCAATGTTTAAACCAGCTGATTCCATTCGATCCATTAGTGCACCGCATTGGACTTCTACGCCAGTTTCCTGAAGTAACAATAAGGCTTCATCAATTATTTTTTCTACAAGGCTATCTTCGAGTACTTTTAATTCAAGCATTTTTCTCCTTTAAATATAAACCAATCACTTCAAAATTTCTCTCGCCGCATTAAACCCATTAGTTCCATGGAGCCCACCACCGGGATGGGTTCCCGGCCCGCAAAGATATAGATTCTCAATGGGCGATTTGTATTGGGCTGTACTCATGGTTGGTCGCATGAAGAAGAACTGATCCAAAGTCATTTCACCATGATTTAAATTACCTTCCGTTAGTCCAAATTCGTCTTCTAAATCTTTAGGTGAAAGAACTGATGTTGCTTCAATTAACGATGAAAAATCAGGAATGTATTTATCTAAAACTCGAACCACATTATTTTTTATTTGTTCATTCAGTTCAGATGACCATACTTGATCTCTCAAATGATAAGGCGCATATTGAACAGTTGCGGACAAAACGTGTTTTCCATCTGGAGCAAATTCGTGATTAATCAAGGATGGAATGGTGAATTCAATGGTTGGGCTTTCAGCAATGGTGCCGTATTTCACTGAATCAGACGCCTGTTCTTGGTATTCGATGGATGGTCCAACAGAAAATACGGTTTTCATTTGATCTTTCAATATGCCATTGATTTCGGGAAGTTTATTAAGGGCAAAATGAACTCGAGCCGTACTGCCTCTATAACGAATATTATTTAACTGAGTATGAAAATTTGGATTCAGATTTGATGTGCCTACCAAATTCATAAATGTATTTTTTGGATCAAGACCAGACACAATTCGATCTGCTTGAATGGATTCTCCACCAATTAATGAGATACCATTGCAACGCCCGTTTTCCACATCAATGGATTTTACTTTTGAACCTGTACGGATCTCAACATTGTTTGATTCAGCGACTGATGCCAGCACTTGTGCTAATTTCCCCGTACCACCTTTCACAAATTGGGTATTATGGAAAACGCCCTTTCCATGAACATGCTGATGCAACAAGTTATACCCTGTTCCTGCGGCAAAGGGGCCGAATGATAAATGATTTATTCCTGTCATGGAAATTGCACTTCGGACCAATTCATTCTCGAACCATTCATCCACCAGTTCCGGCATCATCATGGGTGCTACCCGCATGAGATCTA
>Ga0207992_1000571_pt1 | contig 18269 bp, 20 predicted proteins | sample ETN02SmetaG_FD_185788 | JGI IMG/M metagenome (GOLD analysis project Ga0207992, IMG submission 185788) | Marine microbial and viral communities from oxygen minimum zone, Eastern Pacific Ocean - ETNP2014F10-02SV255 (SPAdes) (version 2) | ecosystem: Environmental > Aquatic > Marine > Oceanic ...
AATATCATTTTCTTAGTGGTAATGTATCCCCCAGCCTGTATCTGGTATAGGTAAATACCAGCACTCACTGGTATACCATAATCATTCGTAGCATCCCATATTATTGATCTATATCCAGCATCTTGTACTTGGTTAACTAAAGTCTTCACTTGTCTACCAAGCATATCGTAGATGGTAATATTAACATAACCATTTTCTAGCAGTTCATAGCGGATGGTTGTGGCAGGATTAAATGGATTAGGGTAAGCATTGTAAAGATTATATGTAATTGGGAGTGTTTCATCAATTATAGACACTTGTTCACCAGTTTCACCAACCCAAAAACAAGGCGGCCAAGTTGAATTAGCAAGAGTTGTAAAACTATCTGCAACTGTATCAAAAATATTTATGGGACCCGGAGTATATATACCAGTTGCCCATATTTCACCAATCGCCATTTTTGAATTATCGGTTGACCAAGTTTGGTGAATAGGCCAAAAACTGCTATCAATACTACCAAGATATGAAGTCTCATTTGATTCAAAATCATATAACCAATACTCCCTTACAGTATCAAGGATAGCAAAAGCTAATTTTTCTAAATGAATATCATTTGATTCTAAAAGCATACAATGTTCATTTTGTTCAGTTAATTGTATTAGAGAAGCATCACCATTAGAGCTATGTATTCTAAATAACTGACTAATATCATTATTATCTGGCAGGTTCAAATAGATGTAATCATCTGGCCCCCAATAGCAATGAAATATGGGAAAATAAGGATTAGACATATCAATAACTGTTACTAAAGTTGATGTTTGACCGCTCTGAATATCTGCAATTACAACATCCATACTATCCTGATTATTTTGAAAAAATACAAACTTTTGTTTATCAGGAGAAATTATTACACCTAGCCCTCCTACTGAATCTGCTATCAAGGTTTCTGAACTATCTATGAAAGAATATTTATAAATGTGGTCTCCTCCATAGTTATTATTCATATTTTTATAATAAACAATCTCATTTTCAACATAAGTAAATCGTGGATTACTTCCACCATTATCAACAGTTAGGGTGTCCATAGATTCTAAATCGATAAGTGAAATAAGAGAATTAGTATCATACATATTATGTAATAAAATTTTCAAACCATCTTCAGATATATCGGTTATTTGGTTATTATCCATAATCAATTCATTTTCTGTGCCATCAGGTTTTATTCTATATGCAGAAATAGTATCTGGTGAAGCAAATAGCCCAGTAACGCTTGTAACTTTGTTATAGTAAATCCATTCTGCGGTTTGTGAAATACTGGATGTTACAAAAAGTGTTAAAAACAGTATTATTTTCATAAAGGAAGTTTTTTATTCTTCGTCTTTCTTAGCTTTTCTTTTTCTTCTACTCATTTGGTTCAAATCAATTACTACATCTTCTCCGCTTGAAGAATTTTCCTTCTTCATTTGCGTTGAAGCCAAACCTGCACTAATTGCAACTCCTACACCAATGCCTAATGCTATATTATTTAGAGACACACCTATTGCAATACCTATCGCCATTCCAGCACCCCATGCAATCATATCATGTGTTATTCTATTCATTTTCATTACTCAATTTAAAAATAATTACCCTACAATGTGCGTGCCTCTTTTATTTCTCTAACTGAGAGGCTACCTCATTTCAATCATAACAGGCAGATGATCTGAAATGTGTCTATTATTATTTAATCTGTCATCAATGTGTCTATAGGACAGTACTTTAACATTTTTGGTGAAAATATAATCTATTCGATTATCTATGGGTAGCTTCTCATTAAAGTCATTAAATGTTCCTTGCGGTCCTTTCAAATTATCCAAAGAAATTTGCAACGCATCTATAAGATCATTTTTTAATATTTTTATCGGTTCACTATCAGGAATTGAATTGAAGTCTCCCATAAGAATTACTGGCAAAGATTGAGTATTTATTTCTTTGATCTTCTTTAATATTAATGAAGATGATTTTTTCCTCGCAATAACACCTAAGTGGTCAAAATGAGTATTGAAAACCCAGAATTCATCACCAGAATTTTTATCTTCAAACAGACCATATGTACATATTCTTTCTAGTGCAGCATCCCAACCAACTGATACAATATCGGGCGTTTCAGAAAGCCAAAATGTTGAATTATTATGTATTTTATATCGTGTAGTATCAAAATAAATTGCACAAAACTCACCTTTCATTTTACCATCATCTCTTCCAACGCCCACATAATCGTATTTAATTAGAACGCTATCAATAAAACCTACTTGGTTCAGTAACCCTTCCTGTATACCGAAAATGGATGGATTATAGTCATTCAACAACTGACAAATTCTATTTTTTCGCAGTGACCAATTATTTTCAACGTCCCATTTATTATCATATCGAATATTATAAGAAATAAGAAAATTAGAATGAGTGGGAATAATATCTAGAACATCTTGACTAAATGCTAATGAGATAAATAGAACAAGTAGAAATATGTATTTCATGCAACCCCTTCCAGAGTTTTATGTAAAGCAAATATAATAAGCAGTAATCCTAAATGTCTAGATACAAAAAACCCCACGAATATGAGGTCTGTTGCTTAAGATTTGTAAAAAAAATAATCTCTATACAGAGATTATATAAAATTACTTTTTCTTAAATTTTTTATTAACTGGAAATGCAAACATAAAGCCTGCAAAAGCACCGTAAACAGTAGTATCTAGTGATGAGGATGCAATTGTGCATACTGAATCACAACCGAAAACAGATGCATAAGCAAAGCCAGCAGTAGCACCAACAGCTGTAAGTATTATTGTATTTATCATATTCAAAGTTATGTATAAAAATGAAAATTAAACAAAGAAAAAGATGGAGGATTTTTTAAGCTATAAATAGAAAACCTTGCTTTAAAGAATTGTTCTTAACCGTCCCGATCAAAGTTATTTCGATTTGCAAATAAAACTAATGCGACAATTAAATCATAAACAATACATAACTCTTCATAAAAGTTGTACATATATGATTTATCAATAACCAATAAATAAGTGAGGTCAAATAGAACATGTGAGAAATATGATATTGATAAAATGACTAAAATGACCCTTTTTGTAATTATAAAATAAATTCCTAATGCTAGGAATGGTAAACTGTACCAAAAATCTCTCAATAACACTTCATTGGATTCTAATATTGCTCCAATACAATAAATTATTGGCAATAGGATAAAAGTATTTTTAAAAAAAGATATCATTTTATAATAATGGAATAAATCGCTTTATTATTTTAACAACACAATCTTCAATTATAAATAACATAATCTTTTTTAAGAATGCTATCAATCCTTTTTGCATTACCTATTAGAATATCCAACTCTGCCCAATATGTCTTGCTGTGATTTTTGATTCTTGTATGTAATAATTCATGAAGCAAAATATAGTCTTGTATTTCTTTCGGAAGCTGAGCAATTAAAATATTTAAACTGATGTTATTCTTTGAGCTACAACTCCCCCACCTTGTCATCATACTTTTAAAAGAAACTTTTTTATATTGAAATCCATATCGCTTCGCTAGAGTATTCAATCTTTCACTTAAGTATGCTTTTGCATGCTGTAATTCTGCGTCTGTAAGACTTTTATCTAGTCGTTTAGCCCTTGAGTTAGAAAACTTCCGTATTTGATTCTTTATCCAATCTTTTCGTTGTTCAGCAATTTGTTGCGCCTTATCAAATTTTATTCCAATAGGAACTGCAACTCGAACTTTAGAAGATGGTTTTACTGAGATGTTGATGTGTTTGGCGCGATAACTACGCTCTAAAAGAACGTCTCCAACATCTGGTAATCTGATTGTTTTTGATTCAGCCATTAGAATTCATGCTCACACTTATTGCAATATTACAAATAAGTTAATAAGTAGAATGGCCAAAAAATTAATAATAGTAGAAATCCTTTTATAATAGCAATATTACATACCCGTAGTGATAAATATCTAGAAACAAAAAACCCCACGAATATGGGGATTGATTGAGCCAGAGGCGTTTCATTTTAGTAATCCATTTTATTAGGGATTACACCCCTAACACCACCTCTTGGATTAGGTGTATCACCTTTTCTTCTAGGAATAAGATGAATATGGGAATGCATGACCGTTTGCCCTGCGGTTTCTCCACTATTCATGCCAATATTAAAACCGGTTATGTTCGGATCCCCTTCTTCCAACTTGGATTTTAAAGCTTTGAGTAATGCTGTTGCATCTTCCCTTTCCTTGTCTGTCATTGAAAAATAATTTTCTGTATGCCTTAATGGTATGATTAAGTGATGACCTTTCGTCACCGGATAATTATCCTTGATTGCGAAAACAGAATTATGTTCCGCAACTACTTCCAGAGATTGGCAAAAGGGACAAAGCTTATCTTTTCCTGAATTGGATATCATAGTATTGCCTGCAAGTCTTGATTATTGTTTGCTGGGAACGTTTGACATGATATCCTGACGGTACTGTAGAAGTGCCTTATAAATACGCACATTCACCATGGCACCAGTGATGCCCGTATGCTCTTCAGCAATATGGGGTTCATCGGGCACCTGATAACGATCCCGAATCCAATTGGAGGTTAATTCCTGAATGCCCAAGCCCCACGCCATAGATGGAATATCCAGAATAAAATAATAATATAAATCCCGCCATGTTTTATTGGCTGATCGGAATAGATGATCCATGAACGCTGCATCGAAATGAGAGTTATAAGCAACCATGAGAACGTGTTTTCCCCCGGCAGCTCTTTTGTGAAATGCAATAACACTATCCACCGCTATCGATTGTTGAAGCGCTCCCATCTTCTGCCAATGATCCGCATCAAAGGCATTCACTGCCTTGGCTCCCGGCGATAACCGTTCCGGGTAGGCAGGCTGGATACGCACAAATAAACTATCTAAAATGTCCCCTTCTAAAGTGGTCATAACGATACCCACATCAATCATCTCATGATGGCCCGGAAGTAAGCCCGTGGTTTCTACATCTATATGGGCCAATAACCATTGATCCGGTGCTTCGTTTGGATGGGGAATCTGTGCTTTGTCTTCCATCTTCTGAATAAATGAATCTTCTTTTTCATTTTCTTGAGCAAAGAGGGGAATTACAAATAATATGACCCAGAGGCGTTTCATTTAATCCTACTTGAAAAAAGTATCGTATATGGTCCATGCTAAAAACGAAGATCCTGCTACCATAAATAACGCTGCAAATACTATCTTTAATTTCTCATTCATTCTTTTCTCCTTTATCTAAGCCAGAATTGCTTCATAATAGCAATATTACAAAGCAGTTGTACTAAATGTCTAGAAACAAAAAACCCCACGAATGTGGGGCATGATAAATTGTTTTGTTATCAAATACGTTATGATTTTTTCTCTTTCGACGTTCCTTCTAGCATTTCTTTTTCATCATTTTTAGTTACTTTGTATTGCGTTTGTTCTCCACCATTAACTCGATGACGCCTTACTTTTTTAATATCTTCAAATTCAGAATGTCTAATACATTCCTTAGAAGTTGATTTATTGTTTTTTAGATAAAATATTTCCTTATAGTCCGTATCGCTATAATGATGCAATTTGAAATTAGTGCTCACTAAATGACCACCACTAATTAAAAGTGATATACTAAATAGAGTTTCTAAAATCATACTTAACATATTTATCTCCTAAGATTAATTTAATTTTACAAAATAATATTCCTAAATGTCTAGAAACAAAAAAGTGTTAATTATTGGCAATAGTTACGTATGATAACTTTGGAAGTGCTTAGAAAAAGAAAACCCCCGTTATAAAACAGGGGTTTCTTCTCTGAGCGAGAGACGAGGTTCGAACTCGCGACATCCACCTTGGCAAGGTGGTGCTCTACCAGCTGAGCTACTCTCGCAATTGTAAAAAGCGGTGTGAATTTATACAGTGCTGATTATTGAGTCAATCAAGTTTTAGGATACAATTCCCACTTACGTTCACCACGATTTAGAATAAATAGAGATAAACCTAAAAAGATAATATCTTCAATAATTCTTCTATATCCTATATTACCTCCACCATTATCTACGGAAACTTTAAAACAACCACAATTAATATCAATACCTCGAATCATTGCCTGTGATAAAGCAATAATAAATACAAACATCATTCCAGCAGTAATTATTGCTGAACCATCAAGCATAACACCAAAAATTAGGCAACAACCAACAAATAGCTCTAAAATAGGTAAAATGATAGCAATAATATTCTCTAGACCAAATGGTAATACGTTATAATTCCCAATTACTTTTGCAAATGCTTCCGGATGTAAAATCTTATCAATACTTGCAACAATAAGAACTGCACCCAATACTATTCTTGAAAACAGTACTAATATTTGACGTTGTTTTGAATTAATCATGGTCCTATTGGGTGACCGTTTTCACTCCATTCAGTCCACCCTCCTTTAAACACATACAAATTTGTAAATCCTTCTGCTTGTAGTTCATATGCTAAATCTTCACTTGAACCACATTCATCGCCACTACAATAAACTACTATGGGACTATCTTTTCCTTGAAGACTATCAAGCTTGAATGTTAGCTCAAAAAGAAATGGAACATTCCAAGCACCCATAATATGACCATCTGTAAAATATTCTGGCTCTCTAGCATCAACGAATACAGTGCCTTTCGTATATAAATCTAGAGCTTGTTCTAATGAAATCGCTAAAAGCTGTGGTTCATCAACTGAGATTTTAATATTATCAGCTATATCGAGTTCTTTAGCAAGTAAAGGTATACCATCTGGACGAATCCCGTTGGTAAATAAGCTGAATACGGATGAAAAAACTACTAAGATAAAAACCTGAACAGATGGCAATCCTGTATTCATCCAGATTTAATACCTTTTTTGAAATTCTTTTCAAATCCTGAAGGATTATTCATAAGATTTTCTTTGGGTTTAAATTTTTTAAGAGCCTCACACTGTTGAAGTACATCTGTGACGTATTTTAACATTTCTTGATCATCTTCTATCTTTCTTGATAATGGTACGCTTTTGTAATTAGAAGTATTTTTAGCCATTTGGAGATTTTTTTCAAATGTTTCACGATTTTGTCTTAATTCACCAATTAATTTGATTATTCTAGGCTGGTCAGCATAAATATCTTCTAATGATTTCTTTGGATCTTTATTCTGAAACCTTTTTAATCGTTTATTAATATTTCCAATTTGAGCATGCAAATTTGAAACATCTACCAATGGAGAATCTATTTCTGTTAAGTTAATATCAATCTGCGCTAAATATTTTCCCTGAACATTACTACCATATGTAAACGGCCCATTTACCGGTTGCTCTGTTTCAGGTCTTGTTTTCTTTGTATTTCTACTAAGAAACACATAATCCGCATCAGTGAATTCTTCATTCATCAATTTATTCTTATCTCTATTTACATTTGCTAATACAACAATGATATCCACCTTATTTTTAAGCTCTGCTATCTGCGATTTACCAACAGCAATAAAATCTTCAATTTTTACTGTTCTAATATGAGTAGGAATTAAATCAGTAAGACCAATTACACCAATAGATAAACCTTCATTTTCGATTATATGATGTGGTGAAAACAGATTTTTATTTGTCTTAGAATCTATAATATTAGCTGAAATAAATGGAATATCAGTACTATCAACAATTTGCTGAAGATAATCGATTCCAGCCGCCATATCAAAGCCACCTACATTAATGACATCACATCCTATCGTTTCGTAGCCTTTAATCACTGTTTGAGCGCGCAATTTATCTGCTTCTGACTGGATATCTACCAATACAGAATTATCAAATAACACATCGCCTGCATCAAGTATAACGATATTCTTTCCTTCTTTATTTAGCTGTTTTACGTATGTTGATTTTCTAGACAGACCGCCTAGAGGATTCTTTTTTCATCCGCAGGGGTCAAGCTGACCCCGAACATTTGTTGAGACTAATAAAGTTACATCTCCAACAACATCCTTCTCATTCTTTGCGCAGGAAATGAAGAACATTAAAACAGTTAATATTGTATAATTAAATAATTTCATAGTGTCAATTTATGGAATAGAATAGATATCAAGAAAATTTATTTCTAATTAATAAAAGAATTATTTCATCTTACTGGGTATTACTATTCTTATCTAGCTGAGCAAAATAATCATCTTTTGCTCTATTTAACTCGTTAATAATATTCAATCTTTTCTCAATTAATTGATATAATAGAATACGTTTCTGATAAAAAATAGTTAAAAACCTAATATGTTGTTGATAGTTCTTTGCTTTTCGAAAGTAATAAAGGGAAAAATTACCTGTTGGAATAAACGTTGCAAAAAACAAAACAGTCCATATCAAATCATATCCAATAGAATGAAATAAAAATATTAATAGCGTATACCAAAAGATAAAAAGGCCTAGACCAATAGTCATTTTCTTTGAACTTATTGCAGCAACATGTCCTTTTACAGCCCACACGGCAAGATGTCCTGATATTTTATAGGGCAAATAGTTAATGATCGCACCATACACAAAAAGTGGAAACCCAATAATTAAAAATAACCATGATTGAATTCGACGGAAGAATGTTACCTTTGATTGACCAGTTGATAGAAAATCATCTTTGATATTAAGCCTATCTAACATATTGATATATTGGAAGATAGACTCTTTCATATCATGTGTCCATTTAGGTTTATTTATGCTAAACCATTCCAACGCTTTGATGATACCTTTTGAAATTTTAAAGTCATCACTTTTAGATTTTTTATCCATTCCTAGATTCGCAGTGAGCTCTTTTTTATATATGGATTCTAATGACTGCACAATATCTTCATCTTCTTGATCGGAGACAGTTGCTGTCAACTTTTCAAGTGCTTTGCGTAATTGCTCGGTAATTTCCTCAACAACTAACCAATTATCTTTTTGATACTTCTCTTTATAATCTATTAATTTAATTGGTCTCCCAAATCTACAGTGAACGTCGCTTCGGAATTTTGTACTTGCCGAATAATTTATTCCTGCAGGAACAATTTGGACATTTAACATAAAATTGTTTTTCTCCTCCGCTCCTAAACCAATTCTTGCTGCACCAGTTTTTATTTTGTGTATTATCCGTTCCGGAGTAGATGATCCTTCTGGAAATATCAATAAACCATGATTTCTTTCTAAATGCCTGTATGTAGCAGAAAACATTTCCTCATTGCGGTGCATGTCATCTTTTGCATCATTCTTCCTGTAAACAGGTATTATTCCCAGCATACTTAGCAGCCAGGATACAAACGAGTTAAAAAACAATGTGCTCCTTGCCAGAAAGGAAACCCTTCGTCCGCAACTTGCAGCTACTATTAATGGATCCATCATCGTGTTAGGATGATTTGCAGCAAAAATAACAGGGCCTTTTTTTGGAACCCTATCCTGATTCTCTACAGAAATAGAATTATAAAATAAATTTATTCCTGTTAGAGCAATTGACTTCAGCAAATGATAAAGCATTATCCCCCGCTAAATTTTGATTTAAATCCTTTTTTAAACAGAAGGTTTTTCACTTTTTCACGGAAGTCTCCCTGTAATGCTATTTCGTTTTGTTTAAAAGTCCCTCCTGTGCTGCAAGATGATTGCAAATATTTACCTAACGCTTTTAAATCTTCCTTGCTTCCCTTATACCCTCGTATAACAGTCACAATCTTCCCTCCACCTTTTCTAATTAAATGAATTCGTAAATCTTGTTTACCATCAAGATCCATATCCATTTCTTGGTCTTGATGTTTATCATAATCAGGGTTTGTTGAATATACAATTGAAGAATTTTTGTCTTTATTAATTAGACCTCCAGATTTCAATTATTTTAATAAGATAATTTTTTGCGTTTGCACTTCTTTATTCACTTGTAAGTAAACAAAATATATACCATTTGCATATGAATTTCCATCCCAATAAAATACTTTCTTACCGATTGTGAATACATCATCTGCTAATACACTCACTACCCGTCCATTTATATCATAAATATGTAGCTGTATACGAGCACTGGTTTCTAAATATATTGGAATAGAAATCTCTGGATTGAATGGATTAGGGTAGGGATTCTGTAAAGCAAAGTGGTGAGATGTGGTTATCTCTTTAGAAACTTCAAGATCATTCATTGTAAAGTCGACTACTCTTGGCAAATGATCTGAGGCTTCATTGGTGTCATCTGACTCTAATCCCCATTCAATTAAAATGGGATCAGGTATGGATAACGTATTCAGCACAAAATGTCTTGATATAGAAATGTTGCTATCAGTATAAATAATATAATCCAATTTTCCTGGATTAAAGGAACTTCCATCTTTTCGCCAAGTGTATCCCATTCGTTTATGTGTGTGTCTTGAAAATAAGTCTGTAACCGAACTACCATCCCAATCTAATGGAAAATCATTTCCATATGATGATTCATCATATATATCTCCAGTAGTTACTGTGCTAATTTGTTGTTGGTATCCCACAAAATTAAGGTCTCCTACATGAAATATTGGTGTATTATTCGGTAGTTCAAATGGACCATCACCATCCAATATCCATTCTCGAAGGACTTGAACCAATTCATCAACCTGTTCCTGTCTATCGTCATCATTATCACAACAGGAAAAATGTGAATTTATTATTAGCACATACGGCTGATTAGGATTATCCATTTCCAGTAAAGAACACATGGATCTTTCAGAACTAATTAAATTTGTCTCCTCTAAAATTGGGTATTTACTTATAATTACAAGATCACGAAATGTGTATCCTTGGTACCAAGTATCATTTGGAAACCAGCTGGATATAATATCACCTATTTCATTCCATTCGCTGTGTTCTTGCAAGGCGATGATATCTGGATCTAACGCTTGAAATATTCTTTGGAAATATGGTTGACGTTCCGATTCCACAATGCCTGTATTATATGTATTATAACTCACTAAACGAATACCGGATTTCTCTAGTGGTATGGGCTCTAATTCTGCTACGTTGGCAGAATCTATATAATAAATGATTCCTCCCCAGTTATCTGGCATCAAATCACCATTATCATAATTACTATTAAAAATAATTGCAACAGAATCTGGATTATTTAATACAAAAGAACCAAGCGCGATAGCAATTTCAAACTCATTACTTGTAACAGTAGGTGCTTGTCGTAATGTAAGGTCATTCTGATATAAATCAATTATTCCATCCTCAACAAAATATTGTCCGGAACGATCACCAAAATGCCACTTTAGCTCGGCTCCTATCCCACGAAAAGGATCTCCAGTTAATGAATCAACATCTGAATCAATATATAAATGAAAATTATTCCAATTTTGAAGTAATGTTTCTTCACTATGCAATACGATCTTTAAAAATAAAAACTCAGCATCATTAGATATCTTCAACTCTGCCCAGTCATCTCCATTATAATCCCCTTCTTGATCCATAACTGCAATAGGAATTGAATCCCAATCATTCCAAAGACCATCAATAACAATGGGATCAGAAGCAGCAACAAAACTGATAAATAATAACAGACTAATAAAACACTTAATCATACTAATATATACTAAAACAAAAAAAGGCCCGAATCTAGTGATTCAAGGCCTTTAATATTTTCAATTAAACTGGCTATTAAAAAGAACTTTGACCTTGAGGATTCCATTTTATTAAATCTTCAGAGTAATAATGGTGCCCATCTGCAGTAATAGCAACATAGAATGTTTTTTCACCTTCTGAACCATCCAGGACATTTAAAGCAACAAAATCTGAACGATCAGCAATTTGTGCTTGAAATTCAAATTTACTACCGATTGTAATTGGACTTGGGTTTTTCATAAATAATATTTTTCCACTTGTTGTCAATGCAGCAAAACCAAGAACAGGAGGCGCAATACCTTCTTTATATGATATTAATGCGCAGATCCTTTCTTTGTTATCCATAGAAGAATCAAGTAAATCTAATTTTTGTTTCAAATTATTAAGCACTTCTGCACTTACTGATTTCCCTGGTTCACCTTTTGGGCCAGGAGGGCCTTGCACACCTCTATCACCTTGAGAACCTATGCCACCTTGTTCACCTTTTGGGCCAATAGGGCCTTGCGCACCTTCAGGACCAGGGATAGCTTTTGGCGCACAACCCACTACTACAATTAATACACAATATAAAACAGTAAAATATCTACTCATCATTAACCGAATAAAAAAGGTAGAGATCTTGTATATGCCACGGACATTACAATTAATAGTTCAGATATAATCGCAACTGCAAAAAAGCGAATTGCCTTTTGCATATGACCATGTTTGTACTCATTGATAGAAGCAACGGAATACACTTGATTTGCAAACATAGTATAGGATCTATTATCGTCATTCATGATTTTTCGCAAATATTTTCCATATTCTGATGCACTTTCAAAGCTTACGATCCCTTTAAAATATGTAGGGTTTCTTTCTGGTAAATCATCCATCTTTTCTCTTCGCTTAATTCTAGGGTTTATCACCATAATCAATTGTATAAGTGCCAACAGAGCCGTAGTTAGATACAGTATAAGCATGATAAAATTAAACCAGTTTATTTGTATTTTAGGAAAGTGAACTAAAAAGAAAACCATAAATACACCCATCAAAGAAAGCATCGTGAACGCCTTTTGATCTGTTCTTGTAATAATTTGTTGTTCACTATCTAATACTTTAAATAGTGATAAATAATGGTCTTCTCTCATATTTTTACGTAATCCTGTTCTAAGTTTTTGCAAGTTATCCAATTGAAACGGTATATCCTAAATACCATTTATTTTAATTGTAGTATACTGTTCTCTCTTTTGATTATTAAATACTCCCAATCCATTATTTGAACTGTTGCATAATCAGGGATGTCTAGTCCTTGAGTTGCCGATGTTGGCTTTAGACGTATTTCTTCTTTATTCACCAATACATTAATAGGCATTGCAAAACCATCTACAATACCATCGTATCGATAGAACAACTTATTATCTGTAATATTATACTCTAAAACAGGCGGTCTGCGATCAAAAATATACTGATTAAAAAATGCATAAAAATCTTTTCCTGTTACCTCATTAATATATTCTACAAGGTCTTCCGTACAAACAATTTGCTTTGCATACTTCTGTTGAAACCCAGAAAGAATACCAAAGAACATGGCATCATCATCTAATACATTTCGTAACGTATGTAAAATCCAAGCTCCTTTGTTATATGCGTCTTCAAATCCCCAATAATATTCGTCTCTTGGGCCTACAATAGCTCGACGATTCGCAATCCCTTTTCTTCTTTCTAGTAGATAATGAATACTCATTGGGTAACCTAATTGATCCTCCACATATAACACTTCCGTATACATGCCAAAACCTTCATGCAGCCAGACATCTGCTCCATCGCAAGCAGTAATATTATTCCCCCACCATTCGTGTGCAGTTTCATGGAGTGTTATATAATCAATAAATCCATATATAGTACGAACTCCACTATCATAGGTTTTAAAATCATTCCCATATGCTATCGCAGATTGATGCTCCATCCCTAAATAAGGAGTTTCTACTAATTTATAGCCATCTTCCCACCAAGGAAACGGACCAAAAAACTTTTCTAATGAACGCATCATGTCCCGAGCTTCTTTAAAATGCTCTCTTGCTACATCTTCATTATAATCTAATACATAATATTGAGCAGGCTGTATACCTGTAATAGAATGTATGGTATCATTAATAACTGCATAATTAGCAATATTAACGGATACGTTGTAATTATTAATGGGGTTGGATACAAACCATTTATAGGTTGTTTTTACATCGGTTTGAATGGTTTCTCGCAATTGCCCATTTGCTACACACATAATATCACTTGGTACGGTAACATTGATGGCCATACTATCCGGCTCTTCCGTAGGATGGTCTTTATTGGGCCACCATAAGCTTGCTCCATCCCCTTCACATGCTACACCAATAAAATCTCTACCAGCTTTATCTGTTTTCCATACAAAACCTCCATCCCAAGGTGGTTGTTTTGCTTCCAATGGTTCGCCATGATATGTTACACGAAATTGGAATGAATCATCTTTGTTAACCTGCGGAAAGGTAACAAATACAGCATCCTCTTCACGTGTATAAGTCAAACTTTTCCCTTGAAAATTTACGTCATCGACCACCATGTTTTTTGCCAAATCAAACTGCAACTTCACAAAATTATCTATAGCAATAGAATGAAAATCCACATATCCAGCAATTGTTCTTGAATCAATATCAATTTCAATATTCATATCATAAAAGGTTACATCATAACACGTACGGGGTGGTGTCAATTTGCCAAGTAATACGGATCGAGGAGTTGGATCTGGGTACGGCTCCGCTGATTCAGGTATAACCATCCCGCGACGATATCCTGACATTATCTGTCGTGTAGATGAACAACTTGTAAATACAAAGAGTCCAATCATCATAAAGAAAATATATTTTTTTAACTTCATCATACAAATTTACCTGTGGAGCCGGACGGGATCGAACCGACGACCTCCTGAATGCCATTCAGGCGCTCTCCCAACTGAGCTACGGCCCCGAAACGCTATATTACTATCTATCTTCAAAAAAAGCTCGGGAATTTATAATTATGCTGAATAAAAACAATGGATTTTGAATATTAATCCAATCCGCTATCATCATAAAAAGAAGTCGGTAAAATGTTTACACCTACTTTTTGGCCTAGTTTCATTATTAAAGGAATGATCACAAAACTAAATGGCATAATGATAGGGATCGATAATCCAGCCATTTTTAATATATCAGAAAATTGTTCTTTTACTTTTTTCATTTCTTCTGATGATAAACTCCCCTGTTGCTCCACATATTTTTTTAATAATTGAGCCAATTCTTTTGTTTCTTCTTTTTCATTCTTGATCGCCATAAAAATATTGGCAAGCTTATGCTCTAAACTTTTCCGCTCTGCATCATTATCTGAAATATTGTCATTCTCTACAGGTACAGGTAATGTTTCTATAATATGTTCTAAAGGAGCTTCATCAATATGAACAATGATATCTTTCTCTGTACTGTTTTCATCCATATTTAATTTATTTTTATCCATTATATACAAATCCAATCATTAATCGGTAATACTAGGTCTTTTAATTCCATGCTTTGCATTATAATCACGATAATACACGTTTAAGGGTTCTGGATATTTTCTCCCTTTCCATACATAACGCAAGGAATCGTTCATATGGGTATTAATAATATCTGCAGGTTCCATTTGAATATGGTAAAATACTTGTTTCCCAATTCGCTTGATCTGTTTATCCGATGGAGAATACCCAAACGTTTCTGTCATCAAATCCCAATGCTTTGATTTTATCTTATCCAACATCATTACTTCGATTTTAGTTTCCAAACCCGGTATATATTTTGCTTTGCTTGCTAAGGTAAGCACACTGGAAAGCCTTGGATTGTTTTTCCCTTCTAATGCCATACGTACAGCAATCAAATTCTCAAAATCAACATCTGCATTCATAATACTAGATACTGATTTATCCGAATAAGGCACAAAGGAACCATCCATGGTTTCTTTTAGCGCAGTAAGAAACCCCTCAGCCGTTATCACCCCATTGGTGAATTGGATCACTTCTTTGCTATTTGCAGTTGTAGAAAAATATGTATCATCTCTTCCTACGGGAACATGACATTGAACATTAATAATGGATGGTAAGATTAACAGCTGCCCTTTGTTCAACTTGCCATCTGGCACTGCAATCATCACACGACCAATGCAAGCATACGTTTTTACGAGGACTTCCTCAAAATTGTTTCTTCTTGATTGTACTGTAGCAGAAAAAAGAATATTATCATTTTCTATTATTGAAAATGATAATTCAATATCTCCCGTTGGAATACGAAAATATCGTAAATAGCGAAAAACTTCATTTTTAAATGCATTCTTTTGTTGCAAGGTAATGGTTCGCTTTACAGGGGGATCGGCATATATATACATATATTGCAACGCTATTAAGATAAAGGAGAAACGAATTACCTTATGCATGGATAGAATCTAAAATGATATTTCTTGTGGAAATAAAAATTATTTCATCAAAATCATCTTGCGTGTCGCAAGAAAACTACCAGCTCTAAACTCTGCTAGATATACTCCAGAAGCTACTGCGCTACCTTGATTATTTAGCCCATCCCAGACCACATAGCGATTACCATATGGCTGCTCTTCATTTACTAGCACAGCTACTTCCTGACCTAACATATTATACAACCGAATACTTACATGAGATCGAACTGGCAACGAATAATCCAAGCGTGTATTGGCATTAAATGGGTTGGGATAATTGTACCCCAATGAATATTGGGTAGGCATTCCATCCAAGATGCGTTGAATTTCATTATTCACAAAATCTTCTTCCCCTATTACCATTTTCATGTCATAACCAACTGTTGATTTTTCTGAAATAACAATTCCTGTTTCCATGATATCACGATATGGGGTTCTACTTTGAAGATCTACAAGAGCAACAACAATATTTTCAGGTGTTTCCCTTACAGAATGGAATTGCACATCTACTGGTCCATCTTTTTTCCCTGCTAAAATACGTAAATCCCATACACCATTTGTTTCATTAACGGAGCGAATATCCGTTGTATGATAGTATCCGCCATCCGATTCTGGTGATAATCCTACCGCAAGATGACCATCGATCATTGGAGGCTCATAAATATCTCCACGATCCAGCCCCTCTATGGAACGAAAATCACGACCTATGTAGTTGTTGTGGTCAAAATAATTTTCTGAATCTGCACTAATACGTAAACGCCATGAATTCATGGCAACACGTGGAGGTAATTTGGATATCTGACGATTTTGATTTAAAGAAAATGCTGTATCCGAATTTGCTTCTACTAGTGATGTAGGCTTTAGTTCTACGGTCTGGACACTATCTGTATTATTATAAATCAAATATCCACCCCAAGGTTGCATTTCGGAGACCACTTCACTCCAACCATCCTTATCATCCATTCCATAGGAATAAGGACCATTGAAGTCGCCTTGATCTAAGGCAATTGGTACGCTAATAAAAAATGGGTTACCAATAAAATTCCAACCTGGGAATAGTTCCATATCATATGCTTCCAATGGCAATGAGACACCAGCACCTGGTGTAAAATCAATATCTTTATCATATATATGTTTAAACCAGTATGCTTCACCTAGATACAATGTATCTGGCACAAACCACTCATTACTCTCCCAGTCTCTAGAATAGAAAACATGTTTTTCATTTAATCCTTTACTGGTAAGTGTACCATTTTCTAATTGTCCAGGAAATGATACCAAACGCCATTTTTCATCTGGGATACCTAGGGGATAGGCACTATCATCTACTCGAGAAGTTGGGTCATCTTCACCAAATCGAACTGGAGCCGTTAAGTAGCTGCTTCTTGCAGCATAACTGAGACTATCCACTACCTCTGCACTAACAATAAAATTCTCAATCTTAACCAATGAATCTGGAATAAATGCAGTAAACGTAGAGTCTGTGCGTTCCATCGGAAATGATAACACGCTATCTGCCCCACCAATATTTACATAAATCTTGGCATTCAGGATTCCATTAAAATCGGAAAATTTTGCCCTCAGATTTACACCTTCTCCTACATTCAATTCGTCATCCATAATAATAAAATGCTCCACAATCGGTGGTTGCGTGTAGAAACCTTGCGTCACCACCCAGAAACCAGATGTAAGACCTATGCCAGCTCCTGTACTTTCAGAAATAACGGGAGCTCCCAATGATCCCTTAATTTGAATCCCGTCATCCCACCATCCTTCCGAATAGGTGGAAGTATTCGACATGGCATTAAAACCAGACATGCGCATTTGATAATCTTGTCCAATCATCATCTGCGTACATAACAGAAATACTGGGATGATTCTATACATAACGTTATTCATACGTATATCCAGTTATTTTTGCGTTGCCATACTGAGTTTTACTGGTTTTTTATTGTCATTATTTTTTTTGCTATCCGTTTTATCACTCATATCGTTATCCAACATATCCATGATCATTTGTAATTGTGATTTTAATGCGTCGATTTCTTTCTGTTGACTATCGATTTCTTCTTGTTGCTCTTGCACAGCTTTTGTAAGAAGAGGTACAAACCCTTGATAATTCAAGGTTAAGAAATCTTCATCATCTTTTCCAACTAACTCAGGGAAAATTTCTTTGATTTCTTGTGC
>Ga0207992_1000573_pt1 | contig 18249 bp, 18 predicted proteins | sample ETN02SmetaG_FD_185788 | JGI IMG/M metagenome (GOLD analysis project Ga0207992, IMG submission 185788) | Marine microbial and viral communities from oxygen minimum zone, Eastern Pacific Ocean - ETNP2014F10-02SV255 (SPAdes) (version 2) | ecosystem: Environmental > Aquatic > Marine > Oceanic ...
AGCTCGCTCACTTTAAAAGCAGCATTAATCAGACTGCCACCATTATCAAATACTTTTTCTTTTAAAGAACACTGGTTTATGTATACTCTATCTTGTGCCATATTAGCCTTTCTTTATTTATTTTTTTAAAATCTAGATATAGAACTTACATATCTATTATTCTTCGGAATAGAAATATAGACCTCACAAAATAAAAAACCCCGCATGTGCAGGGTTTTTTACACTTTTAAGAATTGATATTTCTATTACTTAGCAGACTTTTGTTGCTTAACGCTATTACGATAAATACCTATATCATCATGGGTATAATGACCCCAGTATGCTCTGTGTTTATCCTGGAATGCTTTACGCTCTTTTTCATCAGGCCAGCCCGCTTCCAATAGCTTACTAAGATCTTCATCCAGTAGATCATCCATTGAAGCAAATTCCGTGACGATTACAACTGGCCATCCATGTGGTCCACCTGCACTTCCTGACCAATAGTGATTTAGCATCATCTGGCTAAGTACTCTATTATCTTTCATTACAACCTTATCAAACCATTCCTGTAAAATTTTATCTCTCTCTTCAGAGGATCCGCCTTCAATACTGCTCATTGGCGCTAAAGTAAACTCCTGGATCACAACAATTGTATTTTCCTTCATTTTCTTCTTTCTGCGCTTCAACATTTTAGTTTCCAATTCATAGTTGCCTAGATCTGTATGTCCACCTGCCCAGTATTTACCCCATTTCTTTTGAAATGCTTCTCTAGTTTTCTTAGTTGGCCAGCCTTTTTTCCTTCTGTCTGCAGTTTCTCTAATGCTTTTATCAGCATCCATAATGTTGTTCCACTCATTCAATATAACAACCTCATCTGATCTTCCACTCAAGTAATGATAGAAAACATTAGAACTAACCAATAGATTATCACGAATTCGCATTTTTTTAGCATGTTCATCAAATAACTCTCTACGCTCTTCACTGCTGCCATCTTCAACTGTCCTCAATGGTTTTAGATAGTATTTTGAAAGTGTTACAATCCTATTTCCTTCTTTATACTGCCCTACAGCTAGACTGCATACGATAACCAAAAAAATAAATAAGTGAATTGCTCTATTTTTCATAATCAACTCCTTGTTATTTTTGTTCCTACTACATCCGAATATATAAAATTATTATTAGAAGGTGGGAACTACTATTTGCTCCCATGAAAACATGTGCGGCTCTGTTTTATTTAATACTCTCTGAATTTCTTTTCTGATCACATAGGAATATTTGCTTGTTGAACTCTCTAATAAAACAAACATCGCATCGGTATCTAGTTTGCGGTAGATATAGGTTGCCGCTCCGAGCCAGCTGCCTCCGTGAGACATGCTTGTGCCCTCTTTACTAAGACTCCATCCAAAACCATAAAATGTTGTGTCTTCTTTTGACGATACAAATGGAACCAGCGCCTTATCAAATTTGGACCGAGGTATCAATGTATGATTCTTTAGTGCCCTGTCCCACTTCAAAAAGTCCTCAATACTTAAAAATACAGATCCATCACCAGATACGCCATCCATCCAAGAATAATCATTAAGCCTTTTCCCGTTTGTACCTTGTACTCGATTAGAGAGTTTACCAGGATTTGTAAACAGATTCCAGAAACTACTGTTTTCCATATTAAGCGGTACAAAAATCTCCTTATCCAAAAAAGACTCAAAGGTTTGTCCTGAGACAGCTTCTACGACCAATGATAGGATCACATAGCCTGTGTTACTGTATAAATATTTTTCCCCTGCTAAAAAGAGCCTCTTTTCGCTGTACTTGCCAACCATGTTTAACACGTCTTCAGACGTAAGTATCGTATAGTGATCCTTATACTCACTGGGCTCACCATTATAAAACAGATTAACCATGGACTGGTTCATATAAAATCCAATCTTTGTAAATAAACTAAAATATTCTTTGAGAGCAAGGTTCATATAATCGGCAATCCCTGAAGTATGTGATAATAAATGTCGAATGCTTACATCACTATATGGAAACGAGGGTAAATATTTTTGGACGGAGTCATCATATTTTAGTTTTCCCTGATTGTTTAAAATCATTAGCGCCATAGCCGTAAACTGTTTTGAGACAGAACCCAGCCTGAAAGATGACTGATGCGTTAGAAGTCTTTCTCTTTCCAAGTCTTGGTAGCCATAGGTTTTCATTAGGCCTGGCTTATTATCTTTAGATATAAGTATGGCACCATTAAACTTGCTCTTTTTTGATAGTGCTAAGAGCCAGCGATCAATCGCTGTAAGCTTCTCTGCCATGGTCGCAGAACTTGAAACAGAGATAGGATCAATCAACGGTAATTTTGATTTTTCACTGCTATAGTTAGAGGTCCCTACGATAACAATAATTATTAATAGTAATACAATCGGTGCTATTCTGGGTCTCATACGATTTAACCTTGTTTACTATGTTTTACTCTATGAAGAAAGATACCAGGTCTATTTCTAGTGGCCATATTATTTTTTAATACAAACTTTCCATTAACCAGCACATGAGTAATACCCTCTGAAACAAGCTTAGGACTTTTAAATGTGGCCATGTCTAGTACCGTTACAGGGTCAAATACTACCATATCAGCTACCATGCCTGGCACAATTACACCCCTCTCTTTAAGACCCATATTAGTGGCAGGAACTTCCGTCATCTTATGGACCGCCTGCTCAATAGTTAAGTATTTATTTTGTCTAACATATTGACCAAGTACCTTTGGATAGCTTCCATATCCGCGAGGATGTCCCCCTGTTGATCCTCCATCAGTACAAAGGTTGGTGTGCTTCCAATTTAGTAGCTCAATAATATCTTCTTCCCTCATACTTCTGGCAATAATAGACTCGGAATGGTCTTTTTCAAGAGTTGCAGCTATCATATCCATTAGAGTATGAGACGGATCTTGTCCACGGGTTTTTGCGATTTCATTTAAGCGTATACCCTCATACTTAGGGTTTGGCGTATACTCAGATATGATGACTCCATCAGGAGTGGTGATCTCACTCAGTGCAAAATCTGCTGCTGCCTTATTGCTAAAGTCCCTTTCGGGAAAAAGGACATGCATCGTAGACTGCCAATACATATAAGGATATATATCTGCGGAAATATCGATGCCGTTATTTCTTGCTTGATCAAGCCTGGTCAAAAGTCTTTTTGTTTTGCCTAACAAACTGCCCATTGCGAGCTTAATGTGACTAATCTGAACCGGGATATCTGCCTCTTTACCTATCCTAATGATCTCCTCTACCGCATCCCAAAAATATCTATCTTCACTACGAATGTGACTGATATACCTTGCACCATATTTTGAAGCAGTCTTGGCCAAGGAAACCACCTCATCCGTATTTGAATATATGCCTGGATCATACTCTAGACCAGAGGACAGACCCCATGCACCCTGTTCCAGATCAGAGACCAAAAGGGCATCCATTTTTTGAATTTCTTTGCTCGTGGCCGTTCGCCGAAAGTCTGAGCCCATAACAATCTCACGTAGCGTATTATGTCCACTGTAAGAACCAATATTAATAGCTACAGGAGTGTTTTCTAGCTGATCGGTTAGATCCGAAATTGGATGCTGTGATGAACCATCTTGACCGATAAAGACAGTGGTAATCCCCTGGGTTAATGCTCCAGCCATATCTGTATTATTAAACATACCCTCATCATGGTGACTGTGAGTATCTATAAAACCAGGCGCAACAATGTTCCCTCTTACGTTTAACTCTTTTTTTGCTTTGCCACTAACTATCCCTATGGTTTTGATTTTACCATCTAGAATACCTACATCTGCACTATATCCTGGAGCACCGGTGCCATCGATAACTAGACCATCTCTAAGAATAATATCATAGTCATACTTAATGCTGCAGGAAAAACTATGTATACATAGAATGATATTCAGACAGACTAAATAATATGATACAGACAGTTTCATTTTTTATTCCGTCAATGGGTACATGTTAAAACCTTGATCATCAAAATACTTGATCCTGTTTGGAATTGCAGACTCTATTTTCTCTTTAAGCTCATTAGAGATCCGATCTGCTCGGTATCTGACCGCAAAATAAGGCAAATAGCTCTCTGCTATATCCTCTCTAGTAGGATGCTCTTCAGCATAATTCGAGATAAACCTGCAGTCTTGCTCCTGCGCTTTGATCCAATCGCTGTTTGTAGAATGATACGCGTCCAATGAAGTGTGTGAGGCCTCATGGACAAACGTCTCTTCCAATATCCCCTGGTCTTCATAATGAAGTGCTGAATAATCTGTATGTATGAGAAGATTATTATTCCCACCACCAAACGGCTGAACACCCTTGTGGATCCAAACGGTCTCTACATCTTTTCGGAGCTCGGTCGTTAACCTGCCAATAACTGGAGCAAACTTTTCTGCCTGTATCCTGGCATCTTCAACCGTTCCAAACTCTGGATTTACCTGCATCTCTATTGTCATATTATCATCAAATACCGCAGGAAATAAATAAGGGCTTATTGTGATCCAGTCTGCTACCCTTCTGTCATACATCGTTCTCTGTGCCTGACCATTGTAGCTTAGGCTTACAAATGTGGTCAAATCATCTGAGGTGATAATATCAGGATCAATAAAAATAGTTCCACTAAATGGTGGCGTCGCATAATCACTGCATTCAACAGTATTAGAGGAGTCTGAATCTTTATTTTTTTCGCAGCTGATTAAGGCTATCACAAAAAAAGTAAAGAAAAGAATTATTTTGATAGGTTTGACCAAGCTCACAGCCCAAAAGTTAATAACTCTACTGTCTCATGCAAACAGCTGTGACCACCTAGCGCAGATATCTTCAAAACTAATCGCCATATTTGCGGGGCTCGTACTAGGAAGAGGTACATATTTGATATCTGGCTTTTCAATAAAATATTTGTAAAACATTTTTTCAGATTTTTTACCATTAAACCCAATTACTTTTATTGAACCATAATCCTTAATTAATCCTTCAATCTCATTAGGAGTCTCATCTTTGATATTGGAGTCAAGGCTTCCCTCTCTGTGTGCACTATGAGCCACATCCCACAGTCCAATTTTATTTTTACAAAGCAGCTCTTTTTTCTGTTGATATGTTATGGGAATATCACTGCCGGTTAAATGAGACAGAATTTTCCATATTCTATTTCTAGCGTGCCCGTAGTACTGCTTAAGCTCGAGAGACTTTTTACCTGGGAGTGAACCCATAATTAAGATTTTTGTATCACTATAGATTATTGGGGAGAAAGATTTAGATTTTATTATACTTCTCACAGGATAAGTAGTTACTAGTTTAATGGTATGCTGGATGTAATATTATTATAGGTTGCAGAACTATTAGTTCCACCTGATCCACTAAATGTACCGTTATGTGAGTTTCCAGAGTCATCGTTAAGATTCTGTTCAAATTTTAAATATAGCTCCAGGTCACTACTATAGCTTGTGGTCACATTACCAATACCGCTTCCGCTATTATAAATTGCAGAAATTTGTGGTAATGTTAGAACAGACATCCAGACTGCTACCTCATCAATCAAGCCTGTAAACGGTTGTTCATAATGTTTTGTATCTCCAATTGTTATAGGAGAAGTTCGTGAATCGTCTAAATCGGAACGAGGTTCAGAGAAACTCGCACCTAATTCTCCATCTACATAAAGTAAACACTCTGCATCAGTACTATCCTTGTTATAAGTTATCGCAATATGATACCAGGTACTATCAGATATACCCGCATCATAGTACATATAAACATTTCCTGGGGTATCTAAATATATTTCTATATTTGTTCCTTCAGTACCTATTTCAATATTATCATTAGAATTATCAGAACCTTGAGAAAACATAACATTATTAATTAAATGATTTGTGTCTTCGTTAGTACCATCTCTAGCGACTGTTCTTTTAAACCAAAACATTATAGTAAAATAATCTGCATGGTCAAGATTATCTATATCACCACAATCAATAACATCATCATTACCATCAAAATTAAATCCATAATTAGGTGGAGGATGATATTTTTGTACACCATGAAATGTAGGCAATGCTATCTGAGCTATGATTTTAGATAACACTAAAAAAAAGATGAAGAATATCTTTATCAACATTAACCCCTGAAAATTGATCATTAAAATCTATGAAGTATTTTCCAATTTTATTTCAAGATAGAGTAAATAATTATCATAATTTTGAGGTTAATATATGACACGCAATGAAAAAGCAATAAAAATTGGCAAGACGCTAGATAAACTCTATCCTGAAACTCCCATTCCGCTTAATCACTCTAGTGCATATACCTTGATTGTCGCGGTAATGTTATCTGCTCAAACAACCGACAAGAAAGTTAACCAAGTCACTCCAGCACTATTTAAACTTGCGAACATACCTGCAAAAATGGCTCTTCTTAAGGCAGAGACCATTCAAAATATAATTAAACAAATTGGTCTAGCGCCGACCAAAGCAAAAAACCTGAAAAAAATGGCTGAACAATTGATTGCAGGCGGCGGAATGCGAGCTGATTGGGAGTATCTTGAGAGCCTGGCAGGTGTAGGCCATAAAACTGCTAGTGTAGTTATGTCTCAGTGGTATGGTTTCCCTGCATTTCCAGTTGATACACACATTCATCGTCTAGCAGCAAGGTGGGGACTTTCTAATGGAAAGAATGTTGAAAAGACTGAGAAAGACCTGAAAAATGTTTGGCCAAAGAAAACCTGGAACAAACGACATCTGCAAATCATCTACTTTGGGCGTGAGTATTGTCCTGCCAGAAATCATGATCTTAGTCAATGCCCAATCTGCTCATGGGCTGCATCAAAAAAACGAATTCGCGAAGAAATGAAGAGCTAAATTAGTCTCTCTCATAAACTATCTTACCATCAAAGATCGTTAGATCTACTAAAGCTTTATGAATTTCATTTTTAGGGATCTGAAATAAATTTCTATCTAAAATAACAATGTCAGCTAATTTCCCGGTTTCAAGTGATCCAATATCATTTTCCTTAAAAAGGCTATAGGCACCTTCTAATGTGTAGGCATGTAGTATGGTTTCTAGGTCTAAAGCTTCTTCCGGAATCAATGCATCTCCGTATTTACTTCCTGGCTCACGTCTGGTAATGGCGACCTCCATGGCATAAAGCGGGTTTAATGAAGATACTGTCCAGTCACTACCTCCAGCTATGCGTCCACCAGATGAAACGATACTGTTTATCGGGTAATTCCAATTTGAACGTATCGCACCTAATACTGGCAATGTTAATTCCTTAATATATTGATCTGGATATGCCCAAAGCGCCTGAAAACTAGCGATGACATTTAATTCCCCAAATCGAGCTATATCATCAGGATGGACTAATTGTACATGGGTAATCATATGCCTACTATCACTGAATCCATTATGAGTTTTTGCATACTCAAACGCATCTAAAGAATTTTGGATTCCAAGATCGCCAGTAGCATGAACATGGACTTGAAACCCTGCTTTCTCAAACTCAGCTACTGCGTTATTTAAGGTATCAGCGTTCCAGTTTAATATTCCGTAATTTTTTGTGCCTAGGTATGGGTCTATAAGCGCGGCTGTGCCTCCTTCTATAACACCGTCAGCAAATATTTTTACTGTGTTCATCATACCGAATTCATTTTCAAACCTACGTTTCTTTATTTGTACTAAATCTTCTCTCCAAGAGTCTGGGTGAGCATATTGAGAGGCGGCAACTCTTAATGTTATATTTCTTTCACTGGTTGCTTTCCTATAAGAATCCAAGCCATCATAGAGTTCAGAAACATTTCTTTTAGAAGGATAACTTTCAGTGCCAGCATCTAAGATTGATGTAATACCAAAACGACTAGCTTCTTTAATCGCGACCTGTAGCCCTTTATCAAGTTCATCTTGAGCATATGGTGGGAACAGAGAATAAACCAATTCCATCGCATCCTCACGTAATACGCCAGACGGTTCTTTAGTCTGAGGATCACGCTCAATAATCCCATTGGGTGGATCATTTGTTTTTGCATTAATTCCAGCTAACGCAAGCGCTTTAGAATTAACCCAAGCCGAGTGACCATCAGCGGATAATAAATAAACTGGTTTATTTGTGCTAATCTCATCTAACGATTCTTTGCGAGGATTACCATTAGGAAATATAGGAAGTGCCCAACCACCTCCACGAATCCATTTCTTATCTGGATATAAATCTATATAATCTTGGATTGCTTGAAATATTTGTTCCTCTGTCTTTAGATCATTTAATTGACATTCACTCATTTCAATACCACCCCATAATAGATGGACATGTGAATCAATAAATCCTGGTAAGACCATTCCCTCTGGATTATTAATTACCTTCGTCGAGTTTTTTTTAAATAATAATGCTTCTTTTTTATTCCCAACAAAAATAATCTTATTATTTTTTATAACAACCGCTTCAGCCCAAGGCTGATCTTCATTCATTGTATATGATGGTATAATTAAAATAATATCAGCTGGTTGTTGGGTGTTGCAGCCAATAAAAATCATCCCAATAAATAATAAAAATGATAATATTCTATTAATCATTACAAAATCTACAAAAAATTACCCTACAATGTGTGGGGATGATATTCAAGTAGCATATTTATAGCACACCCCCTTAAGATTAGGGGTAGTAAAAACGTAAATAGACACTTCATGCTATAAACAAAAAAAACCCGCTTTACACGAGGTTTTAGAAGGTATAAATGGCGGAGAGGGAGGGATTCGAACCCTCGAATGAGCTATAAACCCATTACCCGCTTAGCAGGCGGGCGCCTTCAGCCGCTCGGCCACCTCTCCAGTAATTATTGTTCACACAAAATTACTATTATATATTCAGACCACCAACGATGATTAATTTATAATTAAAGAATCTATAATTCATTATATAAATTAATATATTTATAATACTTAAAGTTATTCATTAATATTTTGTTTTAATAATTTTACTAGTGAGTTCACAAGTTTATCTAGGCCTTCTTGACTAACCGATGATATATCTATTATATTTTCACTAAAATCATTCCAACCGCTAGAAATTTCTGTTTTTAGATCTGATTTAGTCCTACAAATAATATATGGTTTATTAATAAGTGATTCGTTAAATGTTTTTAACTCATTATTAAGAGTTTTGAAAATTTCAAAAGGGTGCTCTTCTTGAGAATCTATCAGGTATACATGTATTCTATTTCTTTCTATGTGTCTTAAGAATTGATGTCCTAGTCCTTTTCCCTTGCTTGCGCCTTCAATAAGTCCAGGTATGTCCGCCATCACAAAAGATTCATATTCACCGTATTTCACAATACCTAATTGAGGCTCTAGTGTAGTAAAAGGATAATCAGCAATTTTAGGTCGAGCAGATGATAAAACAGAGAGTAAAGTTGATTTACCGGCATTAGGTAATCCTACAAGGCCTACATCGGCTAATATTTTTAATTCTACCTCAAAATTTCCAGATTCACCATCAGTACCAGGCTGTGCAATTCTAGGGGCCTGCTTTGTTGAGGTTTTAAAACGAGCATTCCCTTTTCCTCCTTTCCCCCCATGGCAAATAATATGTTTTTGTCCATCTTTTGTCAGGTCAACAATGATTTCTTTTGAGCCTTTTTCCCTAACCACTGATCCTGCTGGTACCAGTATTATAATATCCTTACCACTTTTTCCTGTCTTATTACTCCCCCCTCCTGAATAACCATTCTCGGCCTTATATCGTTTCTTATATCGCATATCTTGTAATGTATGCAGATTGGTATCCACCATTATATAAACATGGCCACCATCTCCACCATCTCCACCATCTGGCCCGCCTTTTGAAATAAATTTTTCTCTACGAAATGAGATCGCTCCTGGTCCGCCATTTCCGGCTATAATTTCTATCTGGGTATAGTCTATAAACATGGTCTATATATGCCCTTTGGAATAAAGTTTATATATCGAAGTATATTAGCCCATATTGGACACTATCTCGTGCCCAAATTCTGAGCATTTCAACTCTGTAGCACCATCCATAAGACGGTTAAAGTCATAAGTCACTCGTTTTGAATCAATCGCTCCTTCGATACCTTTAACAATCAAATCTGCAACCTCCTGCCAACCAAGATATTCAAACATCATTACTCCTGATAATATAACCGAACTAGGGTTGACCTTATCTTGACCAGCATATTTAGGTGCTGTACCATGTGTAGCCTCAAAAATCGCGTGACCGCTGGTGTAGTTTATGTTTGCTCCAGGGGCAATACCTATGCCTCCAACAATAGCCGCAAGCGCATCCGATATATAGTCTCCATTAAGATTGAGCGTTGCAATTACATCATACTCTGCCGGTCGAAGAAGTATCTGCTGCAAAAATGCATCAGCAATGACATCTTTTATAATTAATTCATGACCATCTTTGTTAATAACCTGCCAAGGACCTCCCTCAAAATCTTCTGAATCATAACTATCTTTGGCTAACTGATACCCCCAATCACGAAATGCACCCTCAGTAAATTTCATTATATTACCTTTGTGCACAAGAGTTACAGATTCTCGTTTATTTGATATAGCATAGTCAATTGCAGCTCTAACAAGTCTTTCTGTCCCTTCTTTAGAAACTGGCTTTACTCCAAGACTAGTAGTATCCGGAAACCTGATATTAGTTACTCCAAGTTCATCTATGAAAAAATTCTTTACCTTATCTATCTCACTGGAACCATGCATCCACTCAATACCCGCATATATATCCTCTGTGTTTTCCCTAAATATTACCATATCAACCTTCTCTGGCTCTTTTACTGGGGATGGAACCCCTGTAAACCATCGTACAGGTCGCACACATGCAAATAGATCCAACTTTTGCCTTAGAGCAACATTAAGAGAACGAATTCCACCACCTATCGGTGTTGTAAGAGGGCCCTTAATTGCTATCTTATGATCAAGGATTGTATCAAGAGTTTCTTGAGGAAGCCAATCTCCATTTGCATTATAAGATTTTTCTCCAGCAAAAACTTCTAGCCATTCAATAGATCTTTTCCCATTGTATGCTTTTTCAATCGCACTATCAAAAACCATTGATGCGGCTGCCCATATATCTGTGCCAATTCCATCACCCTCAATGAATGGAATTCTCAGATTATCAGGAACCAATAATCCATTTTTTTTCATCTCTATTTTATTATTTGATATCATTCTTTTCCGACTTTCTTTTTTTGTTTGCTCTTTTTATTTTTTTCTTTGAACTATTCTCTTTTTTATCAGTGTCTTTATCCTTTTTATTTTTATAGTCCGTTAGATAATACCCTGAGCCTTTAAAAATTAAACCTGTTCCCCCGCTGATCACTCTTCTTAAACTGTCTTTTTTACATTCTGGACATTCAGTCAAGGGATCATCAGACATAGACTGAAAATACTCATACATATCATTGCAGTCGTTACAGATATAATCGTACGTAGGCATATAATCAAGTTTAATTTGGAATATACAGTGTGCTAATCTAAGAAATATTTAGTTTCTATATTTTTCTAATAACGCACTCTTAACAGATTCTGGTACATATCCCGTAATATCTCCGCCTAGCCTTGCCACATCCTTAATAACGGTAGAGTTCAGATGAATGTATTTTTCATCTGGCATCATAAACATTGATGTAATCTCTGAATTTAGATTATAGTTCATCATTGCCATTTGAAATTCGAACTCAAAATCGCTTACATGTCTCAGACCTCTTATGATTGCTACGGCCTCTTCTGATTTGGCATAATCAACAACTAAACCATTAAAAGAACTAACTCTTACGTTTTTTATATCAACTACAGATTTTTCAATAAGGTCAATTCTTTCATCACTAGTAAATAATGGATTTTTCTCCTTGTTAATAGCAACGACCAGTACCAACTCATCAAATATTTTCGCAGCTCTTTTGGCAATATCTAAGTGTCCGTTATGTATTGGGTCAAAAGTCCCTGGGTATATAATTCTCTTCATTTCTGATTGTATATAACTATTTTTGTGTCACCATATTTTCTTTCAATGGAGTCTTTAAAAGAAAATTTGTTTTTACTCATTTCTACTATCAATTTACCATTTTTAGATAATTTTTCTATACACATGTTGATTAGCAGATTGTAATCTAATTTATCATATGGTGGATCTGCAAAAATAAGGTCATAATTATCGTTCAAACCTTTTAAATAGGAAAAAACTTTTTTTCTTATCACAAAAAATTTAGAACTATCAAACTTAGTTTTATTTCTATTCAACATTTTTATTGAGGCAAAATTATTCTCAACAAATGTTATCGATTCCGCGCCGCGGCTTGCTGCTTCAAATCCTAAAATTCCAGAGCCTGAGTATAAGTCAAGAACATTTGAATATGTAAACGGTGTGAGTATATCAAAAATACTTTTCCTAATACGAGTCTGTGTAGGTCTATAGGAAATATTCTTAGAGGTATCAATATTTAGGCCTTTATAGCGACCACCAAGTATTTTCATTAAGTCTAAATATCAAGAAAAGATACGTAAAACCCAGCTCTCGGGTCAGGCTTATCAACTTCATTAAACAAAACAAATTTTCTAAGCAGTACCGTTGGTCCGGAATGAGTTAAAATATTTCCAGTTTTTTTTATGTCTTCTACTCCTCTGACCCAAATTATAACTGGTTCATATATTCTATTTGTTTTATAAAACTGATCAAAAAATTTGAGCGTGTAATCATTTACTGTAGTATCTAGCATCGTTAAAAAATTATCTTTTCCAAAACCGCTGGTTATACCTTCAGTCTTATTTAATTCGGGAAAATCAAAACTATAATACCAAAGAAACATCGTACTGTCTGAACCAGCTGATTCAACAGAGTAGCTAGTTGTTTCTAATCCAACAATATGTTCAATATCAGGATTCAGACCGCTCATATATTCCAGGCTAATAAATGTTCCAGTGATTGTCAGATTATTATACATCTTTAGTTCTGTAGAATTAAATAGTTTTGAAATAACTGATGAGATTTCTCTAGACTGAAGATGCATATTAATATCATAATCAACAGCCTCTTTAGCTCTTTCGTTCAGATTTACTGGATCAATTTTTTTAATCACATAGTTATTATCATCGCCAAATAATGGTTTATTAATACTTTCACGAAATTTTATATAGTTCATTGCAAAAAACAGTCCCATTATTACAATAAGTGCAAACAAAAGCCACACCATCTCACCTCCTGAGATAGGGTCACTTTTTCGAACTCTTTTTTCTTTTGCAATAGGTGTCTGCGGCAAGGAGAATGGCTCTCTTTCAATATCTTTCTCTTCAGAAAAAACTTCAGTGAACAAGAAATCAAATATTTTTTCTTCATCGAAAAAATTAAAAGAATGCCTAGAGGAGGCTCCGAGAATAAGACTAGTTAAAATATTTGATTCATAATGATCAGTGCTATCAGAAATATTGCTACTTAGTTTAACATCTTCAAACGGATCCATCTTTCTAAGATCAGATCTCTCCCAACACGATAGTGCTTGCCTGCCAAGTTTATCAGGAGAGTAAATAGGTATATCATCAATATCTGACTGTATAAGCTTAAAAGAACCAAGCGTATATTCATCACTTTTTGTTGAAGAAATTACTTTTGGCTGACCTGACGAAAATGCAATTATTCCATGATCAAAACGACAGTTTTTTACCATGTAAAATCTATATTGGTTCTTCTTTTTAATAACCACCCCAGCATCAGAAACATATCCAGCATCAATCACGACTGAACTTGATGGTCCCATCCAATATGGATTCCCTCCTAATTCAGAAACTGATAGTTTTATCGTTCTAATTAGTGTTGTGGGACATGATACTGTATGAATATTAATTTCATCAGGAAGGTATATCTGGCCAAATATTGACATTTTTTGATGAGGGGGCCTGTTTTTTTTCTTTTCAATCCATGATACGTAGTCCCAATAATCCTCACGTGCAAGATCAATCTCTGTCTCAATAGAATCATGGTATAAAAATTCGTCAGATATTGCAACTGCAATATCTTGTCCACTAAATGGTATCGATTCTGAAACTCTTCTAAGCGCAATCCCAAGTACTGAGCTTAGTTCTCCTTCTTTATGGATAATATCATTAATCGGTTCAGTATAATCAATTTGTTTTACATTATGGAGCGTTGGATCATTATCGGTATTTGACCAAACCCCAGTTATGAGAAACGTATCTGATATTACAATACCTATCATTATATACTAGTCTAATCCCAGCTGCGGATTCCATCATTTATCTCACCATGACCATTGGATTTTAGGGAGAATATTAGAAATCTCGGATCTTTATAAGGGGTTTCCCTAGTAATTGGGCTAACTACCTTAAATTTTTTGTTTTTATTATCAGCATTTATTATATATGGTTTAGTAGTAAGAGGACAACTATAGATACTTGAATCAGGTAAAAATGTTTTGTAATACTCAACCAGTTCAACACGTTTTAACGGCTCTTCACTAAGTTTTTCAACAAAATTTAGATCTTCCATATAAGTATTAAGATACTTTTTCTGTGTGAAACTAGTATCATTTCTACCAAGTTCTTGAGAATACATAATTATTTGCACCGTTGTGTCAAGTATCGTATCCCTCCGATAGCTTTTAAAACCAAATGTTGTGTCATAGTTAAAACCAAACGTTTCATATATATCGACATTATATTGTCTCCCAAATAGTGTAAGGCTTTGCTCACCAACATAGAGAGAGTCACCTAGTAAAGAATCTCTTGCTGAATTCACAACATGCATCGCCTCAAAAAAGTTAGGACTATATGATCCAGTCAATTGTTCATAAAACACCTCTATATCATAAATATTTTGCATATTAAAACGACTGCTTTTTTCATAATCATTCTCTTCAGCCCAAATAGAAACTGGCACATAGATAACAAATATTAGAAAAAGAAAGGCCAGGACCATTCCTAGTTCTAGTAAATCTGATAGTTTATTTTGATTCATTCTTAGCATATAAATAGTTTTTGGTATTTGATAGTGTTTAATATTAATAAACCAATGAGCAATATGGTTATTATTTTCTTTAAGCTATAAAAAGTAAAATAGTTTGGATATTATAGATCAATTTTTGAAAAAGGGTTCTTTATTGGACCAAGCTCATCACTAAGTTTTTCAATAATCTTTTTACTTCCTCTAGAGATAGACTCAGGAGTTTTTATAATAACTCTAACAATTTGATCCCCTCGAGAAGATGTGCGAAGCATCGGAAATCCTTTGGATCTCATTCTTAATAGCTTACCGGATTGAATACCACTTGGAATTTTTAGTGTTGATACTCCATCGAGTGTTGGAATATCAATTTTAGTACCTAAAACAGCATCAGGATAACTAATGGTAACTTCAATGAAAATATTTTCCCCATCCCTAACGAAATACTGATGATTCTTTTCTTCAAATACTACCAACAAGTCCCCAGAGGAACCTTGAATATTTTCATTTCCTTGGCCATCTACTGTCATATAATTTCCTGACTCAACACCTGCTGGGACTTTAATATTTATTGTTTTTTCTTTTTTTATCATACCATCAGGTGCCACACCTGGAGGTCGATTACCAACTATTTTTCCATTTCCACTACATCTTGGGCATACACTAGTCTGCTGCATTCTACCAAGAACCGTATTTGTAATCTGCATAACTTGACCATTTCCATTACAAGTTGAACAAGTATTAAATGTTACACCATCAGATAATATTGAACGTTTTATTTTTATTTTCTTGTCTGTACCATTTGCTATTTCTTCAAAAGTTAAAGATAATTTTATCCTTATATCTGAACCTTTTGACCTAGAACTCCTTTGCCTACCACTTCCAAAAATACTTTCAAATGGACTTCCGCCAAATATATCTCCAAATTGTGAAAAAATATCTTCCATATTCATATGAACTCCACCACCAAAGCCACCACCCTGAGAACCTCCCATTCCAACACCGGCATGACCAAACTGGTCATATTGGCTTCTTTTTTGACTGTTGCTAAGAATACTATAAGCTTCAGCTGCTTCTTTAAAATTCTTCTCTGCTCCTTCATCTCCAGGATTTTTGTCAGGATGAAATTTTAAAGCAAGCTTCCGATAAGCTTTCTTGATAGTGTCTCCAGAAGCATCTTTTGATACACCTAATACATCATAAAAATCTCTCATTTTTTATTCACTATTACTTTCGCATGACGGATTACCTTATCATGATAGCGGTATCCTTTTTCAAAAACATTAAGAATGGTATTGTCTATTTTCTTTTTATCGCTCTGTATTAGCATAGCATCATGTAATTCCGGATCCAATTCTTCACCCTCTTCACCAAAAGGCTCAATATTTTTTGTTTCTAAAAAACGGTCAATTTTTGATTTTAAAATATTGATACCTTGAATGAGTGATTCTCCGTTATTAGCATCTGTTTCTTCAACAGAATCAACCATCCTTTCTATATCATCAATAATTGGTAGAACATTTTTAATGACGCCCTCGCCATCATACTGAAGTAGTGAAGATATCTCTTTATTTTTCCTCTTTCTAAAATTTTCGAATTCAGCCTTTAATCGAATATGTTTATCTTGCAATTTATCCAATTGATTTTGTTTATCAGTATTTTTAGACTTTTTTTGAGAGTTAGGTCCTTTCTTGTTTACAGTCTGCTTTTTTGTCTTAACTGATTTTTTTTCTGCCAAAATGTTCTCCGAATATTGTTAGTTTATTTGTTAATGATAATTATATCTATTGAGAATAATTTCTTTTTACAGTGCTATCTCATGATACCTAAGACAGCTCTATAACTACCTATAACAGAAATAATGCCAGAAAGTAATGTTAGCCATAAAAATAAAATAGGCTCTATCGACAATTGAATATTCCAAGATGTAAAATTGTTCATCATATAGTTTACACCATTTATTGTTACTAAAATTAATGGTGAGGCTATTAATGAAGCCATAAACCCATCAATCAAACCCTCAAAAATAAAAGGCATTTGGATAAAAAGTTTGGTAGCACCAATTAGTTTTAAAGAATTAATTAATTCTTTCCTAGCAAAAATTGAAAGTTTAACAGTATTATATATTACCAAGACCGCCACAAGGATAAACACCATTGCCGTAAAAGGAAAATATTTCATTATTTTTGCATAAGTTCTTTCGATTTTTTTTATTAGGTGTCCCTGATAGCGAACCTGTTCTACTCCATCTAAAATTTTGATCTCATTAACTATTGGAGAAGCATCTAATAATTGATCAGATTTTCTTTTCAAATTCACTACAGCACTTATAGGAAGTGGGTTATATCCTAATATTGCAAGAATATCCTCTCCAAATTGATCTTTAAAAATCCTAACAGCGTCATCTTTACTTATAACCGTAGATGACCGTACTCCTTTTATTTTTAAAATAGAGGCAGATATACTTTTTGCCGACAGGAATTCAACGTCCTGCTTAAAAAATACTTCAATCTTATATTTTGATCTAAGATATTGTAAGATGGACTTGGTGTTTTCTCCAGCGACGGCTAAAAGACCAACAAAATACAGTGCAAGAAACAAAGAAAATACTGCTGTAAATGTTGTCATTTTATGTCGCCAGACATTTTTAAACCCTTCTGAAATCAAATATAGAAGTTTATCCATTAACTTCCTCTAATAGCTCCATCTTTTAGCTCTAATATCCTACGACCGCGACCCTTAATTAGATTGTAATTATGAGAAGCCATTAAGATAGTCGTACCATTATTATTAATTGTTTCTAATAACTGTACAAGTTCAAAAGCAGCTACAGGATCTAAGTTTCCTGTAGGTTCATCTGCTAGTATAATATCGGGCTCCTTAACTATCGCACGAGCAAGCGTTACCCTCTGTTTTTCACCTCCTGAAAGTTCATCTGGATAGTGGCCTCTTTTTCCTTCAAAACCAACAAGTTCTAGTGCTTCTTCTACTCTATAAGGTATCTCATTGGCATTATAGCCCATCACATGCAGCGGTAAGGCTACATTATGAAATACATTACGATCATTAAGAAGATGATAATCTTGAAAAACCATTCCTATATTTCTTCTGATATGAGGAACATGTTTTTTTCTTATTAATTCTGAGTTATGATCTCCTACTTGAATCCTTCCGGTATCACACCACAAGTCAAAATAAATTAATCTCATCAATGTAGTTTTTCCAGATCCCGTGGATCCAATCAAAAAAACAAAATCGCCATCTTCTATCGAAAAATTTAAG
>Ga0207992_1000576_pt1 | contig 18180 bp, 15 predicted proteins | sample ETN02SmetaG_FD_185788 | JGI IMG/M metagenome (GOLD analysis project Ga0207992, IMG submission 185788) | Marine microbial and viral communities from oxygen minimum zone, Eastern Pacific Ocean - ETNP2014F10-02SV255 (SPAdes) (version 2) | ecosystem: Environmental > Aquatic > Marine > Oceanic ...
GCAAAAAAATGGAATATGAAAAAACCCTTAGCAAACGATTTGATTGACGGAAATGATGGGCACCTGATGGTTCATATTAATGCTAGTGGGCACGCAAAAGGCCCTGTAATGGATCAATTGCTGAAGAAAATGGAATTATCCAAAGAAAATGTTGCCGCAGTAGGAGACACTGTAGTTGATTTACCATTGTTTGAAAGAGCTGGCTTATCAATTGCCGTAAATACTAATCAAAAAGAGGTTTTTGAAAATGCGAACTATCACCATAATGATAATCTAAAAAAACTATCAATATTATCTCTGAATGGTAGGAAGTATTAATACAGCGTATACTTATCATCAGATGTGTCTCCCCACAAGAATATACTAATTTTAGCAGCAATAATTCTTGCTCTAATGCTTGTAGAGATGGCAGAAGCAGACGAAATAGACGTCGATATAACTAATATAAAATACACAAATGATTTTGAAAATGGTGAGGCTGTGAATATTGTTCCTAGCGGGAAAAATGAATCTACAGAATACAGTTTTAGAATATTTGATGATGATGATGATTTTCCTGATGACTGGGAAGAACCGTCATTTGATGACAGTGATTGGGACTTAGGAAGTGCCCCTTTTGGTAACAAAGCAAATGATGATGTAGAGCCAGGTACCATATGGCAATCTGAACATACTGATGGCAGTGACGGTGATAATGATTACATAATCATAAGAAAAAATTTCACGATTGAAGATACGTCTGCAGTATTAGGCGGTAAAATAAAATCAGCTTATACTAATTATTATGCCGTATATTTGAATGGACAACAAATTCAAAATTGTTTAAGTTATAGCGGAGGGTGCTATGAAGGTGAGGCTGAATATTGGAATAAAGATATCAGTATAAACATAAATCTTTTCACAGAGGGAAATAATACTCTTGTTTTAGTTGGTAGAGACAGTCTTTGGGGTGGCGGTGACAACACAACCTGGCTAGATTGTGAATTAGATTTAAAGGTTCAATCTTGGAGCGAAAAACCCATTGTTCTTGGAGATGACTTAGTACTTGGAATTGATTTCTTCAACAATGAAGAAAGTAATCTTACCAATCTGAATGTGACTCTAGAAATAGATGGGACGGAATTTGCGAATCAGGCCATTGAAATTGAAAACAATAAAACTTTTGAGTGGAGAGTTGAATGGACGCCAGATAGACTAGGTGAATTCAACGTAACAGCAAAGGTTCTAAATGAAAGCCTAACAAGATTTATACATGTAGGATATTATGCCTACAATTTTTCAGTAGATGATGATTATAATGTAGGTAATACCAGCGAACTCTTAACTTACAATATAACTATATCAAACGAAGGTGATGTGGATGACAATTACACTTTTCAAATATTTGGAACATATAGTGCTTGGGAAGTAGATTTTGTCCCAAGTGTCATTAATCTCGCTCCAGGTGAAACTGGAACAGTTATACTTGAAATAACTCCTGATAACAATACTTATTCAGGAATTTATGAATTAACCTTGACTGCGCGTTCACAATATCATGGTGAAATAGAAAACATGATTGTTCAAAGTGGACGTGATAATGAAACTGAATGGAAATGGGTGAATTCAACAGGAGGCAGGCTTTACGAAGAAAGTAACACAACATGGACAGAGATTGATTTTGTACCAAACTCAAATTGGACTCTCTCTCCTGCGCCATTCGGAGACGATGATCTAAGTGGCATCGGCTACAATACTGAATGGTCGGGAAACAATTATGCATACTTTAGGCATGTTTTTTACATAGATGATCTTAGTAATTACGAAAATGATACGCTCAGCCTGAATATGGCTGCAAATAATTATGGAACGTACTATCTAAATGGGGAAGAAATATTCGATGATTTGGGATGGGGAAGTGGACATTATGCCGAATATTGGAATGATGAAATTAAATTCAATTCAAGTATATTGAAAGAAGGAAAGAATGTTCTAGCCTCTGTAGTTAGAGAAACAGGGAACACGCAATGGTTTGATGAAGAACTAGTCAGTGTAACGCCTAAATCCTCTGCTTGGGGATTCCAACCAGAATATCTTTCTCTTAAACTTGAAGTGCTACCAGTATATGATTTTGAATTAGTAGCCCCAATAAGTGATAAATCTGTATCACAAGACGAATTATGCTGTGAAGAAGAATGGAATTATAGATTTGAAATATGGGCATATAATCAAGGCAACATAGAAGATTCATATGAGATTAGCATAACTCTGAATGATACAATTAACTTTACAATCGTAGATTACGACTCAATTATACATGCTGATTTTGCTGAAGAAGCAACCATAAATCTAACTATTGCTCTAAACGCTTCTGTTACTGAATTCTCAACTGGCGAATTTAATATTTCTGTGACTTCAATGAATTCAACTACTTCAGATACGAAATATATTATTGTTAAAGCAAGATTGTACGTCATTCCTGATACTCTATCACCTGGAACTTATGCTCAATCGCCTGACCTAGTTAACAATTCATCTTTTGAAGTTAATTGGTATGTGCATGATTGGTACAAAACCAATGAAATTATGGGAAACGACACAAAATATTTCATCATAGAATATATGACTGACAGTGGAACTAATGGTGAAACTTGGGGAGATTGGATATTTTGGAATAATTTCTCCAGTGAAATTAACTCTGCAATATTTCCTTATGGCATTGATGGACACAGGTATCGTTTTAGATCTATGGGGGGTGATAATGAAGGCCTTGTAGAAGATAAAGAAGATAAATATGATAGCCAGACATTAGTAGATCTTTCCGCACCATACGCCAATGTGAATTTAAGATTATCAAGTAATCTTACTAATTTAGACTATATTGAAATTGAATGGAACATAAATCATCCAAATATTACTAGTTATAGCATAGAATATCATCTTAATGACAGTCAAGCATGGATAACTATAGAAGAAAATACTCTAGCAAAATGGGTAGGATTCAATATACCCATAGATGGGATATATGAATTTAGAGTATTAGCTTACGATGAAGCTGGTAATGAAGGCATTTCAAACACGACCGATAAATTAACTGTTGACAGAATTGCTCCAGTTACTAATCTTGTAGATATTCCTGAACTGATTGGTTCAAATTCAATCATTATGGATATAGAAAACTTAGATGACACCGTAAATCTAAGTTTGTATTATTCATTGTCTAAAGAAGGAGAAGAAATATTTCCACTGGAATGGATACTATATGGTGAATATGTGGTCAATGATTTTCCTATTTCGATTAATACAATTAATGAAAATCATTATTATTTCAGAATTATAGCATATGACTTAGTTGGAAATTACATTCTTAATGAAAGTTATGAAGAATTCATAGTTGATCAAGACATACCTAAGAATATTAGAAATTTGGAACTAAAAGACACTAACGAAATTAACAATGAGACTACTGATATTGCAATTACATTCCAAAGTTCTCAATCACAGGATGTTGCAGGATATCGTATTTATCGCTCAATTAATCAAAATGAAACTGGAGAAATAGTAGGCTATTTAGAATCTGGAGAACTTTATTTGTCTTACAGAGATTTAGATGTAGCGCTTGGGCATAAATATTACTACTCTGTAGTGGCAGTAGATAGAATGGATTATGAATCTGATGTTGAAGTCAGCTTTATAGTTCTTGAAATAGAAGAAGAAACTGTGGAAAAAAGTGAAAATGAAAGTTCCAGTAATCCCCTTTTTATTGGTGCTGGACTTTTAGGACTTGTTGGTTTAGGAGGTGCAGGATATTATTTCATAGGAAATAAAGGTAATGAAGAATTAGTCACTGGAATTGCAGAAGTTGTTGAGACTGAAGAAAATTTAGAAAGTGAGGTAACTGATTCTAAATTTACAGAAATAGATGGGGAATTATTGTGTAGTGCTTGCGGATCTATGTTTGAAATATCTGAAGAGAAGATTTGTCCGTCATGTGGAACATTTGATGAATAAAACAAAACTTCAATAAAAGAGGGCTTATAGAATAATATGACCAATGTCTTGATTGATAGAAAGGATAAAATTGGAATTGTTACTGTTAATCGTCCTGAACAGATGAATAGCCTAAATTCAAAAACAAGAACAGAGATGGCTGAAGCTTTTGAAAAACTTGGAAATGAAAGCTGTATTTCTACTATAATCTTGGCTGGAGCATCAGGAAAGGCATTCATTGCTGGTGCTGATATTAAAGAATTCTTGAAACTTGATTTGGAAACTGAAAAAGATCTCAAAGAAGATTGGATAGTAACTGAAATAATTGAAAACTTATCAAAGCCTGTTATTGCTATGATAGATGGCTTTTGTTTAGGAGGGGGCTTAGAAATTGCAATGGCTTGTGATTTGAGAATAGCTAGTAATAGAACTAAATTGGGCCAACCTGAAATAAATATTGGAATCATACCTGGGGCTGGTGGAACTCAGAGATTAACTAGACTAATTGGTGAAGGACGTGCAATGGAAATGATTCTTACAGGAAGAATGATAAAAGCTGAAGAAGCTTTACAATATGGAATTCTAAATTTTGTCTTTGATCCTAAAGAATTGGAAATTAAAACTATGGAAATTGCAAAAACTATTGCTGAAAAATCACCCTATGCAATTGAACGAGCAAAAAGAAGCGTTAAATCAGTCTCAAATATGAAGCTCGAAAAAGGCCTTCAATTTGAACGTGAAATGTTTCTAGAATGTTTTAATTCTGAAGATGGAAAGGAAGGTATTACTGCATTTATGGAAAAAAGAAAAGCTAATTTTAAAGGAAAATAGTAGGACAGAATTTGAAATTAGCAGATAAAGTTAAATTTGTAACTTCGACACTAGAAAAATTGTACCCTAACCCTGAAATTCCTTTAAATCACGAAAATAATTTTACTTTTCTCGTAGCTGTTATGCTTAGTGCTCAAAGTACAGATAAAAAAGTAAATGAAATAAGTCCAAGATTGTTTAAAAAAGCAAATACTGCCGAAAAAATGAACCTTTTAAATGCTGATGAAATAAAAAATTATATTAAAGAAATTGGACTTGCTCCAACAAAATCCAAAAATATAAAAAAAATGTCTCAACAATTATTATCCTTACATGAAGGTAAAGTACCTAATACTTTTGAAGAACTTGAGAATTTGGCAGGCGTGGGTCATAAAACTGCATCTGTAATTATGTCACAAGCTTTCAATCATTCAGCTTTTCCAGTAGATACGCACATTCACCGATTGGCTTTCCGATGGAAATTATCAAATGGAAAAAATGTGGCAACGACTGAAAATGATTTGAAACGTAAATTTGATAAAAGTTTATGGAATAAACTTCATTTACAAATGATTTTTTATGGAAGAGAATGGTGTCAGGCTCGAAAAAAAGAATGTAACTGCCAAATATGTTATAAAATAAAGTATCACAGATAGCTATATGGGGACCCTTACGGAATAATAAAAAATGGCTAATTGGAATAAGCGTTTCTTAAAACTTGCAACTCACATCTCGGATTGGAGTAAGGATCCATCCACAAAAGTAGGATGTGTTGTTGTTGGACCTGACCGTGAAATTAGAAGTACTGGATTTAATGGATTACCAAGAGGAATTGAAGACAATAGTGATAGATTGAATAATCGAGAAATAAAATATCCAATGATTTGTCATGCGGAGGAAAATGCAATTATGCACGCAGCTCGGATTGGAATATCATTGAAGGGATGTACTGCATATGTGACATGGCCACCATGCACTCGATGTGCAAGATCATTGATTCAAGCCGGAATCCTAACTGTTATTTATCCTAAAAATACTGAAATACCCGATAGATGGGCCTCTGATTTCGAGCTATCAATGAACATGTTTAAAGAAGCTGGAATTGAACTGGAAACTGCGTAACTAATCTTCTGTAGATTCTTCTTGATTACTCAAAAGTTCTTTGATATTTTTTAAATGTTCAACACCAGTATCTGATTGGATATTCTCAGTTATCAAATCTCTGACTTTGCTAGGTGAAGGAACGCCAAAAAGACAATCGTGCGGATTATGTCTAATTTTTTTAGAAGAGCTACGTGAGCCACCTGCAAGACCAATGCTTAATCCTTTTACTTCAGTACCTGAACCTGCTATCACCATTGATTCATCACTCCCAGTTCCAAGACCTGAACCTGTAAGTGGTAATACAGTGCCATAACCAAAGATAGTCCCAACAACTCCTTGTTCCATTTTTATATCTTCAATATGATTATAACGTACTTGTCTCTCACTACGATTCATCAGAAAATTACTCTTGAGAACTATTCTATTATTAGTTAGATAATATGTAAAAGAACGGCGATAAGTGTTGACTGAAAATAAGCCTAAAAAACCAACTGCGGCAGTTAAACTTGGGATAAACCATCGTCCAAAATCCATCGTATCTTCCATTTTCCAAGCATGATAAGACATTACTAATATTCCAAAAATAGCTACACCGCCATAAAGTCTAAAAATACTTTGTCCACCTGAATCCATAAAAAAATAACGTGCCAAAAAACCGACAATAAACAAACCTAAAGACCAAATAACTGAACCTGCTAAAACTTCACTATCTTTTAAGAAACCCTCAATCAAACTATAAAGCGGGAAATCTGAAAATTTATCCGTAACAAAAAAATCATAAATTATGTAAGCCCATACTAATAATAAAAAGAAAATAACGTATAAATAAAAAAATGAAAAAACATGAGGGCGCAATTGCATTTTCAATTCTTCATCTCTCAGTAATACTAACTCAGACATAATGTTACAGAGAGTGGGGTGGTTAAAACATTTTCATATTACTCTAACATTTATTTATCACTTCTTAATTGAAGAAAACGAGTTAATACATATGCGAAGAAAAATTGTGAAAAAAAGAAAAGAAAATGAAGCTGGCGAGGCTCTTTCAAAAATAAAAGGAGGAAAAGAACTCGAAATGGCTGCAATTATTCTTAAAGAATTAGCTCAGAGAAAGAAACGAAAAAACGAAATTAATAATAAAAAAAATAATTTAAAGGAAATTAAAAAGAAAGAAAAGAAAACTGAAATACCAGTAAAAAAAGACAAAAATGATAAAATAAAAAGAATAAAAGAACTTGAAAATCTAAAGAAAATGGGCATCATTAAAGCAAATGAATTTGATAAATTAAAAAATGATCTTATGAGTTAGAAGTATGCTCAGATAAAGCTACAATATACACTCCGTAAAGAACTATAATTCCTCCAACCAAAACTCCTAAACTTGGTATTTCATCAAATATTAACCATGCTAGTATGCCTGAACCAATAGGTTCAACTAGTAACGTTATAGAAATAACGTAGGCTGGTAAGAAGGCGAGGGCCCAATTTTGCATAGTATGCCCTAATAACGTTGGTACTAACGCCATTAAGAAAAATAATTGAAACTCTGATTTAGAAATATTACCATATTCTAAACCTTGAATCACTACAACAATCCACATAGCAACTGCACTTGATAAATACACAATGAAAGCATAAGTCGGTAAACTAATTTTTTTACGATGCTTACGACCTCCAAGATAATAGAAACCTGCGAGTATACCTGATATAAATGCCAAAATATTACCCTGAAAATTACCAGGGTCCTGAAGTAAATCACCACCAAAAAGAATTATTATTCCTGATAAAGCTAACAATGTGCCTAAGATTCCCTTTTGATTGAGACTTTCACCAAAAACCAACCAACCAATGATAGAAACATAAACAATATGACAAGTACCCAGAAGAACTGAAGCTGCAACTGAGGTGGCTTTAACTGAAGAAATCCAAAAACCAAAATGAGCACCTAAAATAAGGCCAATAACTACTAATTCTAGAATATCCTTGAATTTTAACGAAAAAACTTCTTTAAATCTATCTTTAATTAAAAATGGTAAAAATAAAAAAGTAGCAAATGTTTGCCTATATGAACCAATAACTAATGGTTCACTAATACTCCAACGTATGAGAATTGCAGAAGTAGAAATGGCAAATATGCCTACGATCAAAGCAAAATACGCCATTTTCTTATCATTCTCTTCAATATTCATAATTTAATCATTCATCAAAGATATAGGAGTAGATAAATGTCTGCGAGATGAAGCTGGAGGTTCATACCATTTTAATTTGAGATCTGAACTTATTTCAACTTTTTCAGGCCTGTCATATTTTTTACTGCATGATTTACAACGATAATATGAATTTTTACCAGAAGAATGCGTGCGCTTGCCGCAATCACAAATCGGGTTTGGAGGCCTTGAATATCTAGAAACTAAATTCAAAATTCTCAATTTTTCTAAATTTATAGTTCCGTTATTTACGCTTCCGCATACTATTACTGAATCTCCAATTTCAAGCTTATCGACCATGTGCCTAAAATTTTTAGTCGGTTCAAAAGCCGCACAATTTGCAGTGTGCTTAAATTTATCTTGTACTTCAAAAAAACGGTGCCCGCCCTTGATTACAAAAGGTTTTGAAGTGATTGCCACTTCTATAATTACACTATCTCCATCTTCTATTTCAGAAATTTCTTTGGGAATAAGATGATCATCTGTAGCTTGATTTGTTTTGTATAATAACCATCTAGAAGGCATTTCAGGACCTAAGGTCTTGAAATTTTCAATTAACTTATCTCTGTTAGTACCTCTAAATCCCCATAAAACAGGGCATGGTGAATTTGGAACCATTGCAATTTTACCATCTAAATCAGAACATGAAAATACAGTTTCAATACTAGATACTTTTTGAACTGTTGAATTATCAATATTTCTCTTTGTTCCCCACTTATCTTTATTTCTATATCCTATCAACTCCCAAGTATGTGCAATACCGTTAATCTTACTAAAATTACCTGGCCAAGATAAAGAACAAGCTGCTCCAAATATACCTCTAGAACCTCTTAGTCCTGAGAAAATAGTTCCTTCTATTGATTCTGAAAGCATGTCATTAGTTACGATACTACTTACTCCTTGCCAATACAACTCTTCTGGAAGAAACGAATCTGAAATTACAATACCTGGTTCAGAATCAGGCATAGAATGCTTTTGGATTAAGCCTAAAACTCTCTCAAGAATTTGATCTTTGTTGTATTTTATATCTATACCTTTTTTAAAAGTAAAAAACTGTTTGCCATCAAATTCCCCTATTAATTTTTTCATTCCTAGGCCCTTGCCTAGTATCAAAGCAATGGCTGCATTTCCTCTTGTTTTCCATGGCACATTTGGATTTAATCGAACTAAACGAGGACAACCTATTAGGTCAAATTCAGATAGTTCTTTAATCACCTCTGTAGCTAACCATGTCGTACAGCCCCCTTTGATTGAATCTGTATCATCAATACCTATGTATAACATCTAAATTATTCGAAAATGAATACTCCTTTAGCCCATTGCGGTTTGATACGAGACTCTGTAAGATATGCGACATTGATATTCAAATTAGCTGCAGTACCGGCTGGAATATATGGTAATTCACCAAGTAAACTATAAATTAAAATATCGGTTTGACCTCGCTGATGGAGTGAATGAAGTAGTTTTATGATGTCTATCGAAAAATCTGAACTTGATGATTTAACTGAAGAAGACCAGTCTATACCTATAGTTACATCTTCAACATAGGCTAGGGCGGCATCTAATTCATTAAATCCTTGTAAATTTCTTAAAGGAAGAATAACCCGGCCTCTATCCAACATCAATAAATCAATAATATCTTCACCCCATGTTAATCCAAAATCTACATATATTTTATTTTCGGGATTTAATTCTAAAAATGAAGGATCAGGTCGATTTCTAAGTATTCCACCCATATCCCAAATTAGTGTTGGCTCTGTATTATTTGGAACTGAAATATCCATATCAGATGATATGAAATTAATTGTTCCTAAATCCCAAATTGGCTTTACTCTCTTACCTTGATTATAAGCCATTGCAGTCCAAACCATTTTTAGGCAGGAACATGTATCGATTTACATCTTTCTAAAGATCTAATATCAACTTAATTTTAGAAGGAGGGCCCTCTGAAACATGTAACATATGATAAGAAATAGCCTTGATTTCAACTCCATATCCATGTTTTAACTCATCATAAAATTCTCCATATATTTTTCCTCTTAATTTCTTCTTTTTATCAACAAAAAACTCAAGATTGGTAGAACCAACTATAAAATTCTCTGTATCAAAAAGAAAAATTAAATGAGATATATAGCGAATTAATAAATTGTCTAAATTATTACCTTCTAAATCGATAATATAGGAAGATTCGGATTTTGGTAAATTACCCCCTGTAATAACCTCAGTAAATGCTAAACTAACTTCTTGAAAAGCCTCGGATAAATTCTTATCTTCCACTTCAATACCGGCATCAGCTGTGTGTTCAAAGATTTTTCTCAACTTAGGGTTAAAACGCTTTCTTAATAAAAATGGTAGCGGGGGATGGATTTGAACCATCGATCTCCGGGTTATGAGCCCGACGGGATTTCCTAGCTACCCCACCCCGCTATGCTATACTAGGATAAATCTGGCTCCGGAGTATCCCACTCTAAATGGGCTTGATATAAAAACTTGTTAGAGGTAAGTCATAAATATATTACTATGATAAACTTAGTGTGGATAGTGGATTTGTACTTGGAAAAATTAAAAAACAAATAGAAGATTTGGAGAATAATCAAGTTATTTCAATAATCATAATTGCAATAATATTAATCTATTTTTTGCTAACAAAAACGCAGAGAGGTAGGGAAGTAAGAAAGAAATTCAGAATTTTACCTAAATTAATTCCATTAGAAGAAGAATATGAAACTGAAATTGAAGAACCTGAAGAATTAGATGGAAGTAATAGACAATTGAAAGGCGAAATTATTGAAAATGAACATCATATATTAAATGAATTATTAGGAAATAAAGAACCCAAAGAATTAGATGATTTTAACGAAGAAGATGCATTGATTTTTAAAGAACAAGAAGAAACTATGCCGTTGCCTAATCAAAATTTTGGAGATATGAAAGAACATATCAATTCGGCGAGTGAAACTCAGGAATACTGTGCTTCATGTAATAAACCCGTTAAATCTGAATGGAAAGCTTGTCCCTTCTGTGGTGAATTTCTTGAAATATATGAAAATTAAGAATTACTATTCCTTCGACCAGCAATTGTAACTATTACTAGTAAGAAAATTGTTGATAAATAACTAGGTGCTGGCAATAATGAATCTGTATCTCCACTTTCTTTATTATCTGTAGTTTGTTCACTTATTATCAATTGAATGTCAAGAGAATTATCTGATAAAGAATATAGTGATTCTGAAACATCCTTATCCAAATCTACTCTTATTTTCAAAAGATTAATACCTGAAGATGGATCTAACCAAGTCAATACTACAAGTTCATTACCAAAACCACTGATACCTTGTTCTAAAGTGTAAGCATCTAATTCTTTACCGTTTTTATCTAACAATTTAACTATAAAAGGTTCTGTACTTTTACCTCCGTTATTATAAACGGTTAGTCTTATTTGTATTGGTTCTGTTGAACTTAAATCATTTTCAGTTAACAAAGATAACTGTTTACCGTTAATTGAAACATCCTCAATATTAACTGCTAAATCTGAAATGCGGTCTAAAGGTATATCTAATATTATATCTGAAGATAATGTTGCTGAACCATCTCCTGGTGAGATTGAATCCGCTGTTAGAAGAAGGCCAACAGGTTCACCTAAAGTATTTTCATAATTTAATGGTCTCAAAACTAAATCTATTTTTTGTGTTTGTGATTTTTCTAAAGTTATTGCAGAAACTTCAGTATCATCAATTTCTATACGTATAGACCAGTCACTACGTGCTGTTGTAGCATCTAAACGATATGTATCCTTGTCACTTCCTGTATTTCTCAAATTAATACTAAAGTAGTAATAACCATCAATGTCTAAAGCCTCTGGATCAATATTTATTTTATCCGGAGGAGAAAGAAATACAACTCCATACGTCCTAACTGTAGCATCTAACTTAACTGTCTGTGAAACCTCAGAATTACTTGTTGAGGTTACGATTATATTTACATATTCATTACTTCCTCCAGTTGCTGAAACTGGAGCTTCAAGCTTCACTTGAACATAATTGTACAAGTTCATACCAATATCAAGACTAGATTGAGAAGTCAAAGTAGCTTCCCAACTTGCTGGCAATGAAGTATCATCTAACTCAATAGTATAAATATCTCGTGTATTGCCTCGATTGTATACCAAAAATTCAAAATCTACTTTACCTCCTTTGGGCAATTGTCCAGATGAACTAGAATCATCATTAAACTCAATTTCTAAACCATATTCATCAACTACAAGATTATAGTCCAAAGTTGCAGTCCAAATATTCCCATAGGTATCCTTAATAGAAAATTCAATTTCATAAACGCCAGTTACTATATTTTGATCTTCTTGATAATGCCAAGTTCCTTGGATGTATTTAGCATAAGTATGCTTATCTTTAGCTAAAATAGAATTTTTGAAGGTGCCTCCACCAGATATGCCTTGTATTTCAATATTTGCGCTTTCTGAATCTAAATTATCTGCACCTAAAGCATTTGTAACATTTACCTTGATAAATAAACTGTCAGCACCCATTTCTTCCACGCGATCGTTACTAAAATAACCTAAATAATCATCCACAATCTCTACATGCCTAAAATTCATTGTCAACGAGGAATCAAAATCGGCGCTATCAAATTTGACATAAGCTGAATGATTTACTTCGTTGGGATCTCCAACAAAAGTTATTTTTGTCTCAACATTTATTCCAAAGGTAGTATAAGCTGGAACGCCACTTGGAAAATCACTCTTATCTAACGATGATTCTTCAAGTTCAACTGTATAATTTCCGTTTAAAATAGATGGACCGAATGGACCCTCTTCTCCTCTCTTTGTAACTTCATCTACAGATATATTTGTAATTCTGGTTTCTGCAGGATCAACTGAAAAATCAATCCATGATATGAATAATGTTGTTCGTATATTTATTTCTCCAACATTTGATGACTCAACCCAAAGCACATAACTATAAGAGTCACCCAAATCAAAAGGGCCTCCCATATTTCTTTCCCAGGTCCCTAAATAGTAGTATTCATTTTGGGCTGGTGGATCATTAGTGGCAATAAAAGTTCTTGGTTTGGAAGATGATGGTTCTTCGGTACTAAGGCCACAAGTTGGTCCGGAACAAGGTTCTTTAAGATAAAAGTCAATGTCAGCAAAATCATTGTCTTCTGCCTGAGAAGGACTTGCCATAATCAAAAAAGCAAATGCACAAAGCGTGAAAGATTGCCAGAAACGTTGCATTATTGTATAACCTTATTACACATGCTATTAAAGTTTCGTTAAAAAATATATGGTTTAACTAAAAAGATTATGACCATTACTCTTAGTGGTAATTTCTCCATTATCTACAATTAATTCTCCTCTTCGATAAACCTTCAATGGGAAAATTGCTGGCCAACCTTCAAAAGGAGTCCAATTGGCCTTTGAATGTAACTTATCTAATTCTATTGGTTTACTATTTTTCATATCAACCATCATAAAATCTGCAGTCAAACCTTCTGAAATACGCCCTCTGTCTAAACCAAGACGTGAAGCTGGAGATTCGGACATTGCACTAACTAAACGATTCATGTCAAGCCGCCCTTCGGAAACTTCATTCAACATCAATGGTATCATCGTCTCAACACCAGGAAGGCCTGAGGGAGGATTCTTTGATCTCTTTTCACTAATTGTATGTGGTGCATGATCACTAGCAAGAATTGGAATTTTACCTTCACGGAATGCATTATACAAAGCGTTGTTATCGTTACGAGTACGCAAAGGAGGATCTACTTTACAATCTAATGAATGGCAATTTTCTAAATTCAAAAGTAAATGATGTGGACAAACTTCTGATGTAGCTAAGCTAGGCATATTATTCAATCCATCTGTGGTTGACAAATGTGCTACATGCAAATATGGTGATGATGGCATCGAAGACAAACATTTGGATTCGGCATTATTACGATTCTTAGTGTGATCAGCTAATTCAGTAAGAGGCTCATTGTGCATATAGTCGGGATGTTCTCCGTGTATCACTAAAGGTTTGTTAGTTTTTTCTAAAACTTCTCTAGCATTAGAAAAATACTGATCAGATGTAATACCATAAGGATATAATTTCCAAAATGCTGAGGGTATTGTATCAAACCATTCTTTTTGAGTTAAACCTTCTTCAACATTTACACCAATTCCAAAATCAACAAGAGATTGAGAAGAAGCTATTGATTCTTTTTCATTAAAAGTAGTAACGTCTGAAGTGAATGGATTAGTATTAGGCATATCTACAACTGTAGTGACTCCTCCACAAGCTGCCGATTCAGAACCGCTTTTCCAATCTTCTTTATGTGGATAACCTGGATCTCTAAAATGTACATGCATATCTAATGCACTTGGTAGCATTATACCCTGAAACTTTGTTTTTTTATCTCCTTTAAGATTAGGGCCTATTGCCTTGATTTTACCGTTTTCAATACCTATACTGGTTTCAGTTAAACCCTTATTTGATATCCAAATTTTACCTTCAAAAACTTCCATTATGCTTTTTCCTCTATAACTAAATCAAAGGTTCTCGTATAAACATGTTCGGTTCTACTTATTGCTTTTAAATCAAAATTAAATATACCTTCAATCGGTTCTTCAATTGGAGTTATAAGTAATGTTAAGTTTGCATAAGAATTTGAAGTCAAATTCAAAGTTACATTTTTACCTGTTGAATCCCACCAAACATAATTTTCAAAATATGGAGAAGAAGAATTGAATATATTATTACTATCACTAATAAATATGTATTCTACTTCAAAAATAATCGTATAATTAACTATTTGAGTAACATTTATAGTAAGGTTGTCCCAACCACCTGATTCTCCAATGTTTTTTATTGTTAGATTAGTCATATTAGAATTTCCAAAATTAGGATTAAATTCAGTAATATCTGATTCAATGCTTAAATCAAATTCTGATTCAACTGTGTAAATGGGAGAGGGGGTGAAAGTTACTACAAGAATTAAAGCAGTCAAAATGCCAATACTCCATCTAGACTTTCCAAGATTAGAGAGTTCTTCTGAAGGTGGAGGATGTGAAGTGCCCAAAAAATAAATTAAAACAGCATAAACTGCCCAACCGTTATATGGTTCAAAACCTGGAACTCCATAAAAAGCCATTAACAATAAAAGTATGATTACTCCAAATGAAAGTCCATTGCCTTTAGGTCCCAATAGAGCTCTTGCAATATGCCCTCCATCTAATTGACCTGCTGGCATTAAGTTAAGGGCCGTAACAAAAAAACCAGTCCATCCTGCTAAAACTACAGGATGTGAAAGATAGTCACCACTAGGTGTGTAGAAATTTCCAGTTAAATAATATAAGAAATCAAAAAATAATGAAGTACCTAAATATAATGAATCTCCTGAATCTATTGGCGTTGGAACTGCATTTTGTTCAGTTAACCAAAAACCAAGAATTGTAATTGGAATCGCAACTAATAATCCTGCAATTGGACCACTGGCTCCAACATCCAGTAAAGCTTTTCGATTTGGTATGGGTTCTCGAATTGAAATAAAGGCACCCATTGTTCCAAAAGGGAAAATCATTGGGGGCATAGGTAGGAAAAAAGGTAAAGATGCATCAAGATTATGCTTTTTAGCATAATAATAATGTCCCATTTCATGAGTTCCCAAAATTATCATTAAAGGTAATGAAAATGTCAGAAAACCCATAAAAAATACATCTGGAGTTATTAGCAATCTGAACCAAAACCAACTCATACCTAATAATTCTGAATCTGAATAAGATGCCCACCACATAGAGCCGGCCCAAGTGGTTGTGAAAATTGTAGCTATTAATAAATATAAATTCATTTTATTTTTAACATAATCAAAAGAAGGTTGTGGAATAACTACTAGGATTAATTCATCACCTGCTCTTCTCAACATTGGAAATGCGCGGTCAGCTCCTAAACTATTAACTTCTTTAAAAGCTAATCTTAATTCTTCAAATTTAATCTCTAAATCTTCTGGTTCTTTAACATAAAATAAATGTGCACTGCCATCCCAAATATAGTTATCAATAGTCCAACCGAACCGTTCCAAAAATTTAGTTATTGTTTTTGACATTTATAGACCAAGAACTTCCTTTGATATTAATGAAATATCATCTTTTAATTTTGAAGGACCATAAACTGAACCTCTCCAATGGTCAAATTGTGCTTCATAAAGACTTGAAACTAATCTAGAGTGATTACGTGCAAAATCTATCTCTCCATTATCCTTTAATATTTTAGTTTTTAATCCTGGCATCACTGAGAATGGAGGTATATCTACATAGATTTCTGAACTATCTATACCTAATTTTGAAGAAATTGAAGACTCATATTCTATTTTTTTAGACTTTTCTAAACCTGAAATCTCAACTTGTTCTTTGGTTATACTAATAGCTCTCTTTGTTATTCTCCTATTTTCAAAATTATTAATAATTTTACTAGAAAGACTACCTACTTTATTTAATTCAGAGATAAATTTATGATCAGTAAATGTAACAAAGTCTTCAATGGAAAAATGACCCGAAGATATGGCATAATTTGCAGCCCTGGCTAACATTAATTCAGCACCTCTTGCAAATGGATGAAAATAGACTGTTGAATACATCGTTGATCTAGCCGTTAAAAGAGCTTCAACGGCAGGTAATCCTTTTTCTTTAACAACTAAATTAGAATCAGACATGCTCATCGTTGTTATTAAACGACCCATATCTACACCTGTACTCACGCCAGTATAATGGGCATCACGAACTAAATAATCTAAGCGATCACCATCTAAATCGCCCGAAACCAAAGGTCCTAATTTGTGATTTCCTAATATTATTTGATTAACTTCCTTAGGGTTAAATCCTTCATTGGATATTATATCATGTAATTCTGTATTAGATATTATATTTGTTGTTCGAATTGCATGATCTTCAACACCTTCTATTTCATCACCTAAATGTGAAAATGCAGTATGTCCTAAATCATGTAAAAGGCCTGCAACTGAAACTAATTGCTTATCATGAGAATCCAAACCTATAGAATCAGCTATTTTACTAACAACATGACAGGTTCCCATACTATGTTCATGTCTTGTATGATTTGCCCCAGGATAGACCAAATTAGTAGGCCCTAATTGTTTTATCCATCGCAGTCTTTGATAGGCTGGAGTATCTACTAATTTAATTTCCAAGGAAGTTAAATCAATGTAGTCGTGTATTGGGTCTCTTACTCTAACCATCTCTGTCAGACAGCCTGTGTAGGATGATAAATAACTTGCTCAAACAACTGTGTCCCACCTCTTCACTATTTGGTTAATTTAAAGGCTGTGGCCCAAAGCTTATAATGGCTAAATTGTATTGTTTTAAAGCCCTATGAACAACTCCGAAAATACAAAAGAAATAGAAGTAGAAGAGTTGACAGAATGCAGTGAATGTAAATCTGAACATATTGTGAGAGATTATAAGCGTGGAGAAATAACTTGTAGTAATTGTGGATTGGTTGTTGAAGGACAAGTCATAGACCAAGGGCCTGAGTGGAGGGCTTTTGACTCTGAACAAAGTGAGAGAAGAGCAAGAGGTGGAGCTCCAATGAGTGTGATGGTACATGATAAAGGACTTTCAACTGATATCGGTTGGGGAGGTAGGGACATCTATGGCAATAATGTTCCAACCAGAAACCGATCTCAAGTTTATAGAATGAGAAAATGGCAAAGTCGAACTAGGGCGTCAAACTCAGCCGATAGAAATTTAGCTCAAGCATTGAATGAATTAAATAGATTAGCATCTAAAATAGGATTGCATCGACAAGTAAGAGAAGAAGCAGCTATGCTTTACAGAAGAGCTGTCCAAGATAACTTGGTTAGAGGACGTTCTGTAGAAGGTGTTGCAGCTGCGGCACTATATGGTGCTTGCAGAAGATGCGAAGTTCCAAGAACATTAACTGAAATAACTGAAGCTTCAAGAGCATCTAAAAAAGAAGTTGGGAGAACTTATAGATATATTTCTAGAGAATTGAAATTAAATTTGCAACCGGCATCTCCATCTGTTTATATTGTAAGATTTTGTAGAGAATTAGAATTG
>Ga0207992_1000578_pt1 | contig 18124 bp, 16 predicted proteins | sample ETN02SmetaG_FD_185788 | JGI IMG/M metagenome (GOLD analysis project Ga0207992, IMG submission 185788) | Marine microbial and viral communities from oxygen minimum zone, Eastern Pacific Ocean - ETNP2014F10-02SV255 (SPAdes) (version 2) | ecosystem: Environmental > Aquatic > Marine > Oceanic ...
ATTCTCAGTTTCTTCATAAATTACTGCATTTTCTGAGATATTATCCAAGTCCATGATAGTCCAGTAAACATCCACTTATTAGTTTACCATTAAAGCTAACACTCATCGTCAGAACGGGCTTCATGTTTCTCATATTACTATACACGACCACTGATTACCCTAATAGCTACGTTGATATTAACGTAATTTTACCCACCCCTTTTTAGAAAATTGGAAAAATGGTGTAGGGTTTTTTTAATGTAGCTAGGTTGGGAGATTATGGCAGATGAAAAAGAAAAAAATATAACTACGTTAAATGATGCTCAAGCTCTGGCCTTATCGGCTAATCTAGATAATCTACAATATCTACGTTCAATAAATGAACACTTATGGTGGCTAGCAGAGATGGTTAAAATTACTCTTTTCCTTATGTTAATTTCTATCATCGGCATGATCCTTATGTTGATAGGTTAGTTTTAGTATTAAGACACTGAGGGGTCTGGACCCTCAAACTCCCTCGTCAATGTGATAAAAAACACAAAGTGACTTCAAGCGGGCATCAAAGCTAATATACTGCTTTTGATGCAAAGGTATGGCAAAGGATTTCAAGGCATTCATCAAAGGCAAGCCTGTCAAGATGATTAAGGACCCTAAAACAGGACAAGAAAAATGGGTGTCTATCGATGAGTCTCAGGATTCATCATAGTTATTTTGTTATTAGCCTTCATTTCAGGTTTTCTTATTAGTATATCACTAATTCTAGCTCTTGGGCCACAGAATGTTTTTGTATTGAGGCAGGGTTTGCTTCGTTCTCATGTTTTTGCTTCATGTTTAGTTTGTTCTATTTCGGATGCTCTGCTAATTGCAGCAGGAGTATTGGGTGTTGGGCTTTTCATAACACAAATAGAAGGTTTAGCAGTCTGGATGTCAATAGGCGCATCAATTTTTTTGATATTTTATGGTTGTTTAAGAATAAAATCAGCTCTCAATCCTAAAGGTTTAGAAGTTGACGATAGTGAGTCCAAAGATTTGTGGCCTACAATGTTAGCTGGTTTGGCATTTACTTATCTTAATCCACATGTCTACGTTGATACTTTACTTTTGATAGGTGGAGCGTCTAGTAGCTATACTGGAGATGATCAATTGATGTTTGGAGTAGGTGCAGCTACAGCATCTTTTGTTTTTTTCTTTTCGTTGGGTTATGGTGCCAAAAGTTTGTCTCCATTACTAAATAATCCCGAATCATGGAAAATTATTGATTTATTTATTGCAGGCATAATGTTTACAGTTGCAGGAATTCTTCTATTTCCTTACTTGACTTAGCTCTAAATACTTAGAATTTCGCGAAGAGATTTTAGGAAAAAATCAATTTCCTCGATAGTGTTATCCATATGTGGTGATATACGAAGAAAACCAGAACGATTAGTAGCTAGAATTCCATAATCATTCTGCAATTTAGCTACAACTTCGCCAGTATCAAAGTTTTCAGGTATCTTGATACTAACTATTGAACTTCGTTCTTCATCATTAGTAGGTGAAGCTATTTCGAGTCTACTTTTCAAAACCCCCTCAATCAAAAAATCGGTCAATTCCAAGTCATGTGTCCATACATTTTGGATTCCAATATCTGTTATTTCATCAATTGAAGCTGCAAGTCCTAATGCAGCACCAAAATGGATTGTAGTGAATTCAAAACGGCTAGCATCATCTGGGAATTCTAATCGTTCTGCTTTCATATTCCAGATGTCTTTATGACTTCGAAAACCGATTATTCCTGGAGAAAGAGATTGAATTTCTGGAGCAATATATCCAACTGCAGCACCGTATGTTCCTCTGAGCCATTTGTAGCCTGAAGCTACTATTGCATCAGCTCCTGTATCTCGAGCATTAATTGGAACCATTCCCATTGATTGTGTTGCATCTACTATGAACAATGCTCCAACATCATGAGCAGCTTTTGCGAAAGATTTTAGATTATATCTTTGTCCACAAGCATACTCTACGTGAGAAATAGTTACTACAGCGGTATTATCATCAATTAAACTAAGAATGTCTTCGGGTTTGGTGTAATAATTTCCATCATGAGGTGCGAGTCTTATCTCAGCTTCAAATTCTTCAGATACTCTTTTCCAAGGATAAACCGTAGATGGGAAAGAAGCTTTTGCAGATACTATATTTTTTCCTTTTTTAGGCGCTATTGCCCATGCTAATGAACACAGAATCTCAGTTGCACTTGAGCTAACACATACATCAGAAATAGGACATTCCAAGAGTTTTGAAGTTGCAGTTCGAAGAGGAATCATTCCATTTTTCTCAGCATCTGCATCAAATTCAGCAGCTCCACCTCGTGCTAACGATTCAGACCATTCCAAAGCAATTTGATTCGCCTTTGGTGATGTAGTTGCAACATTTGCGTATGATAAATTTGTCCATTTTTGCATATTTGGTAAATGACCTATGAATAGTTGCATTTATCATCTTAGCGTGAGGCTAAAGTAGGATGTCTTATTTTGTATTAACAAGATGAAATCAACGGCGCTGACACTGACCACTGAGAAATATTTTGAACGTTATGCTAAGTTTATTACTGAGGCTGATGGAACTCCACAAAGAATTACCTCGCCTGATGATTTAGATAATTATGATGTTTTAGTTTTGTCAGGAGGGGGAGATATGGGTATCAAAAGTGGTGCCTATGGCGATCAAACCGATAATTTACCAATTGGAGGAGTCAATGATGATAGGGATGATTTGGAAAAGAAACTTCTTGAGAAAGCCTTTGAGAGTAAAATGCCAGTTTTAGGAATATGTAGGGGAATGCAAGTCATGAATGTTTTTTTGGGCGGTACTTTGTGGCCAGATATTGGTCAAGGCGGTTTCGATGGTGGTCTTCACCGTGATGGAGAAGGTGGTGAACCACCAGTAGGTGACATCCCACATTGGACAGAAATGGAAGGAAAAGAGTTTGAAGTTACTAGTCATCATCATCAAGGAGTCCGTGAATTGGGTAAAGGCCTACAGATTCTTTCAAAATCCTCAGATGGGATGATTGAGGCAGTAAAACATGAATCATTGCCTTGGTTTGCAGTACAGTGGCATCCGGAAAGAACTCCGGAAGGCCTTGGCAGAGCCTTGCCTAGAGAATGGCTTAGAAAGGAACTGCAGAAATGTATGATAGAATAAAATTATTAGGTAATGCACAAGATGCAGGCCGACCTCAAATAGGATGTACTCAGAAGTGTTGTACAGATGCAAGAAAGAATAGCAGTTTTTCTAGAATGCCAGTGTCTTTAGGACTCCAAGGAGAGAAATACGGGCTAGTTGAAGCAACAAAGAGTGTCGGTGAGCAATTGTCTTTGATGGGCAATACGATGATTGATGAATTGTGGTTAACACATGCGCATTTAGGACATATTGAAGGTCTTGGACAATTTGGTAGAGAAGCGCTAAATTCAAAGAACATAAAGCTTCGATGCTCAGATTCAGTGGTAGATTACACAATGAATCACCCTATTTGGAAAAAATTGATTGAAAGAGGTAATCTAACATTTGCTAAGTTTCAATCGAAAAATATAATTCCTATAGAAGTACCGCATAGAGCTAAAGATTTTGATACACATGCTCTTCTCTTCAAAGGGAAAAACAATAATTTACTTTTCTTACCAGATCACGACACTTGGGAAGAAACATTAGAATTGGTAGGATACGACAATCCCAAAGAATGGTTTTCCTCACTGGATGTAGACGTAGTTCTATTGGATGGTACTTTTTGGAATACCAATGAATTAAAGACTAGAGTTCAATCTAGAGTACCTCATCCGTCAGTGACAGAAACTATTGATTTAATTGGTGATCGAAAAGAGAATGATCCAAGAATTATCTTTATTCATTTAAATCATACAAATCCACTTCATTATCCCGATTCAGAAGAATATCAGAAATTAGCAAGTTTAGGTTGGGAAGTTGGAGAGGAAGGTATGGAGTTCAATCTCTAATGTTTACTAAGATAAAGAATTTTCTTCACATAACTGTTTTGATGAATTTGTATTCTCTTCGCAATCTTTTAACAGGAAATGGGGCTGTATGGTTGAAGTTAGATACTTCAGATCTTGAAAAAATGGCAAAAAGAGCTGTAGCACATAAATCACTAAAACTTGAGGGAAAGAATATTTTAGATTTAGGTTGCGGAACTGGAACCATGCTGTCTTATCTACATCGTAAAGAGAATTGTATGCCTTATGGTGTTGATCTGATTCGTCTAAACATTCATCAATGTCGTAAAAAGATGAAGAATGGATTATTTTTCCGACAAGATATAATAAAATATTTGAATGAAACTAAAGAGAAATTTGATCTAGTTATATTATATGGCGTGATTGGTTGTTTTACTGTAGAAGAACAGAAGGTAATTATAGATAAAATAGCTAATTTATTGAATATTGGAGGCACACTTTGGATAGGTGCAAATATTTACACAGATTCTACTTATAAATTCCAAACATATCCTGTACCAAGAGGTTTTTATGAAGAAATATGTAAGACTAATAATTCTCTTGAAGTAGAAGAATTGCCTGAGAAAGAAATTTTTGGAAGTGTAAAATATGATCCTAATCAGACTACGGTTTTTTTGACAAAAAAATCTATTTGATTATCGAAAACGATGATAGTCTAAATCGCTTAAATGAACTTGGTATAACAAACATTCCAACAATGAATATAGGTGTCAGTGAAATTTTAGTTGGTTCTCCTAAATCATCGGGGTAAAATTCGGTTAAATTACCTACAGACTCATACAAACTTGGTCCGTTTCCTAAGTAGTAAACAGATCCCAATCTATCTCTTGAATTTGACGCAGTAGTATCATTTCCAGATGCGCAGGTTCCAGTACATCCATCTGCAAAAGCAATGTAGACTCTACCTTCCAAATCAATATGTAAATCATTAAAATCCAGAAGATTACGATTAGAGCCACCTTCATTTGAGCGACAATCACCACTGTTTAGACAGATACTTCCAACTTGGACGGGATCTGGTGATACTTTCTGTGTATGAAAAACAGGATTCTCATCTAATGCATTAAGACTGTAAGTAACATAAAGGTAGTGACTAACATTGGTAGTGGCATAGTGTGCGTTTCCGTCCCATGGTTCTCCATCAATATTGGGTTGCCCTAGTGCCTCAAAATCTTCACTTCCAAGATATGTAATTGCAATTCTACCAGGATCTCCGGCAGAAGTGTGAGGAAATGTTGCTGAAATAACTTCTACAGGGCTAATTCTAGTGCTTTCTTGTTCCCAAGATTCACCTGAATCAGTGCTTCTTGACATGTAAACACCTTGATTACTTCCAACCCATACATTGTAAGCATTAGATTCAGTATCGGTTGCAATTTCTCCATTCTTTCTAGGATTTGGTGTTCCTACATCTTGTCCCATTGTTCTTTCTTCCCAAGTAAGGCCATTATCCTTGGAAAAAATGATTGAAGGCGTGGCTACTCGAGGAGGCAGATATACAGTCCCATCAGGTGCACTTGTAATTGCTCCATGCAATCCTCCATTTGCAGTGGCTATTCCAACAAGATCCCCGCCAGCCTCAAATGATGCCCCACCATCATAACTAGTGTAACATGAAATGTATAATAGTTTATTGTAACAAAAATATACGGCAGTTTCGTAAATATTTGAAGTAATTCCTCCGCCAATCCCGTATCCTTCATCAGTCCATGGCCCTGATCCTAGCTTAATGTGGTCATTTACTGGCGCTCCAGAATCATGTGGGTTTGCTTCCCAGCTATCTCCATCATTATCACTCCAACCAATCCATGTAGTCCATAGTCCCATCATATGAATATTGAAAACTCTATCAGTTATTGGATCAACCCAACCATACGGGTCATTAGTGAAGAATGCCTGTGTACCATCACTTGTATCTTCCCATGTTAGTCCATGATCGCACGAGCGCATCGGTTTTTCGAATGCTATGAAGAATATACATCCGCTGGAAGTAACTCCAATACTTGGTTCTGCACCTTCTTCTCCAACGTCACTAAAAACAAAATCCATAGCTAAGGGTTCACCTTCTATTGCAGTTCCATTAGGTCCTGTAACGAAGGTTCCATCCGGAAGAGATGGTTCTTCAATAGGTGTTTGCTTTTTTGGTTCATCCTCGAGACAACCAGCAGTACTCATCATTATGAGCATGAAACAAATACCTAGAATTCTAAAATCGAATTTCATTCCTATCGGTGTATTTGGGGTAACCGTCATAATATTTATCCTACAAGTTACCAGCCATAGGTTTCTGTAACTTTCAAACTAGCTTTAATTTTTAGAAGTTTTCCAGCCATTGGAATCAAATCAGGATTTTTGATTAATATTCCTAACATTTTGTGCCAAGGTAGATTTGAATAATTCCTTCCATCGTATATTTCTCCAATTAGATTTAAAGTTCTTTTATCTAATGAGTAAATTAGTTTTGATTGTTCAACGAATTTTTGCTGAGTCCATGGTTGTCTTTTCAATATCCTATCGTACCATATATGAGAATCCAAGTCAGGATGCAAGGATTTTCCACAAGAATCCCAATATCTTCCTCTAAGTTCATGACAATTTATTGCATGTGATGGTGGTGTTAATTTCCCAGAGCCTAACTCATTCCTGATTGCTATAGCTGCATATTCTCCTGAAAGCATTCCAACATGAACGCCACCTTTTGTTATTGGATTTGTCAAGCCTGCAGAATCACCGACAACATAGGCGTCTTTGGTAGAAAATTGAGGAATTGGTCCATCTCTTGGGATTAAACCACCATTCTGCTTATCACCTAGTTCATTTTTTATTCTTTTTTCAGGATCAACATTCATATATTCCTTGCAGAAATATTCTAGTCCTTTCTTTGGACCATTTGTTGCAACAATACCAACATTGAAGATACCATCTCTAGGAAAAACCCAAATATATCCGTCGGCAAAAACAGGATCTATGTAGAAATCAAAATAGTCAGTATCTGGAAAATCTACGTCGCTTGTTTTAAATTTGTATTGAAGTCCAGGTAGCAGTCTTAGTTTATCGTTGCCTTTCAAACCAACTTGAGTAATTATTTTTGGAACTCGTCCCTCAGCTATGACTAATTGTTTTGCTTCAGCTACTTTTTCTTCTTTGGAGAAAAGTTTCCAGTGGCCATTTTCTTTAGTTACTTTTGAGATTCCTAAATTTTCATGCCTCTCAGCTCCTGCTGCAACAGCATCATCAGATATGCTTCTATCGAGTCCCCAACGATGTATAGAATATCCTGGCGACATGAGACCTACAGATTTCCCGTTCGGCATTCTGATGCGATTACCTTTTACTTCCCTTATGGCCCAATCACCAACAGGGTAATTTGTATGTTCTAGTGCAATTTTCCCTAACCCTTCTCCACAATGAATTGGGTCTCCTACACGTTTTTTTCTATCAAATGCTATAACTGAATGTCCTGCCTCAGCTAAGCGTAATGCAGTCATTCCTCCAGCAGGACCTTGACCAACTACAGCTACATCATACATAGGAAGGTCCGATTGCACCTTCATAATAAGTCTACTCTTTTTTCTTAGAATCTTTCAAAACAGGTCTTGCCTCTCTGAAAGATTCAAGTTTCTTAAAATCTAATTCACAAACAATAACTCCTTCCTTAAATCTAGGAATTTCAGATATTATTTTACCTCGAGGGTCAACAATAGTTGACTCTCCTGCAAAGGTTAAGCTTCCTTGAGTTCCAATATTATTTGAATAGGCATAGAAACAAGTTGTTTCAATGGCTCTGGCAGGTAAAACTCTATGAAATAAAGGTCTTGAGGTAGTAGGGCTTGCAGCTAAGTTTAATATTAATTCAGCTCCATTAAGAGCCAAACCCATAGATGTCTCTGGGAAGAAAATATCATAGCATATTTGGATGCCTATTTTCCCAAAAGGTGTATCAAAAACGGGTGTTTCGTTTCCTTCACCAAAAAACATTTTTTCTTCGAAAGGGCCAAAATTTGGTAAAAATTGTTTGCGATAATGGCCAATGTAACCTTCAGGTCCTGCTATGATTGCTGAATTGAAAAGAGATTTCCCTTTCTTTTCGACCATTCCTGTAGCAATGTGAACATTATATTTCTTTGATAGATTATAAATTCCATCTTGAGCCTTACCAGAACTAGGTATTTTTTCAGCTATTTTGGTATAATTGTCTCTTAGATTATAACCAGTGATAAACAATTCAGGGAATGCAATTAAATCTAATTGATTTTTGCACTTGCCTTGAGCCTTTACAATTAGTTTTTCCATAATTTCAAGATTTTTATTAATATCTCCGAGTACAATGGGGGCTTGTCCCAGTGCCAAATACATAAGTCCCATTTGAGCCTGCTAATAATAGATGCTATTGCTAAATTTCAATAAGGGCATTGCTCTGAATAAGTTGTGAAACTACCTCCAGACACATTAACAATAATTGAGACGTTTATCAAAACTCGTGTAAAAGATGCTGGAGCAAAGGGCGTTGTTCTTGGTTTATCAGGAGGTATTGACTCAGCTACATCTCTTGCCTTGGCAGTGTCTGCTTTGGGTCCAGACAAGGTTAAGGGTTTTATTATGCCATTTAAAGAATCTGAATCTATATCTTTTGCTTCAGATCATGCAAATTCATTGAATGTTAAAACAGAGGAATACAGTATCGCTTCAATTGTAAACAGTTACAAGGAAGTTACTCCGTCTTATTCTTCTAAATCTTCTGAAGGTAATTTGCATTCTAGAGTTAGAATGTCTTTATTGTATGGCGAAGCGTTTTCTTCGAATACTTTAGTTATGGGTACTTCGAATAAGTCTGAATTATTAGTTGGTTATTATACTAAATGGGGTGATGGAGCTTCAGATTTTTTACCAATGGGTGATTTGTATAAGTCGCAGGTATATGCTTTAGCTAAAGTTTTGAACATACCTGAGGATATTCTTAAAAGAGTTCCAACGGCTGAACTTTGGGAAGGTCAAAGTGATGAAGAAGAGCTCGGAATTGATTATTTAACATTGGATAAAATATTATTGGGATTAGAGCGTCAATTATCTGTTGATGAAATTTCTTTAACAACTGAAATTAGTAGGGAATCTATATTTAGAATTGATAATTTAATTAAACTTTCAATTCACAAACGAGTTTTTCCACCAGTTTGTAAAATAGGCCGTAGGACGGTTGGTTTAGACTGGCGGGAAACGATAGGAAGTAAATAAATCTAAAATTTGCTTATTACGGCAAAAGACGAATCGATGCGATAATATATTTTATTGTTTAATACAGTGGAACCAACATGTCTTTTTTGACAGGTTCTACCTTTTTTTTAACTTTTCCGGGGTGGTAGTACCCTTAAAAATAGTTAAAAAGTATTTTTTCGAAGGTTATGTAACGCTTAATATATAGTACCTTAATAGCGGAGAACCGATGAAATTAATTCGAATAAAAACACAGTATGATTCATTTTTGCCACCCTTGGGGGTGGCCTAATTGCCAGCTAAAGTTAACGGTTTGAAAATAGAACGCAAATTCACTGAGAGTGGTAAAGATCCTTTTAATAAATTAAATTGGAGTAAGAGAGATGTAGAAATTCGGAACTTTGACGGCTCTGTTGCTTTTTCGATGAAGGGTGTAAATCTTCCTGATAATTATAGTCAGGTTGCAGCAAATGTTCTTTCACAAAAGTATCTTAGAAAAGCAGGTGTTCCTAAAAATTTAAAAAAGCTTAGGGAAAAAGGAGTTCCAATTTGGCTTCAGAAGAGTGTTCCAGATCATAAGGCTATGGAGAAATTGCCTGAATCTGAAAAATATGGAGAGGAAGTTGATGGTCGCCAAACTTTTAGAAGATTAGCCGGTACTTGGACTTATTGGGGTTGGAAGCATGGTTATTTTGCAAGTGAAGATGATGCTAGAGCTTATTATGATGAAATGTGTTTTATGCTTGCTTCTCAACGAGCTTCACCTAATTCCCCACAGTGGTTCAATACAGGTTTGAATTGGGCTTATGGGATTGAAGGACCTGCCCAGGGACACTATTTTGTAAATCCTGAAACTGAAGAACTTGAACGATCTGTAAACGCATATGAACATCCTCAACCTCATGCCTGTTTTATTCAATCAGTCTCGGATGATTTAGTTAATGAGGGTGGCATTATGGACTTGTGGACTCGTGAGGCACGGTTGTTCAAATTTGGTTCAGGTACAGGAAGTAATTTTTCAAGAATAAGAGGAGAGGGAGAACCTTTGTCTGGTGGAGGAATGTCGTCAGGTCTTATGTCTTTCTTAAGAATTGGAGACAGGGCAGCAGGAGCCATTAAATCAGGAGGAACTACACGCAGAGCAGCTAAGATGGTAAGTTTGGATATGGACCATCCAGATATCGAAGCATTTGTTAATTGGAAGATGACCGAAGAAGAAAAAGTGGCTGCACTTGTTGCAGGTTCACAGCATCTTCAAAACCACGGCAATGAAATTTTAGCAGCTATCCAGGCTTATGATGATGGCGAAGATAGTTTTAATCAATCTAAGAATAAACCATTAGCTATAGCAATAAATTCAGCAATAAAGGCCTATATTCCTGAAAATTTGATTGCAAGAGTTCTTGAGTTAGGTCAGCAAGGATATACGCAAATTGAAATTGACACTTACGATACTTCATGGGAAGGTGAAGCTTATTCAACAGTATCAGGACAGAATAGTAATAATTCGGTAAGAGTTAGTAATGATTTTATGCATTCTGTCATTGATGGAAAAGATTGGAATCTTTATTGGCGCACAGAACTTGATGATGCCGAAGAAGAAGGTCGTGCACCTAAGCCTTGTAAGACACTAGCTGCAAATGATCTATGGGATACGGTTGCTAGAGCGGCTTGGTCTTGTGCAGATCCGGGCTTACAATATGATACTACAATTAATGAGTGGCATACATGTTCAGCAGATGGGAAAATTAATGGAAGTAATCCTTGCTCAGAGTATATGTTCTTAGATGATACAGCTTGTAATTTGGCTAGTTTAAATTTGGTTAAATATTATGATGCCGAAACAACTAAGTTCAACACGGAAGAATATATTCATTCTATTCGTCTTTGGACCGTTGCACTTGAAATTTCAGTGCTTATGGCTCAATTTCCATCAGTAGAGATTGCACAACGAAGTTATGACTATAGAACATTGGGATTAGGCTATGCGAACATAGGTTCTTTGTTGATGCGTATGGGAATTCCTTATGATGATAATAGAGCTTCAGCAATATGTGGAACGTTAACTTCTATGCTGGGTGGTATTTCATATTCAACTAGTGCAGAAATGGCTTCTGTAAAAGGACCATTCCCAAGGTATGAAAATAATAAAGAAAACATGCTAAGGGTAATGAGAAATCATCAAAGAGCTTCATATAATGTTCCAGATGATGAGTATGAGGGGCTTACAGTAAAACCTCGAGGAATAGATCCGAATTATTGCCCTGAATATTTGCTAACAGCTGCAAGAGAATGTTGGGATCAGGTTATTGACTTAGGGGAGAAACACGGTTTCCGTAATGCACAGTCCACAGTAATTGCACCTACTGGAACAATAGGTATTGTCATGGACTGTGACACTACAGGAATAGAGCCTGATTTTGCTCTTGTAAAATTCAAGACTTTGGCAGGAGGTGGAATGCTTAGAATAATTAATCAATCAGTTCCTGTAGCTTTAGACCGCCTAGGATATGACCAAAATCAATCTAAAGAAATTGTAGATTACATAATAGGGTCCGGGACATTCGATAATTCTCCCGAAATAAATTTTGAATCTTTGAAGAAGAAAGGTTTAACTCCTGAGATTTTAGATTCACTTGAATCTCAAATAGCTAATTTCACGTCTATAGGTCATTTGGTCACTGTGTCTTCAGTTGGGGAAGATTTTTGTACTTCTAAGTTACGTGTGAGTGAATCTCAGGCTGAAGATTGGACCTTTGATTTGTTATCTCATTTAGGTTTCACCAGTGAAGAAATTGATTCAGCCAACGACTATATTTTTGGTAGATTGACTATAGAAGGAGCACCACACATGAAAGAAAGTGACTTGGCAGTTTTTGATTGTGCCAGCAAGTGTGGTCAATATGGAACTCGCTTTATTGCTTGGAATGCACATATTAACATAATGGCTTCAGCTCAACCATTCATATCAGGGGCAATATCTAAGACAATTAATATGCCTCATGAATCAACTATTGATGATATTAAACAAGCCTACATGGATTCATGGAGAGGTATGATCAAGGCCAATGCATTGTATAGAGATAGTTCAAAATTAAGCCAACCGTTAATGTCTGGGACAGTATTGAAGGTAAATATAGAGGAAGAGGAAGATTTAGCTGAAGGACTAATGAGTGCTGAAAAGGCAGTTGAAGTTATGGCTGATGCTTTACCAATTTCAGATGCTGAACCTTTAGCCAGAAAAGTAGTTACTAGGTATATTGCTCAAAGGCGAAGACTTCCAAATAAAAGAGGAGGTTATATTCAAAAAGCCAAGATTGGAGGGCATAATGTATACTTGCATACTGGAGAATATGGAGACGGTAGTTTGGGAGAAATTTTCCTTGACATGCACAAAGAGGGTGCTGCTTTCAAAGCACTAACAAATGCTTTTGCAATTGCAGTTAGTTTAGGTCTTCAACATGGCGTTCCACTCAAGGAGTTTGTAGATGCATTTGTTTTTACAAGATTTGAACCTAATGGCCCAGTTCAGGGTAATGATCGGATAAAAATGTCAACAAGTATCCTAGATTATATATTTCGTGATTTAGCAGTCAATTATCTTGATAGAAACGATTTAGCTCACGTTAAACCTGAGGATTTGAAGCCAGATATTGTCCGTTCAGAAGGTGAAGCAGAGACTGAGTTGAATCTTAATTCAGGTTTAAGTCCTGCAGGTTCAGCAACTGATAATCATGAAATCCAACTTACTTTGGATGATGTTGACCCTGCTCAGGCAGACACTTCAACGGTTCAAACAGATTTGAGTGAAATGCCATTGACTTCTACAGCACCTTTAGTTTCAAGTTCAGGAGATAGTTCGGCTGTGGAGGAAGCGGGTAAATTTGGTTTTGAAGGTGATCCTTGTCCAGAATGTGGGCAGTTTACTTTAGTATCTAATGGCAGTTGTCTAAAATGTGTAAGTTGTGGTTCAACTACAGGTTGTTCATAGTTAGATAAGCTAAATAAGCCCGATTCAAATACAGTAGAAGATGGGTCTGTCAGATACTCTTAGCGATTCGATGACGAATTTTGAAAAGTACAACAATAAAGAAGTTTACAATTTTGGCAGTTTTGTAGTTACAGGTCGTTTAGTTTCAGCCTTTATTGGCTTCGTAGTCATAATTTTGATGCTAATGGTTACATTTTCATCTGCAGCCAAATCATTTCAGCCAGCAGACCTTGATGGGAATACAGCTTTTACGGCAGATGTGGTAATAACAGAAAATACAGGACCTTCACTTAGCGATACATTGAATGATGAGGGTGATTTTGTTGATTTTGGTTACGTTGTTGAGGAAGCTGTTTGGGATTATACATCTAATATGCGAATTTCACATTTTGATATTGTAGTTGATTGGTCATCTAGTGGAGGGGGTGGAGGAGGTCGCCAGGTAACACTTGATGCATCTTCACAAAATAACACTGTAGGTGAAAGCCAGAATAGCGGAGGTAATGGAGGAACAATAACAATTATTTGGCCTGTGAATCAATTGCCTGAAACAGTCTCAGGTACTGCAGATGACCCTGATTCGTTCTTGTTGTCTTTTGAAACAAATGGTGAATGGATGGGAGGTAAATTCACATATACATCAGAGAGTACACTTGCAGACATCACTCCTCTCACAAGTGAGAGTATTGATTATACAATTACATTAATTTATTATACTTGGGATTTTGATAATATAAGAGAGATTGCAGAAGTATGATGGAAACTAATTTGGAAGAAGGTAATCTTCTTTTTACGGATGAATATAAGAAAGCACTTGAGAAGGCATCTTATGAAATTGTGGGCAATCATTCAGCAGTAGAAATTTGTGGTTGGACTAAAAAGGGGATGAATAATGAAAGTTCAGGATGTTATAAGCAAAAATTTTATGGAATTCGGTCACATCAGTGTACACAAATGACGCCAGCAGCAGTAGCTTGCGATCAAAAATGCGTTTATTGTTGGCGCGCAAATGAAATGTTCTCAGGTCAGCAAGATTTGATGGAATATGCCAATGACGAGCCAGCAGATATTGTTCAAGGTTCAATTGAAGGTCATTTGAGAAAATTATCTGGTTTTGGTGGAAATCCAAAGGTTGACAAACAAAAATTTTTAGAGTCACAAACTGTACGTCATTTTGCAATTTCTTTGACAGGTGAACCTACATTGTACAAAGGATTACCAGGTATGCTTAGAGAACTCCGTTCACGTAAGATATCATCATTCCTAGTCACAAATGGTTTACATCCAGAAATGATTGAAAAGCTTAGGGATGAAGATTCACTTCCGACTCAATTGTATATGTCATTAGATGCCCCAGATGAAAAAACATGGAAAAAAATAGATATTCCTTTGATTCCCAATTTTTGGGATAAAGTCAAAGGTACGTTGAAGTTAATGAATGGCCTTAATACTCGGAAAGTTCTTAGATTAACAGTAGTTAAGGGATGGAATGATTTTGATATTCCTGGTTATGCAAAATTAGTTAAATTAGCTGGTGAAAGAGTGATGATTGAAGTAAAATCATACATGCATTTAGGACCAGCACGTAAACGTTTGAGTCAAGATAACATGTTATCCTATGAAGAAATTTTAGAATTTTCAAATAAGTTGGCTTTAGAATTAGGTTGGAAAATTATAGATGAAGCTCCAAATAGTTTAATTGCTTTGGTGGCCGAAGAAGATTGGGAGGGTCGTGTGATAGATTTTGGAGATCCGGCTACAGGGCACCTCGAATCCTCATTTACATGCTAAACTCCCAAAAAAGGTAAATAGTACTACAGAGACCTAAGATTAGTGGATTATATTTCAGGAATTGCATCAGCATTCAAGACGTATATAGGAGAGGGAGCTATCGGTGAGCTTCAAGATAATATAACTGATAAGCCTATGATTTTGATTGCAGGAGATCAGTTAACTGGTAAATCTACACAAGCTAAAAGTTTAGCCGAATTTTTCAAAGGCTCTTTCCATTCTGTTGGTTCTCTTTTTAGAGAAGCTGCCAGAAATAGAGGGATAACGGTCGCAGAACAGGCTCGTTTATTATTAGTTGAGAGAGGTATTGATGTTGAAATAGACTACAAAACCTGTCAAGTGATTACGGGGGCAGAAATTACTACTAATTTAGGTGTTGTAGAGGGTAGACAACCAGCCTACATGGGAAGCTTTATGGTTAGTTTAGGTAAGAAAAATATAATTCGTTTATATTTACGATGTTCAATTAGGGAACAGGCTTTGAGATTTTTGAGAAGAGAAGCAGGTGAAAAGGCATATCTGGCAGGTAAATCCCAAATACCGGAAAAAGATTATAAAAATTTAGAATCTCTGAATACTGAAATTGAGAATTTAGAAATAGAGGGAAGGGAAGAGATAATGACTGATTTTATAGAAAATCAGAGTCGTGACGAAGATGATAGAGTTAGATACTCCAAATTATATGGTTTTGATTATGGTAATTTGAAAGGATATGATATAGTATTAGATACAAATAACAAGGAACCTGATGAAGTTTTTCAAGAAATATTAGAAAAGTTAGACGATTTTGGCTTTCGAACAAATTAATAAACAGCCTAGTACAATGGTTAATGTGGACTTATCTCTGAATGAATTGAAATTGTTGAAATGTTTGAAGGAGGGCCCCCTTTCTCCTCATGAAGCGTCATTGAAATCGGAGTTAGGTGAAAAAGAAGCCATGTCCGCAGCATCCTGGCTTCGAAGTAAGGGTTTGGTTGACATATCTGAGGAATCAACAATTTTTCTTTTTCCTAATGATGAGGGAAAAAAATATGCTGAACAAGGTTTGCCAGAAAGGCGTGCGGTCGAATGGCTCAATCAAATGGGCGAATCGTTACTAGATGAATTGCCCTTAGATGATAACGAAAAGAAAGTTGTAATTGGCTGGTTGAAAAGAAAGAAATTTGCGGATTTAGAAAAAACAGAAGAGGGTCTAAAATTAATTCCTACAGGTAATGTTGAAGAAACTCCTGATGAAGAGGTTTTAGTTCTTCTAAGTCGGAAGCCTATACCTGAAAATGAGATAGATAAAGATGGTCTTACTTTGCTAAAAGGAAGACAAGTTTTGTCTACTAAGGAAGAAGTATCAAGGATTTTTAATTTGACTGAAGAAGGTCAAAACTTTAATGCTGATGAAATTGGTGAAAATTTGATAGGAGAGGTAACTCCTGAGATGTTGCAATCAGGTGAATGGAAAGATAAGAATTTTCAGCGTTATAGTGCCGAAACAAGTGTTGAATCTTCCAATTTTGCCACTTTACATCCTTTAACTAGATTTACAGAAGAGATTAGATCTATATTTTTACAAATGGGTTTTACGGAAATTGAGGGAGATTATGTTGAGTCAGCCTTTTGGAATATGGATGCTTTGTTTATTCCACAGGACCATCCAGCCCGTGAATTACAAGATACTTTCTATCTTTCCGAACCAGCGTCATTTGTAATTAATGATGATGAATTGTTAGATCAAGTTAAGTCTATACACGAAGATGGTGGCGATACCGAGTCAATAGGGTGGGGCAGCAAGTGGAGTAAAGAAACAGCTCAGCAGGCTTTGTTGAGGACACATACAACGGTTGGTACAATTCGATATTTATCTAATAATCCAGAACCGCCTATACGGGTTTTTAGTGTGGGTCGTGTTTTCAGGCGTGAAGCTTTGGATGCCACACATTTACCCGAATTTACTCAAGTCGAAGGTATAATTGTCGAACCGGAGGCTAATTTTGGTATGCTTATTGGCGTATTGAAAGAATTTTACAGAAGAATGGGTTTTCACGATGTAAGAGTTAGACCGGCATATTTTCCATACACAGAGCCTTCTCTAGAAGTTGAAGTTCGTTTTGGAGATAAGTGGTTAGAGTTAGGGGGTGCGGGAATTTTTAGACCTGAGGTTACAGCGCCTTTTGGAATTGAATGTCCAGTTCTAGCTTGGGGTCTTGGCCTTGAAAGATTAGCTATGCTACATTTAGGAATCAAAGATATTCGAATGCTTTACCAGAGTGATTTACAGTGGCTCAAAGAAACGGTTTAAGCTATACTAATACTAACCTTTTTGATAACTATATTGCTTCCATCTTGTACAAATGTAACATATGATTGGCCAGGGATTATGCCTAAATCTTCTTCAACCCATTTAGGGAGGTAAATTCTTCGATTGATGTCGTATTTCTTTACATCAGTGACAGGTTCATTCATTCACCCATATAGTCACGCACTCTAAAAGGGTTATGGGCAATTAGGGGCATTTTGTAGTGTTAATTTTATCACCCCTTCTATGATAGTGAAATATGGCAACTATACGTATTGCAATAACTGGTGCTGCAGGGCAGATAGGTTACAGTTTACTTCCTAGAATTGCAGCTGGTGAGATGTTTGGTTCTCAAACAAAAATATCATTACAATTGCTTGAAATTCCTCCAGCTTTGGAAGCTTTAGGTGGTGTGGCTATGGAACTTCAAGATTGCGCTTTTCCACTCTTAGAAAGTGTAGTTGTTACTTCTGATCCTGATGAAGCCTTTAGTGGAGCTAATCTTTGTCTTTTAGTAGGTAGTAAACCTCGTGGGCCAGGTATGGAAAGATCAGATTTACTAAAGGATAATGGAAGAATTTTTGTAGGTCAAGGAAAGTCAATATCTGAAAATGCAGCCGATGATTGCCGTATTGTCGTTGTTGGTAATCCATGTAATACTAATTGTATGATAGCAGCATCCCAATCTGATCGATTTGATTCTAACAGATTTACAGCTATGACACGACTCGATCAAAACAGAGCAGTATCGATGCTCGCTGTAGAAGCTGGAGTTGATATCACAGAAGTTTCAGGTATGGCTATTTTTGGAAACCATAGTCCTACTATGTTCCCAGATTATTCTAATAC
>Ga0207992_1000579_pt1 | contig 18118 bp, 18 predicted proteins | sample ETN02SmetaG_FD_185788 | JGI IMG/M metagenome (GOLD analysis project Ga0207992, IMG submission 185788) | Marine microbial and viral communities from oxygen minimum zone, Eastern Pacific Ocean - ETNP2014F10-02SV255 (SPAdes) (version 2) | ecosystem: Environmental > Aquatic > Marine > Oceanic ...
GGACCTCCAAGTAGAGTCTTCGATCAACTTGTCGGTATGGGTAGAAGGAATGGTTCTGGAGGACAGTGACTGGGAGCACGTAGTAACGGAGACAAGGGCAGGCCAGAACTCCCTGAATGATGGACAACCATCCAGTGCTGCAGATGTCTTCGAGGTCGATGGTACAAAGGTTTCATTCGAGATTCAGTAACCTATACTGAGAACAATTGGTATGACTGCGGCAACAGCATCTCGACCCCGAACAGTGGATCGGGATCAGTCGAATCATGATAAGCGATGAAAGAACCGCCATCGGGGAGGATACCCATGCTGGCGAAGTCGAATCTGATGTCATTACCTGCTCCAGATGTTGAGTCAAGATCGCCCTGCCCTAGGTATGTTAGCATGTCAGGCTCCAGGCTCTGTGAGAAACCTCGGACATGGTATGCTACATCGACGTCTGGGCCATCAGCACTCTGGAACCTGACATTAAGCACGAAAAGATCGTGCACACCACTGGAGTGAAACTCCCACTCCTCGATTTCCGTAGCCTTCTCTGAAAGGTTGTAAGTCCTGTTTTCCCATGTCTCCCCACCGTCCCATGACATCATGTGCATCAGGGACGTCTGTCCTGCAGTGACGCAATGGAGGGCAGTAGAGGAGTCGAATGAGCAGTACTGAGATGGTAGCGAGGAACCATTCATGTTCACTCCAGTCCACCAGTTAAGTGAAGTATCCAGGTATGCATCACTACCATCCAGGAAGTAACTTGGGAAATAGAGCCCCCCCGATGGGACGGGAAAGGCTCGCATCTCCTTGTGCGGCTTCGTGAAGTCCCACTCCGGTCCAAGACTCTCGGGATTCAGATCGACTTCCATTACATCGAGGCTTTCGTCCCTATCCGGGAAACTGAAGTAGTCGTAGTTCAGGCCGTCGGTGGAAATCTGTCCTCCGACGTTCTGAACCTGATGCCAAAAGTTGGAAATTACCAGACTAGCCCATGGCCCGTTACCGTACAACCCCCCATTAATGGGGCCGACAACCTCGACCTGCCAGGAACGGTCGTAGAATGGCTCCGGAGTCCGGTTGAAGCACCAGCTCCACTCTGCATCCTCGGCGTCGTAGAAGAATGCATAGAACTGATCCGCCCCACTGGTGCTTGGATAGGGAAACCATCCCATGGAAATCAAGTCCCCGTTTGTCGCTTGCACTATGCTCCCCTCGCCTAGTCCCTCTTGTCCGGGGACCGTCGGCTTTGGCTCCATGCATCCTATCTGGGAGAAAATTGAGGGACGATACTCCTGCCAAGTTAGGCCTCTGTCCTCTGACCACGTGGGGTACTCTCCTCCGAAATTCAGAATCCAACCTTCTTTGGTTCCCGCTAGGTAGTGCTCACAGCAGTTCCCTCCGTGCTCGTTGCCAAAGACAGTCCAAGTGGCATCCCCCCACGTCTGATTCTCTACCGGATCCGCTACTACGAAGTCCCTCGGATCCTCATGTCCAGTAGGGTCGATCAGGTAGAAATCGCTATCCCAATCCCACCAGTCTTTGGGAGTTGCGTCTTTTAGATTATCAAGACAGCCCGGCAAAATGAACATCAACGACATAGCCAAGGAGGCTATCGAACGCCTAGATGCCAATGAGAGCACGATTTGCGGAAATGGTCGTATTATATCGCACTTTCACAGAATTGATGCCTACTCAATCCTCCACGTAGCCCCATCAGGACCATCTTCGACAACTACTCCCATCTCTGCCAACTCGTCCCTAATTTCATCAGCCCGCACCCAATCCTTAGCGTCCCTTGCATCCTTCCTTTCTCCGAGTAGCCCCTCGACTTTGGGGGCGACTTCGCCTTTCACGTTCTCATGGCTTTCCATTCTAGCTAGTACTTCCTCATCAGTCGGCAGTAATCCGAGAACTTCTCCAGCGAATTCCGAGATCCATCCGACTGCTCCTGCGATTCCTCTCTCTTCTCCTCTCGAGTTGAGCAGTCCCCGTAGCCACTTTGCTACCGCTTGAACCTCAACTAGGGCAACTCTGGTATTGAAGTCATCATTCATGCCCTCTTTGAGCCTCTTGGCCGCATCTACTAGTTCTGGAAAGTCACTCCAATCGCCATTTCCATGTCTAGACAAACCCTCTCCATAGCAGCCGAGGAGTCGATTATGGTGATTTTCCGAGTCATCAATCATGACTTGGTTGAAGTCTACCGGTTGCCGGTAAGGCGCATTAATCAGTGTGTACCTCAGGACTAGGGGGTCAACACGTTCCAAAGCATCAGAGATTGTCCAGAAATTTCCAAGAGACTTGCTCATCTTCTCGCCATCGATGTTTATCATCCCATTATGGATCCAATACTGAACTACTGGATCATGACCTAGACAACACTCAGACTGGAATATCTCGGCCTCGTGGTGAGGGAAAATTAAGTCAGAACCACCTCCGTGGATATCGAACCTCTCACCCAGATGTTTGAGTGACATTGCAGAGCACTCAATATGCCATCCAGGCCTGCCTTCGCCCCAAGGGCTCCTCCAGCAAGGCTCATCCGGCTTAGCCATCTTCCATAGGGCGAAATCCCGATGGTCTCTCTTTCCGGAACCAGTCTTATCCACCCTGCCACCTGCCCCGGATCTCACCATCTCTAGGGTCTGCCCTGTCAACTGCCCGTACTTCTCGGGTGAAGTGTCAATCTCGAAGTAAACGCCATCATCGGCCTGATATGCATGACCCTTATCGATTAGCGTCTCAATCATCTCAATGATTTCCGGAATTGTCTCCGTAACTCTGGGATAAGCATCAGCCCTAATCACGTTAAGAGAATCCATCGACTCAAAATAATCGGTTATATTCCTATTTGCCACTTCCAGGAAATCAACGTTCTCTTCGTTTGCGGCAGCAATTATCTTGTCATCGACATCGGTGAAGTTGGTGATGTAATTTACTTCGTAACCGCTCTTTCTGAGCCATCTCACTATTATGTCGAAAGAAATAGCCTGCCTGGCATGCCCAATATGGCTAGGGGAGTAGGGAGTAATCCCACATGCATAGAGGCTAACCTTACCCTCCTCGATAGTAACCAATTCTCTCTTTTTCCGAGAACGAGTGTCGAAAACCCTCACTGCCACTACCTATTGACGCGGCACTTCGAACATCAACCCCTCGCTGCTTCGATAAGGCCGGAGAACAGTAAGTCGTGCCCCTTCCGCTCCGGGTGCCACTGCACTCCAATGCAGAACTTCCTGTCTCTTCTCTCTACTCCTTCTATCAGGCCATCGTGCTCTGCACGGGCCGAAACCTCCAAACTACCGGCGTCATATACGCCCTGGTGATGTAGTGAGTTAACGACAAACGAGATCCCCATTAGGCTCGAAAGGTGAGATCCTTCTTCGACAATCACCCCATGCTCGGTAGAACCACCATTGAAACCACCATGGCCCTCGTGCCCAGGGGTAGTGTCAAGATGCTGGTGCATCTTACCCCCATGAGCGACACTGAGGATTTGCATCCCTCTGCAAATCCCCAACAGTGGCATGTCCCTGTTCAGAGCCTCCTTGATTAGGCCCATTTCAGAGAAATCCTGCTCTGGATAAAATTCGATCGTCATTGGACCGGGCTCTTCGCCGTAGTTTGCCGGGGAGATGTCCGGCCCTCCGGCCACGATCAGTCCGTCAATGGAGTCCAGGAGTATCGTCATGTCCCCTGCTGGTGGTATGATTAGAGGAACTCCCCCCGCTTTGTTGACCATTGAGATGTACGCTGATGGAAGGATTGCAGCCTCCCTAGTCCAATTCCCATAGGATGCTTCCTTCACGAAGCAAGTTATGCCAATCACCGGCTTCATTGGACCACCGAGGACTCTCGGTGTAAACGAGCGTGCCTGAAGGATTTTATTCCCACTATTATGAACGAGACTCCCACTTGGAGAAGGAGAAGGTGTGAAACAATTGCCAACCACGACATCCCTCCAAATCCAGTTACTACCCTCGCTCCACCAATTGCCATCAATAGAGCCACTACCATGCAGGCGTGCATGTAGTGGTGCCTATTCGAGGGGTTACTCTCGGAGAGAAAACCAAGTACAAGCATTGGGACTCCCATGAATGCTGGAATCAGAGCAGTAATTGATGGGGGGTCCGCACTTTGGATGAAATAAGCAATCACCCCCCATGCAGATAGAACTAAACCATTCAGAATTGAAATACGGGGGACACTCATTCCGAGCATCCGGAATTCCCCACTCATAGACGGTGCTAGGGGAAGAGACTAATGATTGTCACGCTCGCAGAATCTGTCTTGGTTGCTAGCTAATTGGAGTTCGCAATCTTCTCCTGGATAATATTGTCATTTGCGACTATCTGCTCCCAGAGAATCTCTGCCACGTCCTTGACATCCATCTGCGCCCCCACTGCGTCTAACCCATCCTTCACCATAATGGAGCAGAATGGGCAACCTACTGCTACAGTATCACAGCCCGTTTCGGACAACTCCTTTGCTCGAATCTCATTAACACGCTTGTCTGCATCCTCTTCCATCCACATCTGAGCTCCTCCGGCCCCGCAGCAGAAAGAATCACGCCCGCTCTTCTCGGTCTCAACATCGACACCCCCAATTACATCCCTGGGCTCGTCGATGATGCCCCCTATTCGACCAAGGTAGCATGGGTCATGGAAAGTAATACTCTGCCCATTCTTCTCGACTCGAGGCAACCTCCCTTCCTCTTGCAGTTTGGCTAGAATCTCAGAATGGTGGAAGACCTCCAGTTCGTCTCCTCCGAAATCACCGTACTCTTTCCCCAATGTGTGGAAGCAATGGGGGCAGGAGGCAATAATTCGCTTAACCCCCAACTCCTGGAAAGTCATCATGTTAGTCTCTGCGAGCATCTGAAACAGGTATTCGTTCCCGGCTCTACGTGCCGGATCGCCCGAGCAACCCTCTTGCATACCCAGAATCCCAACATCTAGTCCAGCCTCCTTCAATAGGGAGATTGTAGACCTTGCAACCTTCTGATTTCTCTCATCGAAGCTCGCTGCGCATCCTACGAAGTAGATGTATTCCGCCGGCTCGCCTATTTTTACATCCAGATCAGATGCCCAGTCGGCTCTTTCGTGATCCCCATACCCATATGGGTTCGAAGCAGCCTCTATGTTTCCCATTGCAGTGTTGAGGACGTCTGGATACTCCATCGTCTCCATCATTGCATTCCTACGGAGATCTGTTAGTTTGGGGACATGCTCAATGTATAGCGGACAAACGTCTACACAAGCGTTGCATGTCGTGCATGCCCACACTGCTTCTTCGGTAATCCTCTGCATCATCGTCTCCTCAGGAGTCCCTCCAGACAACAGAATTGGTGCGTGCTCATTCGCATAGTCCCTCACGTCATGGATCACTTGCATGGGATTGAGTCCCTTACCGGAAGCATATGCGGGACAAACATCCTGACATCTTGCGCAAGAAGTGCATGACCATCCGTCAATTAGTTGCCTCCAAGTGTACTGGGTGTAGCTACTGACTCCGAAGGAATCGATATCCAATTCATCAAGAGGGACAGCCTTCCCATCATCCCCCATTGCTAGTGGGCGCATCTTGGCAGCGGGTCCGGTGTCGTGGAAGAATACGTTTGGTACCGCCATTACCAAGTGCATATGCTTGGAAAGAGGAATTAGGAAGAGGAATACCGAGATTGCCATCATGTGAAGCCAATAAGAAACTACGACCGTTCCGTCCGACAATCCAAACTCGCTGAACTGATGGCCAATAGGCTCCCAGAACGGACTCGGGTCTTCTTTCGACTCAATCATGAATGAAGTGGTCGTAATTGTGAAAATCAGCAATAAGATTGCATTCCCCTCTAGTTGAGACTTCCCCTTGAGCTTCTCAGGAGTAAAGGCAACACGACGAACTAATGCCGAGACGCACCCAATGAGTGCCATCGTGTACCCTAGCTCAACCACTCCATTCCAGGGCCCGACGAGTAATTCAGGCAGCAACTCTCCAGAGAAGTAATTCGCAGTCGCGAGATCGAGCATATCTGATGCCAGCATCAAGAAGCCCCAGAACATCAGAACATGCATCGTTCCAGCGACTCGGTCCCTGAGCACCTTCTTTTGTCCCAGCCATCCTACGATGAACTCCTTGATTCTCGGCCCCCATGAGTCGAACCTTGAGTCTGGTGAACCGATCAGGACCAGGCGCGTAGCCTTCTGTACCTGGTACACGAAGAATCCTATGGATACAGATGCCATAATCAGAAGAATCATCCAACCATCAAATGGCCCGTATGTCTGCAGAAGGGGATGAATCATTGGTACTCACCGGGGTTTACCTGTATCCCTCGCCTACAAACAAGACCTTGAAACAACCGCTAAACAGGCCAACACTCATGTCCTAATGTGCGAGCCATCAGTCATGCCGAGTGCCTTTGCTCCGGGAAAATGCATCCTCTTTGGAGAACATGCAGTGGTTTTCGGTCATCCGGCCGTTGCAGTAGCCATCGACCAGGGGGTCAGGGTAAGTGTCGAAGAGTCCGATGGGTGGAAACTAGAAGGCTCACCATTCGAACCCTCTAGGCACCCCCATATCTCTCACATTATCCGGAACATCTTCCAGTATTCGGGACCGCCTCTTGACATTGACGTCGACAGTTCGCTTTTCTCGGCAGCGGGCATGGGTTCTTCGGCCGCACTATCCAATGCATTCGGGGCCGCAATGCATGCTCACATTAATCCGCATGCGGAACTCGATGCCGTTAAACTGGCTAAAATCGCCCATTCAGCCGAGGCAACTGCTCAGAAGGGAAGGGCCAGTCCCACAGATACCGCAACCAGTGCCCTTGGTGGATGCTTAGTCGTTTCCGGCTCCGAAGTGCCGGGGACTAGACATGTTTTCGACACTAGTCTGGAAACTCCAGAGGGATCCAGGGAATGGTCGATAAACGCTGTCGACATTCCCCAGGGAATCGGAAGTGCATGGCTAGTGATTGGGTACTCTGGAACCGGTTCCCCAACAGGAAGGATGGTCGCCAAGGTTGCAAAACTAATTTCCGAAGTTCCCGAAAGAATGGATGAGATGGAATCAATTGCAAACATCACTAGGGCCGGATTAGCCGCTCTTTCTGCAGGAAATCTGGAAGGTTTGGGTATGGCCATGGATGCCTGTCACGAAAGCCTAAGAAAACTGGAAGTTAGCACCAGCGAACTAGACCAGATGGTCAATGCAGCGAGGCCACATTCACTAGGGGCAAAACTCACTGGGGCCGGAGGAGGGGGTTGCATGGTCGCCCTGACTCATGACCCAACCAGGGTTTCCGAGGCGATTGAAGTCGCAGGAGGGAGGCCTTTGATTTCTCGACTAGGTGCTCAGGGAGTCAGATTACTATAGGGATAATTTCTGAAAATATCATTCAGAAAAAACACTCACCACTTATATTACCCTTTATAAGGGGGCTGACGGTCGACAACCTATGCTCAGCGATGAAGAAAGACTCACCGTAGTGAATGTAGTAGCCTCTACCAGAGTAGCGGAGGAACTGGACCTCCCAGACATAGCCATCCAATTGAACTGCGAATACGAACCAGAGCAGTTTCCTGGTGTCGTCTACAGGGTAGTCGAACCCAAACTCGCCATCTTGATGTTCAGGTCCGGCAGGGCTGTTTGTACGGGGGGGAAGAACGAGGACAATATCCAGACCGGTATTGAGAGGATGATCGGAGATCTCAGAAACGCAGGCATTGAAACGTGGGATCTGAAGGACGTCGAAATAGAAGTCCAGAACATGGTCGCAACCTATTCCCTATTCTACCCAGAGGACTATGGTGAGGTCGCTAGAATGGACGACATCAATACCAAGGTCATCGACGAAGAAGGCGGGGGGATTAGGGCAGCTACTGATGAGGAGGTAGAGAATGAGGACACAAGAATCAGAGGCATCCTGAAGGGCGAGCCATTAGCAGCACTCCCTCGGAAACTCAATCTGAACAATCTGACCTTCCATCTGCCCTTCGACAAGGTCGAATACGAACCAGAGCAGTTCCCAGGGCTAATTTACAGACTTGACTACCCACGCGTGGTATGCCTGATTTTCGGTAGCGGAAAGATGGTAATTACCGGTGCGAGGCATAAGGACGAGATTCTCGAGGCAGTCGAGCAGATCAAAGACGAGCTAGCAGACCTGCTTTAGTCGATGAACCAACGTTATTGAGCAGACCGGCATGCGAAAGCCATGCACGCTGGTACCCGCGCTACGTTGATGGTAGCAGTGCTGGCGCTAGCACCGCTTGCCTTATCACTATCAGCAGCGGATCTTTCTCACCCCGATTCACATTCAGGAGAAGCATCAGTGCAAGCCAGGACCACAGGGACCACCGATGTCCCAGACTGGAGGATCAACGACAATTGGATGTATGACGGATACTTGGACGTAGCCGATTTCGTTGCAGACTCCGGAGTCTCTACGAATGTAGAGACACTAGAGGGGACGCTCGATAGGACCGTATCGGACATCTACCTGTACGACATCGGCGGCAATGAGACCCTCGTCTACGAAGTAGAGTCAATAGGTGCTTACGAGTCATCCTCCGTCGAGATTGATGGGTTCACGGGCTGCCTTTACGTCGATATGCAGACTACGGAGATAATCCGCGTCTCCGACTTGGCGACCTATTCGCAGGACGTCACAATTGACGTATACTTCGATCCTGATGTTCTGTGGTGGAGCTGCGTAGAAGGTCAGAGGGAGGAGATCGGCATACTGAGCGTGGATAACACATTCTACCCTCCTTTGGAGAACTACGACTTCCCCCTCTCGGTCGGAGAGACGTGGGACATGGACTACAACCAAGATACTGAATACAGCGGCTCCAGCAATTATGTTGACATCCCCGATGACAGCAGTGACACAAACTCGACTAGCTGGGCGGTCGTAAGCCAAGGCAGCTCCGGAGTGGCATACCCGGGTTGCTACCAGTCATTCAACGTGACCTCATACGACTCGGACGGGGATGAAGTCGGGTACAATTGGTATTGTCCCTCCATTCGTGGAGAGGTGAAGAGCTCAATCGAACAAGCATTCGGATTCATCGCGGTTCACGAGCTTGTTAGCTACCAACCAGTTACTAGGGGCAAGGAGATTTCGATAGACATCGAGTACCCGCTTTCTCCTACTGACATAGAGATCTCCGCTTGGGTCAATGTCACCGAACAGGGCCAAGGAGTATCCAATCAGAATATCCAGTTCCGATACGAGTCCGAGAACGAGGTTCAGAACGTAACCACCGATGAAAACGGCTCTTTCCATTTGATCTTCAACACCGGGGACAAACCCGATGATACCTCCAGCCCAGGAGAGTTAGGCAGTCACGGTTTGATTGCTTGGACCCACCTGGGAGGAAGCGTTCTGGGGGCAAAGACGCTGGTGATAGACTCAGAAGTACATGAGATAGACTTGGTTGCAGGGTCATCTGCAGTTACCGTTCAGAGGCTCCGCCCATCCACTGGAGAAGAGATCACCTTGGTCTCATCAATTGGATTCTCGGCCATTTCTGGAGATATCCTAACCTTCTCTGTCCCAGTCCTCAATCGTGGCCTAATCCAATCCCCGCCCTCGACCATAGTCGTTAGTGCTCCAGATGGAACGGAGGTTTCGAGCACCGTCCCCTCATTGGAGAGCCTCCAGGAGGCCAGAGTGCTGGTCAACTGGACTGTGCCGGAATCACAACCATTTGGGGATGCCTACCTGTTCTTTGAGGTAGACCCACTGGAGGACATTACCCAGGACGGAAACCGGTCAAACAACCTGGGTTCACTCGTACTCTACGTTGGTGGCCTTCCAATCGCTGACCTCTCCATGCCAAACGAGATTCTAACTAATGAGGGCGTTTCTCTGGATGCAAGCACGTCCTACGACCCCGACGGAGGCATCTTAGTCTGCGAATTCAGTATCGACAAGGTCGATGGGTCTCACACTCAGTTTTTTGATGATGACTGCATTGTCGAATGGTCTTGGGGGGATGATGGCGTCTTCGAAGTCTCAGCCCTCGTCACGGATGACGAGGGTGATGAATCATCCATAAATTCCACTATTACGGTCCTCAATCGCCCTCCCGTGGTCACACTCGGTTCCGATGAGGACGAGGTGGTAGTCACTACGCCCATCACATTCACCGTCTTAGAAAGCAGCGACAATGACACGAGGAATCCTTCCGCACCTGTGGAAATACTCTGGGATGCTGAGTGCTCCGAGGGGCAGGTCGGACAGTCATGCACAGTAACGCCAATGGCAGAGGGGGGCTTTACCATTGGATTGCTTGCAACAGACGATGACGGGGCAGTCACCTTCGTAGAGCACTCCATCCAAGTCACAAACATCGCCCCCTCAAACCCTGTCGCAGAACTATACCGTGGAGAAGAGAGGCTTTTTCCCGACAGCCGAGGAGTATTCACCGTCTTCGAAGGAGATAACATAACCTTCTGGGGACAGGCCGATGACTCGTCAAACGATATCGAGACTCTCGTACACGTTTGGAGGCCAGATGCCGAGTACCATCCCGATATCAACTCAACCAGTACAGGTGAAAGAAGCACACTCCAAGGAGTCACATACAATAAATCAGGTATGCACCTTGCAACTCTACAGGTCTTCGACGATGACGGCGAGGGGACAGAACTCCTGATTGTCCCAATACAGGTTGTCAACGTAATCCCGGAGATATCGCCAATGACCACAATCCTTGGCGATTTGGAGGAGGATCAGGAGTTCACAATCAATCCAGTGGTATCTGATACTGGAAATGACTCCGAGTCCCTAGTCCAATGCTTCGACCTAGACCCCTCGATCGATGATGATCAGGATGGTATCCCGGAGAATGACTGCGACGTTCAGTCCGGAATCCTAGTCCACTCATGGCCGGACTCATATTCGGCCCCCAGATCGCTAGTTTTCCATGTCACTGACGATGACGGTGCATCGGAATCCATAGAGTTCACTTTCTTAGTAGTCAACTCGCCCCCAGAGGCATTTGCCTCAGCCAGCATAACCAATCCAACCGAAGGCGACTCAGTAATTCTGTCCGCCAACGGAACTATCGACTCTCAGGCAGATTTGGACTCCTTGGTTTTCCAATGGGACATCGACATAAACGTCGACTCGGATGGGGATGGAAATCCTGCAAACGACATTGACTACACAGGCAGATGGATAGAGTTCTCCTACGGTTCCGGAGGATCGAAGAAGGCACAGCTAACCGTGCTTGACGATAGTTCCAGCCATTCAGTAATCATGGATCTGGAGGTAGCCGAAAAGCCCACAACAATCTCTGGGATTATCAAATCAAGCATCGGCCTGATTATAATGGCTCTAGCAGCAGTATCGTTGCTCGCGTGGACATTCCTAAGGCCCTCTTCAAAGGCCGAAACGGAGATTTCCAAGCCCCCTATGGAAATGGACATGGACGCTGCATTCGACGAGCCAGCAGAACCTTTGGTGACCACTAGCCCCTTCGAAGCAACTCCAGAGACCGCCCAATACCCCGAGGATCCAAAGATACTGGAAGGTCTGGACGACGTCCTAGACGAGCTCACTGGGAGACAACCAGAGGAGCAATACCCCTCCGATTCGCACTCGGCACCAAATACCGACGAGCAAAAAGCCAATCTCGATCTCACGGATATAGAAGCACTCTTTGAGGAGTAGTTCTCGGGTCCCCCGTGGTCAACCTCTTCAGACTTCTCGGACTTCCCAACCCGAACACCACTCCGAAGGCGAAACCAGGATCGGGAATGGGCGCAACAGAACCCGGACCGAAGGTTGGCAACAGGTTCCACGATCTCGGTGAGTCGAGGTGGGCAGAAAGGACAGAGAGAGTGACTGAGAGGCCTTCGAGGAGGGTGATATACATGGAACCGGATGGCCTTCACAGGCTTCAACTGGATGGGGCCGAGGGAAATCTGTCCGTGGGAGACATGGTAATAATCGATTTGAAGTCCCTTAATCATATGCCAAGTCAGCAATCTGTTTGCTCAAGGAAGGCCCAGGAACTTGGTGACAGGACAAACCTCCCTGTCTTCGCCCTGAACGAGGACGACTCACTACTGATGATTGCTGGAGCAAAGATGAGGGTCGATACTCACAAGCACAGATTAGGCTCACCTGCATTGGATAGGGCAATAGACAACTAGTCGGAGAGTCTGTCACTCTTCCTCCAGCCAAGAATCCAGATCCCCTCTGGAGACTTCCATTATCGCGTGCTCTGTGAAATCACGATATGCCGACCATTTGGATATCTCTTCTTCTTCGCCCCCTCTCTCAGCCTTCCTTTCAATGGAGTCATTCGCGTATCTAACGCATCTTCTTAGGAATGAAACTATCAGATTCCTACGCTCTTCCATACTCATGTCATTCTACCTTCAGAGCCTCAATCAGAGATTCAACGTGTCCCTTGGCCCTGACTCCGTACCCTGCCCACACGATAGTCCCGTCTGTTTCGATTGCAAATGTTGACCGCAGGGTCCCCATGTACGTCTTACCATACATATTCTTCTCCCTCCATGTGCCATACTTCTCGTGAAGGGTTGCTTCCTCGTCCACAACCAGGTCAAATGGCAATTCGTGCTTCTCGATGAACTTCTGATGAGACTTTGCCCCGTCAGTAGAAACTCCGATCACTTTCCATCCACTTCCTTCGAACCTGCCGAAACTGTCTCTGAAGTCACAGGCTTGCGTGGTGCACCCGGGGGTGTTGTCCCTTGGGTAGAAGTACAGAATTGCCTTCCCCCCGTCGGCTAGAATATCCGAAAGCGATATCTTCGAACCATCAGTTATCTCCACATCGAAGTCTGGTGCCTCGTCTCCAACTGCCAACTCTAATGTTCCCATGCATTTGCGCGTCGAATCAGACTCATGAAGGCTACCATCACTCGATATAGGATTTCAGGGTGACTGAAGCAGGCATAGATGGCGGTTCGCTGAAACCGAAGCAGGCGTCTATCTCGAAATCTTTCTTCCCCCCCAGATCCCCCCCTTCGAAACTCGCTTCCGCCTTCACAATACGGGAAAGTGACCTTACTGAGTACCACTCTCTCCTGCCATTCCTTGTCACCCCATGGGTCTTCGTCCCGAATAGAATCCTCCCGAAAAGCGCCTCGAAACTCGCTATGAACCAGAGCGGCCTCCAGAACGGAATAGGAAATGTGACTCCCCAGGAAATTCTGACAGACAACCCCCCTCCTTCGATAGAGACCTCCTTGTTTCCCCTCTCCACTGAGATCTCAGTCACTTTCACTTCTTCGAAGTTGTATAGTTCAGATACGTACTCTGCATGCATCTCAGAAGGCGATAACAGAATCCTGCTCCCATCTGGCTTCGCCCACATCACATTTGTGAAACTACCTAGGGGGGAATCACTCCAGTCACCGATGACGATCCTGTCGCCGGTTGAGAAGCCAGTAGATGTTATTCTCCCTGTGAAGACATCCATTCAGACACCCATCTCTTCCTTCTTCCTCTTCTTAGTGGCCGACCACGAGCAAATCGGGCACTCGCTCAGGTCGTGCCTTAGTGCAGGACAATGCTCCCTTCCGAAGTAGATAATCTGCAGATGTCTTCTGTTCCAAGTATCCTCGGTGAATACTGCTTTCAGATCTCGCTCTGTCTTTGTCACGTTCCTTCCGTCAGATAGCCCCCATCTCGCCGCCAATCTGTGAATGTGGGTGTCTACGGGGAATGCAGGAACTCCAAAAGCCTGGCTCATGACAACGCTTGCCGTCTTGTGGCCTACTCCAGCCAGCGACTCAAGAAATTCCCAATTGGGGCGAACCCCCCCTCCGTCTTCCAGAATCTGCTCAGCCATCCTGCGAAGGTTCTTCGCTTTGGTAGGGGCCAACCCAATTTCACGAATGATGCTGTGAATATCATCCACTTCTAACAAGGCCATTTCCTCAGGACTTCCAGCGGCCTCGAACAACCTGGGGGTGACTTCGTTCACCTTTTTGTCAGTAGTCTGAGCAGACAGCATTACCGCAACAAGCAGTGTGTAAGGGTCCACATGGTCTAGTGGGATCGGAGTCTCTGGGTACATCTCATCGAGTATGCCGCCGATAATGCCGGCCTTCTCCGCACGGCGCAAACTCAGACCTCCAGTTCCGGGCTCCTTTCATCCCTCCAACCAATCATTACTCCAGCAGCAACACATCCGAAAAACGGGACATAGCAGGACAACCATAGCTTCGTGCTCCACTCTTCCGGACTTCCACTCAGGATCCATCCGAACAGGGATAGAAGGGCACCTGGGATCATGGCAAGAGTGCCGAACAACACAGCCCTACCAAGTCCCATGGCATTTACGAGACACCACCAGACTTGACTCTAACGGGCCTTCTCCTTCACTACCCATTTCGCCATAATCGCTGTCTGGACCATGGAAAGCAGTGCAGCCCACCAGATCCACACGGGGAGGCCCAATGCCCAGGTCCCATTGTCTTCCCACCACCAGAAGTCCTGAGCAAGCACGAAAACCGATAATAGCCCCAACATTGGTGCAATTTCTCGGGAGCCTATTTGGCCTAACCCATCGAACCTGATACTCCTATTGCATGCATACTGGACGGAGGCCAAACCAATTATGGCAGCCACAAGTGATGGTATTACTGCGATTGGTCCCGCGTTCGGCCCTAATGGTTCCACCCACCATCCGACGAATGACTCCGGTGAGAAATGTGCGAGAAAAACAACCGATTCTCCTGCAGCGATAGATGCAATAACCGCCCTGCCGTCGATATCATCGAAATGGGATGCCGCGAAAACAGAGGGGAACATCACGGCATACATCGAGAAGGCAAGTAGCCCCAAGTCCAGAATGGATAAATCAGACCATAGTGAAAGAAGAAGTCCTAGAACTGCCAGGGAGACGATTACTGATTCCCTAGGCCAACCCTCACTACCTACCTTTGGAGATAGGTCCCTGGTTACCAGTGACCCAGTGGCGAGAAGCTGAGAGTCCATTGTGGACATCAGTGCCGCTAGGCCAGCCACCAGAACCAATCCCCCGAGCCACTCGCCCCCAACATCCATGATCATCGTGGGGAGGATATTGTCAGATCCCGCCCTATCGAGGCCGGGGTTATCCAGGTGACCCAATGTGCCAATCAATATTGGAGGGAGGAATGCCAGCCATGCCACAGCGGGGTAAAGAGTCGCCATCCTTCCAATTGCGTAATCACTTTCTGCGGCACAAAGCCTCTGGTACAGCTGAGGGAACATCGGATCGGCGAAAAGCCAGAGAATCATCGTGCTCGACCAGATTAGAAGCGTGTAGTTCCCATCCCTCCCTAGCAATCCAGAGGTCTCCTTGGAAGAGGAAATAGATTCCAGTGCAACGCCGAGACCGCCTGCATCGTTGATCACCATCGCTAGTCCGAGCCAGAGGAGAGCCAGCGCGATCGCACCCTGCACGGCATCCGTCCTAACAACCGCCTTCAAGCCGCCCGTGAGTGTGTAGCCAACCACCAGGACAGTGACCAGCACGGCTCCGACCCACTCCGGCCCACCGAATAGCGCTGAGACGACAATCCCTGCCGCCCGAGGCTGTAGGGCAAGATACGGGATCGTGGCTATCACCAGAACCGAGGCCATGGTCAGCTGTGCATTTCGTGAACCAGTCTGCCCGAGAACCATCTCGGGAGCAGTCATCGCCCCGTGTTCCACCGATCGGGCCCTGACCTTCCGACCCAGTATGTACATCGAAACCGCCATGAAGCCGGTTCCGAATGCCATTATCGGAAGGAAAGATAGCCCGATCCTGTAAGAAGCCCCACTCGAGCCATATACCGTAAAGGCACTGAAGTTTGTCGCTGCCATGGTAATCAGTAGGACGGGTCCAGAAAGGCCCCTTCCAGCTAGGTAGTATGACTCGTCCTCATTGCCCAGGTCCCTTCGTGCCCAAATGGCGAATGCTACCATGGCTATTGCATAGCCGCCGACTATCAGCCAAGCAGTAGCCACGTCAACGCCATGGGGGCTCCCAGCATTATCTTGACTGTCTCTGGCGGTTCATCACCAGGGGAATTTGTATACCCAAATCACGAAGTCATTCAGGATGCATTGAATCGCTAGCATGATTGCACCGACAATCATCAGTGCGGACCCATCAACCCCGTCTTGGTACGCCCCATATGCCAGAAGTCCTAGCATTATGTTCCCGACAGATGTGAGCAGAAGCATCCCGATTACGAGGTACTGGGTCCATGCGTAGTCATTTTCGATATGCAGAATGGTGCTCTCAATCCACAGTGCCGATGGGATAAGAAATACTGCGTAAGCAAGCAGTAAACGTATCTCACCATTTCCATCAGAATCGGTCCAGGGCCACCTCAGGGAACTAACCACCGACTCTTCCAACTGGAAGAAAACGATGTACCAGTAAATCAGGAAACCAAGTGCGGCCACGAACATGAACGGTACGATGTACGTCCTCCATGCCTCGGGAACCCCTCCCCACAGTTCCATGGGCTTCTCAGCATGGGACACGCCGTAAACGTACGAGGCTAGGACAAGTGGCCCGAAAACGAAGGTGAAAGCTAGGACGAGCTGGCGCGTAATCTCCACGGGCCTCGCAAGCAGCACCCCGTCATAAAATCAAAGCCACATACCCGTTCGTGGAACCGTGTCCGAGGAATTGGAGGAGCCAGATTACGAGGTCACAGCGACCCATTCTGGATTCGAGGTCCGGAGGTACTCCGACACTATCCAGGCCAGAGTCAGGACAGAAGGGACGAACTGGAGGGGCTCAAGTGGCGGTTTTCGAAGGATTGCCGGCTACATCTTCGGTAGGAACGAGAGAGAGCAGATGATTGCAATGACTGCCCCAGTGCACATATGGGAAGAGGGCAATGGGACCATGATGGCATTCACCATGCCTTCAGAGTACTCCCTGGAGGAACTCCCCAGTCCAAACGATGGCGGGGTGCAACTGGTGAATGCCGAGGGGAAGTCATTCGCCGCTCTCTCGTTCACTGGGCTATCTGGGACTAGGAAGACAGAACGACTGAAGAAACGACTCATGGGACTAGTATCCGAGAACGGACTCGAGGCATCAGGTCCAGCAATGCTGGCGGTATACGACAATCCAAACACTACGCTGCCCTTCTTGCGGAGGAACGAGATCCTCGTCCCCCTATCAGATTAGCCTCTTCAAGCGATAATTCGATTACCCCCTCTACTTTCCACCGGCCAATGAGGGAAGAACAACCAGTCGAATGGTGGAAGGAAGGCGCCGTGGAAGGGGCCCCTGAGTCGATACCAATCAGCCCTCCCGGGCCGAATACAATGGATCCAACGTCATATGATCCATTCCACGAATTCCAATTCGTTCCGAGGCCAGAACATGCTATGTCATTCATGGACTCAATAGAGAACGTAATACGGAACTTCGTAAATTTCCGCGATCGGGCCTCTAGGTCGGAGTATTGGTGGTTCCAACTATTCTTCTTCGTTGCACTTGCGACCGCCGATTTCATAGATGTCATGATGGGTGACTTAGCCGAAGTTTCATTCAGTTGGTTCGGCACTATTGTCTTCTTGGGGCTAATCATCCCAAACCTAGCGGTAACAGTGAGGCGACTACACGATCTCGGATACTCCGGTTGGTTCATCTTGCTGGTGTTTATTCCCTGCGTGGGGTCGATAATCGGTTTAGTCATCCTTGTCTTTATGGTGATTGACGGGCAATCTCAGATAAACGACTACGGAACCGTCCCCACCAACACAATCGTTCGAGAGTGAAACCGAAAGCAGATTAATCCAGAGCCGAACCAGAGGTTCGTGCAGCGTTGTGGCGTGACAGAGGTCTCCAAAGCCCTGGATACGGAGGAAGTCACTCTAATCCTCTTCCAAAGAGGGTCAAGTGACCCCGAAGCCACTAGGTTGAGGGATTTGGCAGAGAAACGAGGAATCGCGGTTCGCGAGTCCTCCAAGTCGGACATGTGGAGGATGTCCCGTGTTAACGACGGGGAAAACCCCCCTCCGATACTTGCACTAGTTGGGAGGAGGCCAGACGCAACAGTCGATGAGATACTGTCCTCAGGGGGTCTGTGCTGGCTTCTCGATGGAGCACGATATCCGGTCAACATCGGCTTCACCATC
>Ga0207992_1000586_pt1 | contig 18046 bp, 16 predicted proteins | sample ETN02SmetaG_FD_185788 | JGI IMG/M metagenome (GOLD analysis project Ga0207992, IMG submission 185788) | Marine microbial and viral communities from oxygen minimum zone, Eastern Pacific Ocean - ETNP2014F10-02SV255 (SPAdes) (version 2) | ecosystem: Environmental > Aquatic > Marine > Oceanic ...
ACCAATTAACAATTTCAATTGATCAGCCATTAAGAGTAGAGTCTGGAAAATTAAATCTTGATGTTCCTGTTTACAGAACAAAACAAAAAGATGTCATTTTTAACTCTCTTAGCTTTGGATTAAGGCCAAGTGGAAGAGAGGTAAATTCTAAAATTAATTATTCAACTGCTTTTAAAAAAATGAATTTTGATTTTGCATTTGGATATAAAGCAGACCCATATCATATGAAAAATTTGGATGATTACTGGTATACATCCATGAGGGCAAGCATAAGATTTTAATTATCTAATCAGGGGGAGTTTTGAAACAAAAGTTACAGAACCAGATTATATATATTACTGGCGCCTCTGCAGGCATAGGCTTATCAACAGCTAAACTTTGTTTAAAAGAAGGAGCTACAGTAGTTATCACTGGTAGAAATGAAGAAAGACTGAAAGAGGCTGAATTAATTCTTAGTAAAACCTCATCAAATGTTGTAGCACACCTTTTAGATGTAAGTATTGAAGCAGATCTTATTGATTCCCTGAATAATATCTACAAAAAATTTGGTCGTATTGATGGTCTAGTTAATAATGCGCCTTCAATACATACTGGCAAAATTATTGATCTTGATATGCCGTCATGGAGAACAAATTTTAAAGCAAATCTAGATGCTGTTTTTTTAACTACTAAAACTGTCTTACCTTGGATGATAGCAGCCAAAAAAGGTTCAATTGTTAATGTTGCTTCAGTGGTTGGCTTAAGAGGTGCAGCCTATATGTCTGGGTATGGGGCAGCAAAATCCGGCCTTATTAATTTTTCAAAGACATCAGCAATAGAGGCTGCGCCAAATGTCAGAGTGAATTGCGTGATCCCTGGTGCAGTTCAAACTCCTGCAACTGAAAGAGCAATACCAAACGAAGATTTAATGGAAGCGACTATTAAATCTATCCCATTGAAAAGAATTGCTAAACCAGAGGAACTTGCTGCACCAATTGTATTTTTACTCAGTTCAGAAGCATCATTTATAACTGGAGCTGATTTAATAATTGATGGTGGAAAAACTGCTGATCTAAATGCTGGAAACTGAGATTAATCCAAATGATAAAATGTGGCTCTCTGAGGTAGAGGCGCCACAAATAATTACTGATCCAAACTTATTTGCATGGGACGATGAGGCTGATCTTGTTGTTGCAGGTTTGGGGGGCGCTGGAATTGCTGCTGCTAATGAAGCCCTCGATCAAAATCTAACAGTTATTGGGATCGATAAAACAAGCGGTGGTGGTGCTACTGCAAAAAGTGGCGGTGTTTTTTATGCTGGGGGCGGAACACCAATTCAACTTGCTGCAGGCGTCAAAGATTCACCAGAAAATATGTTTAATTACCTTATTCAAGAAACTGGTGATATCGTAAAAGAGTCTACCTTAAGAAAATTTTGCGATACGTCAGCTGAAAATACACAATGGCTTATGGACAATGGGGTCCAGTTTGACCCCTCCTATTATAAGATTAAAACTAGCTATCCTGGAGCTGGGTATTTTTTATATCATTCAGATAATTCTATGGTTCCAAGTTACATGGAAAATGCAGAGCCTGCTCCTAGAGGGCATAGAGGTTATGAAGAAGGTCCATTTAGACCTATTGGTGTCGGGGGAACAATTTATTATCCCTTAAAGAAATCAGCAATTAAAAAAGGGTTAAAAATTTTTCCTCAAACTGAAGCACGATCACTTGTTATCACCTCAGAGGGAAGAGTTGCTGGGATGAAAATACTCATGCTACCATCAGGAAAATTAGCCCAAAAACATAAATCATTGACTTCGCGCGGAGAAATGCTTCAGATGCTTCTTCCGCCTTCTTACCCAGGTTCAAATTTATTGCAAATAATTGGTGGCCTATTCATTAAAAGAGCTCAAAAAATTGAACAAAGCCACAGGCAGGTTAAATATATAAAAGCTAAAATGGGAATCTGCCTCTCCACAGGCGGATTCATTTTTAATCGTTCTATGGTTAAAGAGTATGCACCAAAATATTATGACGGGATGCCTCTAGGCACTCCAAATGATCAAGGCTCCGGAATTCGACTTGGGCAAAGCGTTGGTGGACAGACTGATCATATGGATCGAGTAACAGCATGGAGGTTTTTAAACCCTCCATTAGCATTTGCGCAGGGAATAGTGGTAAATAAGAATGGGCAAAGATTTTGTAATGAAATGGTTTATGGAGCAACCCTGGGGGATGCTATGTGTGAGCATAATGATGGTAAAGCTTATTTGATAGTGGACGAAAGCTTATTTCATGATGCAAAAAAACAATCCAAGGAGGCCCTTCCCTTTCAAAGAGATATGGCAAGGATGCTGATGTATTTCAATGCCAAAAAGAAAGGCAATTTAATAGATTTAGCTAAAGTTTATAACCTACCAGCAGAAAAACTTAAAGAAGAGGTTGAGAAATATAATCAGGCAGCTCGATCACAATCAACTTGTGAATTTGGCAAGGGCGCTAGCGATGTAAAGGAGCTTAATGGCCCCTTTCATATTATGGATATTTCAATTGACTCTAAGCTTGCTCCGCTAACAACACTAACCCTTGGCGGGCTTGTGGTGAATGAGGAAACTGGAGAGGTTTTAAATCAAGATAACCAAGAAATTAAAGGATTATATGCCGCTGGAAGAACAGCAGTTGGAATTTGCTCAAATATTTATGTATCTGGGCTCTCAATAGCTGATTGTATTTTTTCTGGAAGAAGAATAGGACAAAACTTAAGAAAAGGAAATAAAACATGAATTTAGATTTTGCTTCAGTATGGGAAATGGTTGCAGATTTAGTGCCTGACAATGATGCTCTAATTTGTGGGGAAGATATTGTTTCTTGGAAAGATTATGACCTAAGATCAAGCAAGATCGCTGCTGCATTATCAAGTACAGGCCTAGGTCCAAACTCTAAAGCAGCACTATATTTAAATAACAGCAATGAGTACCTAATAGGTCAAAATGCAATCTTCAAAATTGGCGGAGTTCCAATTAATGTAAATTATCGGTATGTAGAAGAAGAGCTTATTTATTTATTGGATAATTCTGATGCTGAGGCTGTTTTCTACCATGCATGCTATAGCTCAAGAATTAATAAAATTGCAAAATCTCTACCAGATGTAAAAGCATGGATTGAGATTCCGGATGGAAACAAATCTAACTTTGATCAAGGTATGAATTATGAAGAAATTTTACAAGATTACTCGCCAATGGATAGGATAGTTAGAGACCCTGAAACTGTTTATATGCTTTATACCGGTGGAACAACTGGCATGCCAAAAGGGGTGATGTATAAACAAGGAGAATTTCTAGCATTTTTGTTCAGAACCCTAAAAGCCATGGGATACGATGTTCCAGAGGATCTCAATAATTTAGAGGAATCCATCATGACTTCAAAAGCTAATGATCAATTTATTAAAAGTTTAGTTGGCTGTCCGTTGATGCATGGAACTGGGATGTGGTTAGGTGCATTTCTCCCGTTGCTTTTAGGAGGAACGGTAATTACTACATCTAACCTTGGTTTTGATCCTGATCAACTTTGGAGGCAGGTTCAAGACAAGAATGTTACAAATATTGTGATTGTAGGAGATGCTTTTGCAAGACCGATGCTTGATGCTTTAGATAGAGCAGAGGGTTCTAATAATCCATATGATATTAGCTCCGTTCAAGCCATTATTTCAAGCGGGGTTATGTGGAGTACCGAGGTAAAAAATGGTTTGCTAAAACATCATGATATGAAATTAATGGATACCATGGGTTCTACGGAGGGTGGAATCGGAAGCTCTATTGCAACAAGAGACAACCCCTCAGAGACAGCAAAATTCTCAATCAATCCTGGAGTGATTGTTCTTGCTGATGATGGAGAAATTTTAGAACCAGGATCAGAGAAAATTGGTCTACTTGGAACTTCAGGGCTAGTCCCAGTTGGCTATTACAAAGATGAAAAAAAATCTGCTAAAACTTTTAGAGAGGTTAATGGTGTTAGGTATAGTTTTCCTGGAGACTACGCAAAGCTTGAAACTGATGGAAGTATTACTCTTCTAGGTCGCGGAAGTAATTGCATCAACTCAGCAGGTGAAAAGATTTACCCTGAAGAAGTAGAAGAAGCGTTAAAGAAAAACATTGATGTTTTTGACTGCCTTGTGGTTGGAATGCCTGATGAAAGATTTGGACAAAAAATTGTTGCAGTTGTTTCTACAGTTGATAATAAGGTTCTAAAAGAAGAAGAATTGATTGAAGATACGCGCAGCATTATAGCTGCATACAAGCTACCTAAAGTAGTAATTTTTACTGATGAAGTGCAAAGAGCTCCAAATGGAAAAGCGAACTATAAATGGGCAAAATCTTTCGCTGAAGAGCAATTATCATAAAGAAAGTTTAAATAATGGAAAGATTTAAAAATAAAATCGTAGTTATAACTGGTGCAGGATCAGGCATTGGGAGGTCAACTGCCTTGAGGTTAGACTCTGAAGGTGCTGATCTTGTAATGATAGATAAGAATCAAGAAGACCTTGATGCAACAAAAAATATGCTAAAAAATAAAAATTCATCCGCGCATGTAGTGGATATCTCATCAATTACCAGCACTGAAAAGTTTTTTAAAGATTATGAAAAGAATTATAAAAGACTTGATGCGCTGATTAATATTGCAGGCATTCTTCGTTTTGATAATTCTCATGAAGTTGAACTAGAGAATTGGAATCAAATTCTAGAAATAAATTTAACAGGTACTTTTTTTATGTGCAGACATGCCCTCCCCCTGTTACTAAAATCTAAAGGTGCTATTGTAAATGTGTCCTCTACAGCGGCATTGGGAGCTCATGCATGGACAGCAGCATATAGCGCTTCAAAAGGAGGGATAAGTGCATTTTCAAAAACACTCGCTGTTGAGTATGGAATGAAGGGATTAAATATCAATTGTGTATGCCCTGCCTCAATTGAAACCCCAATGTCATCTAATCCGGTGATGCCAAAAGATATTGATACTCGATTGTTAAAGAAAATTATGCCTCTTGATGGTGTTAATAGATCGCCGGATGATATAGCAAGTACAATTGCTTTTTTAGCGTCAGATGATGCGATACATATAAATGGAATTGATCTGCGGGTTGATGGAGGCCTGCTTACATAAATATGAAATTCTTAGCGTTACTAGTAATAACTTCTACATTAAATGCAGAGACTGCTATTTATAATTCCAAAGCAATCGTTCATCCTGAGGTTGGTAAAAATGGAATGGTTGTTTCTCAGCATTACCTTGCCACAAATGCAGGTCATTCGATCCTTGCAAAAGGAGGTAATGCCTATGATGCATCTATAGCAGTTGCATTTGCTTTGGCCGTAGTTTTGCCGAGAGCTGGCAATATTGGCGGTGGCGGATTTATGGTCATGTTCGATGAGGCTTCACATGAAAGCTACAGCATTGATTACAGAGAAACAGCGCCTGAAGCTGCAACAAAAAATATGTTTCTTGCATCAAATGGATCTGTAGATAAAAAAAGGGCTACACAAGGAATCTTATCAATTGGAGTTCCTGGAACAGTATATGGGATGTGGGAAGTACATAAGAAATTCGGTAGCATGCCTTGGTCTAAATTATTAGCTCCTGCAATTGAATTAGCTGAAGATGGTTTTCTCATATCTCCATTTATGGCTGATGCGCTTAATAAGCGATATGAAAAACTTGGAAAGTATAAGAATTTTAAAAATATTTTTTACTCAAATTATCCAGTTCAAATGCACCAGAGGCTAAAACAACCCAATCTAGCCAATACATTGAAAATAATTTCTTCAAATGGAGTTAGGGGCTTTTATGAGGGAGAAGTAGCAACGAAGATTGATGCTTATATGAAAGAGAATGGCGGATTGATTACTAAACAAGATTTAAAAAATTATCGTCCTATCTGGCGTGATACTCTGCATGGTGAATTTAACGAGCATAAGATAGTCACCATGGGGCCACCCTCCTCTGGCGGCGTTCATATCATTCAGATGCTAAATGTTCTAGAAAATTATGACTTGCTCATGATGGGTCATAACTCCCCAACCTATACGGCATTACTCACAGAATCAATGAAGTATGCATATGCCGATAGATCAAAATACTTGGGTGATCCAAAATTTTTTGAGGTCCCTGTTCAATCGTTAATCAGCAAAGAGTATGCTAAAAAAATATCCAATAAGATCAAACTTAATTTTATTACGCCTTCTGAAAAAATTCTTCCAGGATCTGAATTAGAAAATGAAAGTCAAGATACGACTCATTTCTCTATTGCTGATAAAAATGGAAACATTGTTTCAAATACCTACACATTAAATTCAGGCTTTGGATCTGGCGTGGTTATTGATGGAACTGGAATTTTAATGAACAATGAGATGGATGACTTTGTTTCAGCACCTGGAGTACCCAACCAATTTGGATTGATTGGTGGAGAAGCAAATAAAATTGAGCCATTCAAAAGACCGTTAAGCTCTATGACACCAACCATAATCCTTAAGGATGGTAAGCCTGTTTATGCAACTGGATCCCCCGGTGGTTCTAGAATTATCACAACTGTTCTTCAATTTCTTTTAAATACTTTAGTTTTTAAAATGGAGATCTCCGATGCAACTGTTGTTCCTAGAATACATCATCAATGGAAACCAGATGTTCTCATGCTGGAAACAGGTTTTGATATTCAACATGCTGCAAAAATTGAATCTTTAGGCCAAAAGATTTATCTGTCTGGACCGGGGACAGCACTAGAAAGCATAGAAATAAAAAATGATTTGTTTTATGGTTTTGGAGATACAAGACGCCCAGACTCAAGCGCTAAAGGACTTTAATCAATGCTAGATAAACTGTTAATAATTACTATTTATGCTATTCCAACGATTGCTCTATTGATCGTATGCTTCTTAATGTCACGCAAAAAATAATTATGAACTTTCTCTCATTAAGGTTGTCATATATATAAGTTGGTTAAAAATTTTCCTCTAAAATTTTTTCCCTAAGACCAATTAGAGCGGGCTAGCCATGCCCGCTTGTTCCTTTAAAGCGATACCTTATTGGAGATTTGGGCTAGTGTTTATATTTTGTATCTCTTTGATGACCCCTTCCCAAATGAGCCACTCCTCTGTGTTCAAATTAGCTGCATATTCAGCTGCTCTTAACATAGCTATAGATTCAGCATCTTCGCCATATTGAGAAATAAGATCCATAGCAATTTGATAATTGGAATTCTGAGTATTCATTTTAAGAGTATTTTATGGATGTATTTCCTTCACAAGAGTTGATAGACAGGGTATTTTAAACATATCAAATTATAAGTAAAAATTTAATGAACGTTTACTGGTTTCAAGATTCAAAGACTGGACATCTCAAACAAGTGCAGGCTCTTTTAGATCAGCTTAAAAAAGAAGTAGAGCTCTCGATAACCACCATTAATTACTCCAACCAAGAAAGTTTTCCAGATATGTTGCCGAATAAAAATCAATTTGATGGGCCATCAATACTTATAGGTGCAGGTCATGATGTCTATTCAAAAATTCTGCAGGCAAAAAAATACTTAAAAAAATATACCAGAAAGGATATATTTTCAATAGCTGTACTTCGTCCTAGCTATAAACTAAATTCCTTTGATTTGATTGTCGCTCCAGAACACGATTTTCGCAGAAAAAATCTTCCAATAAATGCTATTTCATTTAAAGGATCTCTAGCAGCGACATCTCTAACTCCTGTAGATGAAAGTAAAGCAATAATAGCTATCGGGGGACTAAGCAAACATTATAAATTTGATCAAGAAATTTTAATGAAGCAACTTCATTATATTTTAAGTATGCATCCAAAGCATGAGTTTAAAATTTTTAATTCTCGCAGAACGCCTGATGCTCTCAACATAAAATTAAATGATGAACTTAATATTTATCCTAATGCAACATTCATTGACTTAAATTCACTTAAATCTGATTCATTTCAAGATAGCCTGAACAAATCTTCGTTAAAGTTTGTAACCCCCGATAGTTCAAATCTTGTGTTTGAGGCGCTATCTGCAAAAGGCCAAACCTATTTAATACAAATAGAGAGTCCAAAATATAGACGGATTTTTGGTGCTAAAAAAATACGAAAGTCAATGAACGAGTTAGTTAATTCAAAGCGAGTTGGTGTTGTGAGTATATTAAATAAAAAAGGAGGTATAGATATTTCTAAAATCGAAGCCCCTTCTCCACATTTTGAACCTTTGGCAGAAGTTGAAAAAGTATCGTGCTCCATAATGAAATTTATTAATCATCAAAAATGAAAATTGCTCATTTAGTATCAAGTAAAATCTTTGCGGGGATTGAGCAGCATGTATATGAACTATCATCATTCATGTCTGATGTATCTGATCAATTCATTATCTGTGACGAATCAATCCATCATCATATGGGTACGATTAAAACGAAATCATTAAGTATTGGTTCAAGGTATTCTCCGCTAAACACATATAAATTAATTAAGTTTCTAAATAGAAACAAGATCTCCATTTTGCATTGTCATGGCGCAAAAGCCAGCATCATTGGAAAGGGGGTAAAAATTTTTAGCAATATTAAGGTTGTTATAACAATCCATGGGCATAAAAAAAATAATATTAATTTTGTAAATATGGATGCTGTAATAGGCGTCAATAAATTGCTGATTGAGAATATCCCTAAAAGCACATATATCCCTAATTGGTTCAATCCGTCTCATGCAGGAGAACGTTCTTCACGTTGTGGGCCCATTATTGCTATTGGAAGACTTGAACAAGTTAAAGGCTTTGATCAGCTAATTAAAAGCTGGATTAATATTAAGGAACAGCTTGAAATTATTGGCTCTGGTCCAGAAGAACAGAACCTAAATCAACTTATCCATGACTTAAGTCTCTCAGATCGGATTAAAATTATAACGAATTGTGATTACAACTCCATTGAAAATAAATATAAGACTGCAACTGGGCTTATCATATCCAGCCACAGAGAAGGAGGACCCAGGGTTCTGTTAGAAGCCATCAATCATGAAATACCAGTTCTTGGATCAAGAGTGGGAATGATTCCTGATTTAATTCCTAGGGAATGCTTATCTAAACCTGGCAATCAAGAGAGTTTACAAATTCTGCTAGAAGAAATGGTCCCTATGTTAGCTCAATTAAATATGGAAGGAATAAAGGCAGCTTTAATTGAAAATTACTCAGTTAAAAGTGCTGCCAAGAAAACAAAAGAAATTTATGAGGCTTTACTTAAAGCAAGTTCATAAACATTCATCGTTGCATTGACTAGGCACTCTTTTGTAAATTGTTCGGGTATAGATTCGGGTGGTGAAGATGCTAAAACTTTATCGATTTGCTTAACAAACATCCTAATATTTCCATACTCAACCAAGCCATCAGGATTAATTGATTGGATTGATTCTTTTACACCACCTCTATCCCAGCCCATAACATGGCATCCGCAAGCAGCCGCTTCAATAATTGTTCTCCCAAATGGTTCAGGTTTAGATGATAAATTCATCACTATATCTGAAATTTTATAAACATCGGCTATATCAGGCCTAGCACCGCAAAAAGAAAGATGATCGGTAAGACCTTTTTGTTTAATTAATTTGTTTAATGAGCTGAAATAGTTTCTTTTGTTGCTAGCAACTGGGCCTGGAATAATGCCATGAAACCTTGATGTGTCTAGTTGAGATAAAAGATCAACAAAACTCTCGATACCTTTCCAGCTTGTTATTCTGCCAGGCAGATTGAGGATAATTTTATTTCTAGTCTGAGGAAACTCGTTAAACCAGGCTTCATTCCATTCTTGACTTAATGGCGTGGTATTGAATTCGTTAAGATCACAACCTCGATAAATTAAATGTAAATTAGATGTGTCTACAGAATAGTTTTCAAGAATATAGTCTTTAACTGTTTGAGAAATAGCAATAATTTCATCTGCATAAGACATAGATTTGCTGTAAAAAGGTTTGCTGTATAAACCATGAAATGTAGATATGACAATAGGTTTATTGCCCTGAAAATTTTTTAACGCATAGTAATTTATCCATGCAGGAAACCTTGATCGCACATGAATAATATCTGGTTGAAAGTCTAAATAAATTTTTTTTAAATTGTTGATTTGCGATAAAGCCCTTATGTTTTTCTTTGCTATAGGAAGCTGGTAATGTTTTGCACCATGGTTATTGAGTATATTTACAAGTTGTCCACCTGCTGAGATAACTGCAGAATCATGACCAAGTTTCACAAGGTGGTCTGAAAGATCTACTGTCCCGCGTTCAACACCACCGACTTTCAGTTCGGGGAGTAATTGAATAATTTTCATATATTATTCGTATCTAAGAGCGACTGCTGGCTCTAATTGAGCTGCCTTTTTTGCAGGCCATATGCCAAAAAATAATCCAACACATGCTGAAAAAATAACAGAGCCTAAAATAGCTGAAAATGGTATGGTGAAAACCCAATCTTGGAAGATGGTTACTACAAAATATAAACTAGATCCAAAAATTACTCCGATAATTCCCCCAATAATACACAGAGTCACAGCCTCAATGATAAATTGAAGTAATATTGCTTGATGAGTAGCTCCTAGAGCCTTTCTTAGGCCAATCTCTCTAGTTCTTTCAGTTACAGATACAAGCATAATATTCATCACACCAATCCCACCAACCATAAGGCTTATCCCAGCAATGCCAATGAGTAGAGCAGAAAAAATTGCAGTGGCTTGTTTCTGTAAGTCAGTAAATTGAGACCAATCATTAATTCTAAAGTTGTTCTCCTCTCCTGGGCCTATGTCATGTTCTCTTCTAAGCACTCTTTCAATCGATATCATTGCCTCTTCCGGAGTGTATGTATTTGGAACTTCTACACGAATTGAATCAACTCTATCTCTTCCAAACACCCTATCGGATGCTGTTAAGAGGGGTATATAAAGCTGCTCGTCAGGATTAGACCAACCTGAGGAACCCTCAGATTTAGTTACTCCAATGACCTTGAAAGTAACACCACCTAGATCAATCTCCTCTCCAACTAATGCCTTAGAAGAAGTTTTGAGCTCAGTTCCAACACTTGAACCAATAATAGCGACTCTTTTTCTAGCTAAATCATCTCTTTCTGTAAAAAAAGTGCCTTGATCAATTTTATACCCTTGAATGTTGAGATAGGATTCTCTTGCGCCAATAACCGAAATGCTAATACTTTCATTTTTATATTTAAGCGATTTACTACCCCTGATTTCTGGAGATACTCTCCAGTTAATCTCTTTATCTTTTATGAGCGCATCGGCATCAGAAATTGATAGAGGCGCCGAACTTACTTTTTTACTTCCTCTTCCGCGAGAGGGATATACGGACAGTGTGCGCGCAGATAAATTGGTGATTGAGTCATCGATTGCTCTTTGTGCGCTCGATCCGATTCCTACCATAGCAATAACTGAAGCAGTGCCTATAACAATCGCAATAGTTGTTAAAAGAGATCTTAATAAATTAGCTCTAATGGAGTCTAGTGCTGTAGAAATTGATTCTTGCAAGACCATAAATTAACCGAATCTACCTTTTACTCTTTCAGAAAACTTTTGCTGGTATTTGATGAGGCCTTCGCTTGGGAGAACATACACAACCTCGTCATTCTTTATGCCTTGTTTGACCTCAACATAATTAAGATCTGTTTTTCCCACCTTTACCCAAGTAGGTATTGCTCCCTTTTTAGTTTTTTTAAGAACTATGTATGTATCAAAATTTTCACCTTCAACTCTTTTGGTCAAAAAATTATTTAACTCGTCTTCTTTGATCCCAAGTAACGAAGCAACTGATCGAACGTCCTTTCGCGTTCTTAAAGAACCAGCTGGTAATGCTAGCGGAACTTCTTCATTTAAAATTTCAATCTCAACATCAGTATTCATTCCTATTAGCAATAAATTATCTTGATTCTCGATATCTATTAAGACTGGAAATGTAGTAACATTTTGATCAATTTTTGACATAGGCTCGATCTTAGAAACAACTCCTACAAATTTTTTGTCCCTATATGCTGAAACCTTTAGCGTAACCTCTTGACCAATATTAATCTTACCTATATCTATCTCATCGATTAATGCTCGCACACGAACTTTATTCAAATCTGCCATCTCCATCAATAAGGTGCCGCCACCCACAGCTGATGTTGGTGAGGTAATTACTTGGCCGACCTCAGCCGGCCTGCTGATAACAGTTCCAGCAATTGGTGATCTTACACTTGTATCATCCAAAGCTATTCGAGCATTTTCTAGAAACACCTCTGCTCGAACTAACTGGGCTCTTGCTGAAGAGAATGATTCCTGAGCATCTTCAAAAGATTTATCAGAAATATTACCCTCATCATGCAATCTCTTCGATCGCTTAAATTGATTTTGGGCATTGCTTAACCGCACTTTAGCAACCTCAAGATCTGCATTGGCTTGAGCTAGAGTGTTTGTTGGTGTTCTTTGGTCTATTCTTGCAAGAACCACGCCCTCTTCCACGTAGTCCCCAATTTCAGCTCCCAAAAAAAGAATTTGTCCAGATGCTTTTGATTTGATCTCAATGGAAGAAATAGCCTCAACAGTTCCAGATGCCTCAACAGTAAGTTCAAGCTGTTGAGATGAAGCTTCTTTTAAAGCATAGAATTTAAATTCTTCTTCCTCTTTACCTCCACCGCAACTAACAACTAATACCACAGACAAAAAGATGCTAAATAATTTAAAAATTGAGTTCTTCATAATGTTTCCTTTCTAGTATCTGATTCTATCAAACCATCCTTGATAAATATTGTTCTTTGAGCCTCTGCAGCTACCTCATTCTCATGGGTAATTATAATAATCGTTTGGCCTTGTTGATGTAGATCATGAAAAAGTTGCATTACATCATGTCCAGTTTGACTGTCTAAGTTTCCAGTCGGCTCATCAGCAAATAGAATAGATGGATGGTTCACCAGAGCTCTAGCTATAGCGACTCTTTGCTGCTGCCCTCCTGAAAGTTCAGATGGCTGATGATCCATTCTTGATTCAAGACCGACTTGAGAAAGAGTATTTTTAGCTCTTTTTATTTGATCTTCTTTGTCCACACCAGCATATTTCAAAGGCAACATAACATTATCAAGAGCGGTGTTTCGTGCTAATAAATGGAAATTTTGAAATACAAAACCAATCTCTTTGTTTCTTATACCAGCAAGCTCATCAGCTTCAAGAGTGCTAACTTCCTGGTTGTTAAGATGGTAAGTTCCATGGGTAGGGCTATCAAGGCATCCAATAATATTCATTAGCGTCGATTTACCAGATCCTGATGGGCCCATAATTGCTATAAATTCACCTTGCTCTATACCAAAACTGACCCCCTTTAAAGCTTCGACTGTCTGAGTGCCAAGCAAGTAATGCTTGGTGATATTTTTAACTTCTATAATATTCATGCTTGTTTACACAAAAATACAGGAATTTCTCTGGAGGTATTGCTCTGATAGGTTTCATATTCAGGATAGAATGAACAAATTAAAGGCCATAGCTCATCCTTTTTTTCTTTAGACACCTCTTCTGCTATAAAGTTCCCAGAACCATAAATAGTTGAGATCTTAACTTTTGGATGAGCCTTAACATTGTAATACCAATTAGGATTCTTAGGCATCCCTCCCAAAGACGCAACCAAAATTGGCATGCCATCTTGATGAACATAAATCAAGGGTATATTTCTTATTTTGTTAGACTTAGCACCCTTAGTTTCAACAACCATAATTGGAAAGCCTCCTGGCCATTTATTCCAAAGCCTTCCATTGCTCATCAAGAAGATACTAGACTGAAATTTAGCAAAATATTTGATAATGCGTTTAGCTGTTTTCGCTTGTTTTAAAGTATATTTTTCAGAGCTCATTGATTTTCAATGGTATGTATAGACGAATTAAATGTCAAGTTTACTTGACATTTACTGTTATTCGAAAGCAGGTATATTGGTTTGAAGGTTTCCTAAAATTAAAGCATGAATATCATGAGTGCCTTCGTACGTATTGACTGCTTCTAAATTCATAGAGTGTCTTACAACATGATACTCATCAATAACCCCATTACCACCATGCATATCTCGAGCCATTCTGGCAACCTCTAAGGCCTTTCCACAATTATTTCGTTTTATTAAAGAAATCATTTCTGGGATCATTTGCTCATCATCAATCAATCTTCCAACTCGCAGGGCTGCTTGTAAGCCTAATGTGATTTCTGTTTGCATATCTGCTAATTTTTTTTGAACCAATTGTTTAGCTGCAAGAGGTGTGCCGAACTGAGTTCTGTCTAATGTGTATTGGCGAGCTGCATGCCAGCAGAATTCAGCCGCACCCATGGCCCCCCAAGCAATTCCATACCTGGCCATGTTTAAGCAAGAAAAAGGGCCTCTAAAACTTTGAGCCAATGGGAGAACATGATCATCTGGAATAATGACATCAGTCATAAAAATTTGACCAGTGATTGATGCTCTGAGAGCAAACTTACCTTCTAATACCTTGGTATCCAACCCTTTAAATTCTTTCTTTGCAATAAAGCCTCTTAAGACTCCTTGCTCATCTTTTGCCCAGATAATAAATACATCAGCCACTGGGGCATTTGTGATCCATGTTTTTGAGCCATTTAACTTATATCCTCCATCTACTTTCTTTGCATTAGAAGTCATGCTCCCTGGATCAGAGCCTGCATCTGGTTCAGTCAAACCGAAGCACCCTATTAAATCTCCAGCTGCCATTTGAGGAAGCAAATCCTCTTTTTGTTCTTCTGAACCAAATTGATATATTGCATACATTGCCAATGAAGATTGGACGCTGAAAGCAGATCTATAACTTGAATCCACTCTTTCAATTTCTCTAGTAATCAACCCATATGAGACATACCCAACACCCGCACATCCATAACCTTTGATAGAGGCGCCCAAAATGCCAAGCTCACCCATTTCTTTATAGATTTCAGGATGGAAGGTCTCATTTCTGTTTGCGTCTAAAATACGAGGCATTAAAGATTTATTGCAATACTCGCGAACGTTATCACGAATCATTCTTTCTTCTTCAGTTAATTGATCATCAAGCCTTAATATGTCTTCCCAGTTATCCATAATTTTTACAAAAAAAAGCCTCGGGAAATACCGAGGCTTTAATTATATTCTAATATTAGAATTTGTAGTGAATATCCATGCCAATTGTTCTTGGAGCATTAAAATAACTTAAAGTTAATTGACCAAAAGCTGGTCCAAATGGGATAGAGCTCATTCTATGATAATCATTGTTTAAATTTTTTATCCAGAAGTTTACCTGCATATTTTCCATAGGCTCAGTTAACAACCTAAAATCAGTTGTACCTCGAGAAGCTAGAGTCGTAAGTGCGGCTCTAGGATCGTTTGAGTTGTATGGGAAAGTTGGATGCTCTCCTATTCTACTGTGATCAAGACGCATACGATAATTACCATAGTCTTTTTCTAAAGATAGATAAAGAGTTGTCTCGGGTGAATATGGTACCAACTCAAGCAAGAAACCATCACTAGCAACTTTGTTTCCAGTAAATTCTGAATCCAAGGTACTCAAATTTACCATGAGTCTTGTTGAGTCATTAATGAGAGTTGTGGTTTCAATCTCAAGACCTGAAATATCAGCAGAGTTATTTATCACTTCTGAGGCTGCTGCACCATCAGCAGTGAAGTAAGAAATTTGCATATCTTCATGTTCATTATCAAAATATGCCATATTCAGCATCATTCTATTGTCAAAGTATCTCCCCTTTAAACCAAATTCAGTTGATGAAATTGTCTCAGGCGCATAAGGTGTAGCAGCTGCAAATGGATTTGAACTTTCAGCATTAAATCCACCAGCTTTAAATCCATCAGCTACTTTAAAATAAAGATTCGTATTTTCGCTGTAATCATGAGAAAGAATGAAAGTTCCCGTTGTGTCATCAAAGCTTCCGCTGCCCTTAGCAGAAATAATGCCTACATATTCCTTGAAACCATCTTTATCCTCTTCAGTTGTCCTAGCACCAATAGTCATGTCCCATTTATCAGCAATAGCCCATGTAATTTGTCCGAAAAATGCTTCTGAGTCACCGCTACCTGAATAATTCTGTGCAAAAACTTGGCCTCCCCCAAAGAATGATTGAGGGTTTGAGGTGTAAGCATCATCTTCAAGGCTATAGTAACCAAAAACATATTCCATATTATCCGTTGAGCCACTCAATTGAATTTCAAGAGATTCAGCCTCATAACTTGTATGCCTTTCAGTATCAGCAATTGGAAACGGACCTCCATCCAGATCAAGTCGATCATCCCAATCAGTTTCTCTTTTTGACCAAATAACTTTCAATGTACCTAAGCTGATATCACGAGAAAATTTAATGCTGGTTCCACTAACAACTGAAAGTTCGTATGTAGGAGTATTAATGTGAGCAACACCTTGACGTTTATCATTTTTAAAAAGCTCAATCGGCCATAATTTTAAACCACCCGTTTGAGCTGAAGCACCAACACCAAAAGCTGTACTCCAGTTTGGGATTGTATTAGTTAGCTGAGCAAAGGGAGGAATATTATCTTGATCAGTTTCATCAAGAGTCAAGCTGTAACTCATTTTATCACCCTCATATGCAAGTGTTAGTTTATAGCCTTTGGAATCAATGGTATCTAATTCTAGATGATCAGCTACCGCATTTGGGACCACACCCTGACCTGCTTGGTATGGTGAGTTAGTATTATTAACGTAACCGCCTCTTTTTTTGGAGTTCACAATCAACTTGGCAAACATATCTTCTCCGATTTCATAATCTGCAATAAGTTGACTTTGCTTGAGTCCATAATTTCCAATGGTAACTTTTGTGGACATTCCTTCTCCAGAAGGCTTCTTGCTAATTAAATTGATAGCGCCACCTAAGGTGTTTCTTCCATAAAGAGTTCCTTGAGGACCCCTAAGGATTTCCACTCTTTCCAGATCAACAACATCAAAGATGGATCCCTGACCTTTACCAAGATAAACACCATCCAGATACATTCCTACGGTTGGCTCCCATGTAATCGCTGGGTTTATAGTTACCCCCCCTCTCATAGCAATAGTTGCAGCTGTGTTGTTTGAGGGAGTGTTGATGATATGCACATTTGGAGCCATACCAGCTAAATCGACCACATTAGCAAGATCTAAATCATCAATTGTAGATTCAGTAATTGCAGTGATAGCAATTGGTGTATCCTGAAGGTTTTCTTCTTTCTTTTGGGCTGTTACAACAACCTCTTCCAGAACTCCTACAGATTGAGCGTTGATATTCAGCGCAAAAATGATAGGCAATGCTATAAAAATAAGTCTAAAGTTACTCATAAAATTTCCCCTTTAATCAAGTAAATTAGGTTAATTATTACAAAAATAAGATGTATTTGCACCTTTAATAAAAATTAGTGTCGCAAGAAGCTTGCAAAAGCATAAAAAATTAGTCAAAACCCTCTATACGCAAGATACCAAATCTAGGAGAAGAAAAATTAATATGTGATTGGCTCAGTGCTTTAGACGCAATTTCAATCATTTTATTGCTGTTACCGCAGATAATAATTAATGGAAGATTTTCTTGAAATTTATAAGCAAAATCAAGAACTTCAAGCTTAACATCTTCATGTTTAATTCCGTGAAGATCTAAATGAGTAATTCCTCTTTCAAGAAAGACTTTCATTTGCTGTCTGATTTATGATTAAGATATATTAGTCTTGACTGTCATAACATCCATTCTACGAGCATTATGGTGGTTATAATCATAGATAATTTCATCGCCCATAGATAAGTCTGGAAATCGTTTGAATAATTCTTTTAACATTACTTCCGTTTGAGATCTCACAAGAGTAACGCCAATACAATAATGTGGGCCTTGACCAAAAGATATGCTCTTATCATGATTTCGTCGAATATCAAATCTCCTTGGCTCATCATAGATAGATGAGTCCATACCTGCTGTGTTAGTTATTAATTGGACCATCTGACCTTTTTGGATATGGTTACCTTTTATATCTAAATCTTCAGATGCGTACCTTGCCAGACCAG
>Ga0207992_1000591_pt1 | contig 17971 bp, 13 predicted proteins | sample ETN02SmetaG_FD_185788 | JGI IMG/M metagenome (GOLD analysis project Ga0207992, IMG submission 185788) | Marine microbial and viral communities from oxygen minimum zone, Eastern Pacific Ocean - ETNP2014F10-02SV255 (SPAdes) (version 2) | ecosystem: Environmental > Aquatic > Marine > Oceanic ...
ATGCCCCTCGCCTTGTCCGTGGCCTTGATGCTCTCGTCGCGTGCCTTCTCGGCATCCGCCTTGGCCTTCTCGGCATCCGCCTTGACCTTCTCGGCGGACTTCCTGTCAGCCACTCCCTGCTTCGCCTCTGCCTCTGCCTTCTTCCGGAGGGCCTCTCTCTTCTCGAGCTCCCTCTCGGCCTTCTTCCTGTCGGAATCGGCCCTCTTGGCCCTGTCCTCGGCGTCCTTTCTGGGCTTCACTGTGGATTGGTATGTCTTCTCGGCCTTCCTCGTCTTGATCTCTGCCTCTTTCCTCTTCGAGTTGGCCGATTCGGTCGCCTTCGTGGCCTCGCTCAGCTTATTCTCGGCCTCTGTCTTGGCCTTGGTCTCCTCGGCTAGCCTGGCTTCGAAGTCCTTCAGCATCTTCGACTCTTCCTCCGTCTTCGCTCTCGTGACCTTGACCTTCTTCGCTAATTCCGATATCCTGCCCTTCAGGCTCCTCAGTGAGTCTGTGATATGTTGCAGCCTGGCCTTCTCAGTAGCACCCTTCTTCGATTCCGCAGAGAGCTCCTTCTCCGCCTTCATGTTCTCGTTCTGTGACTTTTTGAGGTCGTCTTGGAGGGCGGACAGTTCCTTGGACAGATCTCCGGACTTCTTTGCGTCTTTGCTGGATCTGACTATCTCCTTTTCCAATCGGCTCTTTGCCTCCGAGGCGGCCTTCTTGGAGTCCTCCAGCTTCGCCTTGACCGACTTCACCTGCCTTTCGAGGTTCTCTAGCTGCTTCGCTTCCGCGCTGCTCGACTTCTTCTTGCGGGCAAGGTCGCTTTCGGCCCTTTTCCTAGCCGAGCCCTGGTTCTTCAGGTCCTTCTCTGTGGTGTATTTGGACTTCTTCAGATCATTGATCTTCTTGGATGCCTCTTTGATTGATTCTGTTGTCTGCTTGAGCTCCTGTTCGGCCTTTCCCCTCGCTTTCTTGGCGCTCTCGAGACTCTTCTCGGCTGCCGCTCTTTCTTTGGCTGCCGTGTCTGCAGCCTGTTTCTGATATTGCAGCCTCTTCTTCTCGGCATCGACCTTCTTCTTCGCCGCTTCTGTGGCCTTCTTCTCGGCATCGACCTTCTTCTTCACCGCTTCTGTGGCCTTCTTCCCGGCATCGGCCTCCTGTTCGGCCTTTCCCCTCGCTTTCTTGGCGCTCTCGAGACTCTTCTCGGCTGCCGCTCTTTCTTTGGCTGCCGTGTCTGCAGCCTGTTTCTGATCTTGCAGCCTCTTCTTCTCGGCATCGGCCTTCTTCTTCGCCGCTTCCGTGGCCTTCTTCTCGGCATCGGCCTTCTTCTTCGCCGCTTCTGCTGCCTGCTTATCTTTGGCCGCGTTGCTCCCCTTGTCGTCAGCCATGTAGGGTCTTGTTAGTCCGGATATATTTAGGATGCGGAAGGACCCTCCCGACGAATCAAAATTTTCCTTCCGCCACTTGCCTAGTTAACTATCGCCGGTTGGAGCCTTCTGCCTTGGAAATCCCTCGATTTTAGCACGTCGATTACGTACGAGGCCTTCTTCACGTGCACCTCGACGGTGGACTCGCTGTCGCCCATCGATATTTCCCCGATAGCCACCTCTGGGACCCTCGCTTGGTCGACAATCCAATCGGCTAGTGCCAGCTTGCTTGCGTCCCCGCTTCCGAGGGAGAGCCTGACAGTGACCATCCCGAAGCAGTCCGAGATCTCGTCCCAGTCTTCCTTCAGCCTAGCCATTTCCTTGGATCCGTCTGGCAGCTCTGGCGCGTCCACCATCGGAATCGTCATCCCCCATGTGTTCGCGATCTTGTCGAGTTGCGACATTTCCGACCCCCCAACGAAGCTCCAGGCCTGGCCACTCCTGCCCATTCTTCCGGTGCGACCGATCCGGTGGACGTACGACTCCGTCTCATCGGGGAGGTCGTAGTTCACCACGTGCGTGATGCCATCGACGTCCAGCCCCCTTGCGGCTACGTCCGTGGCCACCAGGATGCTCTTCTTCCCCTCTCGGAAGCTGTCCAGGATCCTCTCCCTCTTGTTCTGAGCCATGTCTCCATGGAGGGCCGCTGAGTCGACTCCCTGCCTGTCCAGCCTCTCATCCAGCATGTCTACCATCCTCTTCGTGTTCGTGAAGATGAGCATCTGGTCCCCTTCCGACATGTTTGCAACGATCCTACCAAGTGCCCACATCTTGTTGAGCCGTCCGACCTTTATCGCGAATTGGTCGATCTCCGGGACCTCTACCTCGAGGTCCTCGCTCATCACGTGGACGGGGTCTTTGGTGAATTCCTCCGTGGCATCGAGAACCTCTTGGGGGAACGTGGCGCTGAAAAGCAGAGTCTGACTCCTACCGGTCATCTTCTCCACGATCCATAGGACGTCTGGGAAGAACCCCATGTCTAGCATCCTGTCAGCCTCATCGAGGCAGAAAATTCTGATATTCGGGAGGTCGATGTGACCCCTCTTGCTCATGTCGATGACCCTTCCGGGGGTCCCGACTATGACGTCAACCCCCTTGTCGAGAAGTTTTGCCTGCTTCTCTATGTCAGTTCCACCGTAGACTGTCTCAATCTTGAGCCCCTTCTTTCCCTGGAGGTTGTTCATCTCCTCTGCGACTTGGACCGCTAGCTCCCTTGTGGGGCAGAGGACGAGCGACTGCAAGGAACCATCTGGTCTGCACGACTCAATTATCGGAATCCCGAATGCAGCGGTCTTTCCGGAACCGGTCCTGGCCTGTCCCACTACGTCCTTGCCTTTGCGGGCTACTGGTACCGATTCAGATTGTATCTGGGTGGGCTCTTCCCAGCCCATGCCATTGATTGCCTCAGAGATATCGCTATCAAGATCCCAGTCGTTGAAGGTTAGGGTGGACATCTTTTGGCCTCAGGACCAGGTTTCAGCTTCTCTGATGTTCTTCTGGAGCTCTCCCATCCAGTACTTCCTGCAATTGTCCTTGGTCAGGAACTGGTCTTTGCTCGAGAAGCCGTGGTTGTAGTGCCCTTTGTCTGCATTGGCCCACTGATCCTTTCGGCGCTTGTGGAACTTCTGGAGGACATGATTTCTCATGTACTGCCTGAACTTCAGGGCCTTGGTTCGGTTCACTCCCTTGGGCGTGACTCCGTCCCACAGTTTCTCGAATCGAGCCAACTTCTCGTCGAATTCGTCACTCATCTGCTTTCCTCGGTGGCCGGCCGACCTGACTGGCGTTTATCATCCTCACCCAAGGGGGGGAGATTGGGGAGGGGGGGGCCCTCGTCCTCCTTAGGCACATACTCGGCAGGTGCAAGCTTGCGGTTCTTCTCCTCCTCCGAACCCTCGAAATCAGGGTCCAAAGCAAGGGACTGGAGCCTCTTCTTGAGGCTCGGGTCCTTCTCCTTCTTCAGCAGTTCTCCCGCAGCTTCTCGGAGTTCTTGACCTGACAGGATGATGGACATCTGACTCACGCAGGCCTTCCTCATCTCCAAGTCATCGTCGGACGCCCCCTTCAGTATCATCTGGACTACCCTGGGGCTCTGTATGTCGAGCTTCCTAAGTGCCTTGATGACGGAGTTTCTGATTCCTCTGTCGTTCTCTCCGAGGCTCGACTCGACCAGGATAACGGCCACTCTGGGCTCTACGTCGGCGAGAACTGTCAAGGTCTTGGCCGCATTCCTCCTGACTCTGACTTCTTCGTCCTGGAGTGACCATGTGATGAGGTCCCATGCCTCGGCTCCTCCCTTGGAGGCTACCGTCCTGAGAATCAATGAGCCCCTGATTCTGAGATCAACGTCATTCTCTCTGATGATCTCGTCGAGGTGCAGACATCCTACTTCGGGCCACTCTGTCGCAGTAAGCTTGAGGGCCGCGAATGCATTGTCTCGATGCTCCTTCCTTTCGTCTCGCAGCTCCCTTCGAATAATCTCCTCGCATCCCGAGGGAAAAAGCGGAGATATCTTCTTCAGGCAGTTCATGGCCTCCTCTCGGACTGGTCCCTCATCGTCTAGCAACCTGTCAGAAAGGCAGTGGAGTAGTATCCCCTGCCTCCTAAGTGCGAATGAGGGGAGGACCTTCAAGGCAGCAATTCTGACATCGGGGAAGTTATCCTCCAGGGCGTCAACTAGGACCTCGTAAGCCCTCTCAACATCCCTCTCTCCCACTTTGCTAAGTGCCTTAATCGCATCAATTCTTCCGATTTTCCACCTTATCCCATCCGTTAGAATCTCTACCTTGTCCGACTCTCCTGTTGCAAGGGGGAGTATTTCGGAAATCTCCAGTCGCTGCCAGGGTCCGCTGTCAGGGGCCAGGGCAGCAAAACCGGATGTTTTCCTGCCTTTCTTTTTTCCAACTCCGATTCTTTTCCCCGTCCTCGGGTCGCGTGCAATGTACTCCCTAGGCATAGAAAACCGCACGCGGATAGAGGCATCACACTTCAACCAAGCGCGACATTGTTCGGGGCAACCATGAAGCACGCCTGCCGCTAGCAGAGCCCGAAACATGTCTTCAGAGGTAGAAATCGAGATTTCCAAGTTATTGCACTCCTCTTTCAACGGAGGGGCCGGGGAGGCGATTGGCTTGAGGGACCTAGCTCGCATGTGGTCATTGGAGATGCAATGGTTCTCCCCCGAAGTCGCGCAATCTCTGGTAGAGAGGCTGCATGCTTCTGGGTGGCTGGTTGGTGAGGTCGATTCTCTATCGCCGTGCGTCTCGTCATTAGTACACTCACCGGAACTTGGGTGGAGGCCATTCTTGTCCAGAGTGGGCGATATTCCTAATCCGCCCATAGGGTCATCCGAGAAGATTGCGAGGCCACCGGAAAACCCCTCTCCAGCCTCTCTCGATGCTCAACCGCAATCGGAAGAGGGTTCGATGGGTAAGCTGGCCTCTAGGATAGCCGCGATGTCGGGACTGGAGAGGAGGGAGGTAATCCGCAGGGCACAGAGGAAGAGGAGGGCATTGGGCCCTGTTTCACTAGATGTCGCACTGCTTCTTCTGGCCAGGGAGCAGAACCTCGAGATGGGCCAACTCGTTGAGATTCCCTAGTTGGATCCGTCCCCATTGGTCCTGACCTCAGCTGCTAGCAGCCCTGGGAGGACCAGGAGGGCAAGTATGAGGGAGAAAGCCACAGAAATTGAGCTAACCACGCCAAAGTCCCTTATCACGGGAATTGGGGAAAGGAGGAGGACCATGAAGCCACAGATAGTAGTCCCCGCAGACATGAGGAGCGCGGACCCCGTATTCGCGTACATGTCCTTCATCGCAGGCCAGATCGCCATCCCCGATGCCCTATTCGACTCGAAACGCCTCCACACGTGGATGGAGTAGTCAATACCTAGGCCAATGGTAAGTGCAGTGATCATTATCGTAAGGACGTTCCAGTTTATCCCCAGTACTGCCATCGAACCCACCACCCAAGAACCGGCAAGCCCTACTGGGAGGATGACAAGCAGGGATTGACCGATCCTCCTGGTGAGGGCCGCCAACACCACTAGGGACACGGTTAGGCTGATTGCTGTCGAACTGACGATGGATGAGATCAGTCCGGAAAGGAGGTTGGACAGGGTCATCAGGTCTCCGACGGCATATGCCCTGCCTCCCGTGTCGGACGAGACTATGAAGGACTCCTCCTCCATGTCGATTGAGATCTGCTCGACCATTGCACTGCTCTGGGCCTCTACGTCGACCCTGATTCTGAGGAACCTTATCGCGGACCCGTCTTCGGTCAAGCCAACGTGCTCCCCGGTCCTCTCTGACCATGTTGTGCCCCTGAGCTGGTCGCCTAACGTGTCATTCGATAGGAGGGATGAGAGGGCGGACGCGAGATCCCCCTCGACGAACCCGTCTCTTGGTGCTAGGTCCTCTCCGAACACCTCCAGGTTGTGCTCGGACCCGAATCCAGGATCCTGCTCTATGGCATCGGCGACAATCCTGTAAATGCTGTCGTAAGAGGCCCATTCGTTGCTCGTTCCCGGTGCTTCGGTCACAACCGTCCCTTCCATCCTGGCGAGTGCGTCCTCCAAGTCACCCAGTGCCTCGATTAGGGCTTCCTCGCTGTCGAATGACCCCTCTCCCTCGCCAGGCTCAACAAGAATGTAGACAGACTTCAGGGCGTTAACTTCGTAGGACTGGTAGAGATCTTCTCTGATCTCCATAATCTCCATCTCGTCCTCGGATAGGAAGTCTGTCAACTCGAAACTAGTGTCTAGGCCCTGCATTGCGACCACTACAGACCCTGCGGTGATTATCGCCACGGACAGGAGGACAAGTGGGGCATTCCCCCTCTGGAAATCGGCAGCCCTCTCAGCCAAATTCTCCAACTCAAGCCCCCTGCTACGAGTAGCCCCCATCGTCCTCTCGACGAAAACGTGCATCGCTCCCACAGTTACCGTGCTTGCCAGGAAAGCACAGACGACCCCCAGTGCCAGTGTGGCTCCGAATGTCCGGAGGGGGGGGAGGGGGGATAGCGAATTGGCCAGGAAGGCAAAGACAGTGGTAATCACCGCCAGCGATAGGGCGACCCTTAGCTCCATCAAAGCCTTCGCCCAAGCCTCAGCCGAGCTGCTAGAGCCTTCCTTCGCGCGTTCGTACGCCCTCTGAAGGTGGATTGAGTAATCTATCCCAAGTCCAAGTACGACCGGAGCTACCGCAATCTCCAGGATGGAGAATCGCATACCCATGAGAGAAATCGCCCCATAGGTCCAGACAAGGGATGCCAGTAGTGCGATCAGTGGTGCAGCGACCATCGTCGCCGAACGGAATGTGAGTGCGAGCAGCAAGACCACGACAATCACAGCGAGGAGAATTAGCCAAACTAGGTTGTCGAGGGTAGATTCGTTGATGTCGTTGCTGATCAGATCGTCAGAGATCACCCCGTACTCAAGGATGGACTCCTCGCTTAGCATCGACCTGATCTGATTTGCATGCCTCTGCCGTTCGTCACTCTCAAGCCCCCCGCTAATTTCGATGAGCCATAATGTGCTGCTAGCAGTCGGGGTGGGATTCCCCTCGCCGCTCTCCAGCCAATCGCAAACTGGGGAGTAGTCCAGATCTTTGTTGAGCAAGGCAGATGAGGCGAAGGCAGCAGTCGCAATCGACCGCTCGTCGCCCCCAATCGCATCGCCACACTCCTCATCTCCTAGGACTGCGTCTAGCATCTCCTTCCAGTCATTGAATTCGGAGAGATTCCCCGTGTGATTACGCTGTTCCAAGAACCTCTCAAGTACTTCGGCGGCATTGATCTGGGAGTCTATGAAAAAGCCGTTCTCATCGGAATATGATTGAATCATCTCATGATCATCGGCCAATTGTTGCAGGGCCTTCATTTCTAGAACGTTGGCGACTTGGTCCTCGCTTACAGCAGGTCTAACATTGATGTAAACCAGATGCGGGGACGCCCCAACAGCACCTTCTATCCTTTCCTGCGCCTCATCGGCATCTGTCTCAGGGGCAAACGAAGAGAGGTCAGTCGTGAAAGCAAGGCTCCCCACTAGGAAATATGCTAGAAAACCAGTCAATAGCAGACTTGCCAGTAGGATTGGCAGAGACATCCTCTCGAATGATTCAGCCACGCGTTTTGTCATGGCTTCCATGCCTGACATCATCGCCCCCAAAACCTCCCGGTGTAAAACTTAGGGGAAGTTTGTGGTGGGTTTCGCTCGGCTTTGGCATGCAAGGCCTCAAAAGGGTCTCTCCAGTCGAGCGTCCGTCCTATGCCAGTCAAAGTATTGAAGAACGAGGGTCGAGAACTGCGAATCAGAGTCATTGACGGAGATCATACGGCACTCCAGTTGTTCCGCTCTCGTCTGAACGGCAGGGACGATGTCGAGTATGCAAACTACTTCCAGAACCACCCGGATCTCGATGACCCGGAACTATACGTTCGCACGGTTAAAGGAAAGAAGGCAAATAAAATTCTCAAAGATATATGCTCCGAGATCACAAAGGAATTCTCCAGCATCAAGCTTTGAGGGGGTGATTCCCTGATAGGGAGCGAAATTGAGGACTACTTGGGACTCTCTACGTGGATGGTGCCTGCAGAGGGGATCGGGGGGCTCCTGAAGACCAGGGTAGAGGACTTCCGAGTCGAGGAGTCATCCAAGGTCCCTGCTCTCGATGACAAGGGAAGATTCACTGTAGTAAGAGTGACAATGACAAATTGGGAGACAAATCGGTACCTCAGGAGGCTTGCTAGGGCCTGTGGGATTAACAAGAACAGGATATTCAGCTCTGGATTGAAGGACAAACGAGCCATAACCACTCAGATTCTAGTGATCGACGCTCCAAGAAGAAAGGTCGAATCAGTTGAAATCCCTGACAGCACAATAGAGGTAATTGGCAGAACTCACCAGAAGGTTGCCATGGGCGACCATGATGGAAACAGGTTCACCATCACAGTTAGGGGGTGTTGCGACAAATCAGGCAATCCAATAGATGCCAAAGAGGCGATGAGCAGGGTCCACGAGATCAGAGACGGACTTGCCAAGTCTATGGGTTCCGACGCATTCCCGAATTGGATTGGACCTCAGAGGTTCGGTTCTACGAGGCCGGTTACGCCACAGGTCGGCGCCGCCGTAATAGAGGGTGACTTTGAGCGAGCAGTCGATCTTTACGTTGGAATGGCAGGGTCTAGAGAGGGGGAAGAGGCAGATGCGTTCAGAGCATCATGGAGGGAGGATGGGGATCCGCAGAAGTCTCTGGAGTTGGCACCTGAGAGGCTGGGTTATGAGTCTGCAATGTTGAAGCATCTGGTCAAGAAGCCGGGCGATTACGTGGGGGCATTCAAGACCCTGCCGAACTCACTCCAACTCTTGATGGTCCATTCTATCCAGTCATTAGCGTTCAACCACTCCCTCTCGGACAGAATCGGCTCCGGGATTTCCCTGATCGAGCCTGAGGAGGGAGATCTTGTAGCCCCACTCTTGTCCAACGGGAGGATCGATGTTGGTAAGATGGCCCATGTAAGCCCAACAAACCTCGAGCGCTGCCGTCGGAACTGCAAACTCGGAAGGTTGGTGGTGACGGGCACTCTTCCAGGACGCGACTCCCCCCTTGCGGAAGCGGGACCCGGCAAGAATGAGGCCGAGGGTATCCTCCAAGCAGGTTTGGATGGGGTGGATTGGGTCGTGAAGAAGATCCCTAGACTCACCACTTCTGGGACCAGGAGGGCACTATCCGTCCCATTCAGGGACATCAGCGTCGAGCAAGCCCCAGAGGCGGACGTACTTTCCCAGAGGTGGGAAGGCGGCCCCAAGGAAGGCGATCGATGGCATCCTGAGGGGGCATCCCTACGTCTGAGGTTCACTCTGCCAGCCGGAGCCTATGCCACAGTCATGATGCGGGAGATAATGCGCTCACCTCTAGACCATTACTGATCAGAGTCGACCCATCTCTAAGGCCTCTATTTGGCCAACAAGCTCGTCAACAGCTCTTACCTTGTCCTCAAAGCCATCCACTATCCCTTCCCCCTCTGCCAGTACTACTTGGACCTCGATGAACATCATCCCGAAAGCTAGGGGCTTGATCTCCACCTCCTGGACCTCTTTGAGATCAGAGATAGTCTTCGCAATTCCTTCGTAGTCTGGACTGCCATCTTCTGGCTGGTCTAGTGTTACCTTGTATTTTACAACGACATGGCCCATAATTTCACCTCAGGGTCCCTCGAACCTGCACTTGGGGCAGATGTATTTCACTGACTGAACTCGGCATCGCTGGCTCCTGCCCAGAGGGGCAGAACAACTCGGGCATGGGAAAGAGGTGCTCTCGCTATCCACCAGTGGCGTCCCTGAGGACGCACAGACAGTTGCCCTTCCACTTGCTCCGGCCATCGACTTGCTGGCGTACTAGGGTCCCTTTTTAGCGTTGATTGTGTTTTTCCTCTCTCATCACATGGTCGAACGGGCATAATTATGCCGAAATTTGAAAAGATATACCCAGTCATGATGCCCATGGTAGAAGAGGAATTGAAACTCTCCGGTGCCCAATCAGGTCTTTCCGATTTTGTAACGGATGAGGGTGGCATTTGGAGTCTGAGAGAAGTGGAGAAGGTCAGAGGCTGGAACAACATAGAGTACGGGGCAGGCCTTTCCGGCAAGAATACCCCATCCACGGGACTGTCGATGAATAGGGCTTACATCCCCCCCGGTGGAATTGCAAAGGCACACATCCACGTGGGCTTTGATGTGATGGTCTATCTCCTCAAGGGTAGCGTAAGGCACGAGTACGGCAAGGGGTGCCGGAAGTCCGTTGTCCACAACGCTGGAGACATGTTCTACATTGAGCCAGGCCTTCCACATGAGGTATTCAATTGCTCAGAAGATGATTGGGTACATGCGGTAGTATCGAGATCGGATGCCTCGGAGTGGCAGAACATCGTGCCATATGATAGGGATTCGGAGTAACTACTCTCGCTTCGGGATCTTTCTGAAACCGACCTTCGTGTCCAGTCTTTCCTCGTCTTCTTCATCGACTACGATTCCAATTGAGGCTAGGTGACTCTGCAGATGTTCCATGGCAGTACCCTCTTTCTTCGGCCTTTGGAGCATTCTCTGGCAAATCAAGTAAGTCTCAGAGGAAGCGGTCCTGCTTGCTGTGGGGGAATACCTGCCGACGGCCGAGAAACGGAGTTTTGCAGCATCAATGAGCCCTTCGATGCCTGCCCCCTGGAAGACCTTGGTTACGAAGCACCCGCCGGGGGAAAGTAGCTCTGCGGCGACATCCAGTGCCATGGTTGAGAGCTCCAGTGAGATTGCCTGATCAGTGTCATACCTGCCAGTGAGCCTAGGCGATATGTCGCTGATTACCGCATTCAGTTTCCGATTCCCCAAGTGGCCAACAATTTCCTCGGTCATGGCCTCATCTGTGATGTCCCCGACCAAAATTGTTGCACCTTCTATCGGAGAGGTGGCCAGCAGGTCGACCCCGATCACTGCCCCGCTTTCACCGACCTCTTCGATCGCAACTTGGATCCATCCTCCCGGATGACACCCGATGTCGAGAACCGCATCGCCTTTCCTGAGTATGCCGAACTTTTCCTGGATCTGCTTGAGTTTGTACGCCGAGCGGGCCCTATAGCCCTTGGACTTAGCATCCCTCCTCCATGGATCACGCTTGTTCTCCTGGTACCAGCGCTTACTCATGCGCCCACCCTCGGACGGACAGTTATGAATCCGAACGATGGACGGGGGCCTAGCATAGGCCTTTGCCATATGTTTGAGTCAAAGGCCAATCTCGGAAATTAGGACTCGAGCAGTATCCCTAACTGCTTGCTCCGACATGGCAGTAGGCTCGAAACCGGTCCCAAGCAATTTGGTCACATCCAGATATGTCTTGGGGACATCTCCTGCCCAGCCCCTCCTTCCACCGGTATAATCTATCGAAACGCCTTCCAGGCCACTTTCCTCAATCACTATCTCGGCAATCCTGGATACAGAGCAAGTATCTCCAGTTCCCAGGTTGTTTAGGACCGGTCCCTCTTCACCTAGGTCAATCACGTGAAGCATAGATTTCACACAGTCATGAGCCGACATGTACGACTTCTCCTGGTTCCCATCGCCCAAAACCTCCAGTCTTGCTGGGTCTCTCTTGAGCTTGTGGATGAAATCAAAGATTACCCCATGAGTCCCCCTTGGTCCAACGATATTGGCAAACCTGTGGATGTACCCCTGCGCCCCGAATGTTCCCGCCCATGCAGTAATCAGCGCCTCACTAGCCAGTTTGGACGCACCGTAGAGGGAAATTGGCATTACTGGCCCATAGTCTTCCGGAGTCGGCATCACCTCAGCCTCCCCGTAAACGGCGGAAGATGAAGCAAATGAGATTCTTCCGACTTCTGAGACCCTCATCGCTTCAAGGACGTTGTATGTCGCCATCGTCCCCTGCCTCAGATCAGTGTCCGTGACTTCAGTACCCAGTCTTATGTCAGGATTTGCTGCTAGGTGGTGAACTGTCTCAATTCCCTCCATCGCTGTAATCACTGCCTCCCGATCAAGAAGATCACCTCTGCAGACCTCTACCGAGCCACTGCCTTCGTGATGGGATAGAAACTCCTCTTTTCCACTACTGAAATTGTCCATAACGCGGACTTCCTTGCCTTGTTCTACCAAAGCGTCGACTAAATGGGAGCCGATGAAACCAGCACCCCCCGTGACTAGGTCCATGTATCGCCGTGACCCGCCACCCCCTTGAGTCCATCGGGCTATGGGCATTTCAGACTCACCCGTTAATCGACTCATTCGGTTGGCAGTTATGCGAACGCTTCATTTGGCTTGGGTCCGGGAACCCGAACGTGACTTCGAACCATGGGAATTCCCAGCAGGACGAGGAACTAGCTTTCTGGGCATGGTTTTTCGAGAGGATTAGCCCAATTTCAAACTTTTTCACGAAGATTCGCCGAGACGTCAGGGATAGCCCAATCGGTGGTTTGCTAGACACCGCAGGACAACTGCTGAACGACGTCTCTGACACATCCCACATGGTGGCACAGAGGTCAGCCGAGTTGACATACAGCGCTATTCTGAGGAGTCCGGCATACCTCATAGTAACTCTTCTGCTAGCTTCGGCACTAATTGGATGGAGGGCAGAAGACTTCGAGCACCAGATCAACGGCGATGTTGAGATTTACCTGCCCGACGGAGCCAACTCCACCGCCCTACTGAATGAAGTCAGAACTCAGTGGTCAACTGATATCGTGATCCTTTATGTCCAGACGGACAATGCCGCCGAAGGTGCTCAGAACGGTGTCGAAAACATCACCGACGCGAATATTCTGAATCAGATATCGTGGATTGAGGGTGATAACAACAATGTAGACGAAAGCGGATATGGAAAGGGCTTGGACTATAACAAGGAAGATCGCGGTTCGCATACTTGCAATAGCCCGATGACGGGCTGCGATGGTGTCGTCTGGATACTGTCCCCGGCCCAGATAATAAAGGAGGCAAACTCGACCAACTACAGGTTCTCGTGCGCTGTCGAAAAGTACGGCCTACCCGGTTCTGACGGAAGCTGTGCGATTTCGAGCCAAAATCCGAACGAGGGTTACTCAATCCCACAGGGTGACGGCGCCCAGGAGAGGATTGACAACTACGTGGAAAACTCCGGAGAACTCCTGTCAAACTTCGTCAAAGACACCAATAACGACGGAATATGGGATACTGGCGTCGTTATTATGGGGATTTCCTTCGATATGACCAATACCGACATCATACCAAGGACCGATCTCAAGACAGGGGATGAAATCCGAGATCACAAGGCGTTCATTGCATACGTGAAGTCGCTCCTCTCTTCAGATCCTGCTAGGGAGAATTGCGAGTTGTGCGCCAGGGTGTATGACAAAACTTGGACCATGGACGAGGAGCGTTTGGACACAATTCCACCTAGGCGCGCGGTAACCGTGACTGGCCTAACTCCTGTCCTGCATGACGTATCCGACTCTATTTACGATGAGCTGCGCCATACTATGCTCCCTATCAGTCTGGGACTTGTGGGGCTGACAATGTTCATCCTACATCGCAGCTGGAAGGTTCTGGTCATTTGTGGAACGCCTATCGCGATGAGTCTCGCAGTTACCTTCGGTTCAACTGTCATATTCGACATCATGCTAACTCCGATGATTATCTCTGCCGGGCCGATCCTGGTTGGCCTTGGGGTAGACTATTCTCTCCATCTGACCAACAGGATAGAGGAAAATCGAGCCGAGATTCTGGAAAAGATGGAGGAGGATGCTTGGGCTTCGAGGCGTGACGGCGAGGAGGTCATCGAACCCGATCCATTCGACCCGCAGATCAGCCTCACTGCAAATGTCAGAGCGGCCATGACCACCGGGAACGCCATTTTCCTATCCGCCCTCACAACGATAGTCGGATTCAGCGTGCTGATGTGGCACAGCCTAGTTCCAATAGAGCCAATGAGAACTGTGGGCAAGACGCTTCTGATAGGAATCTCTTCCACCTTCATCATCTCGATGCTAATGGTGCCTGCTTGGATCGAACTGCTCCGGTATAGGAAGGGGGACTCGAAGAATCTATTCAGTTCTAGCGTTGTTGACTCTTCCAGGAGGAAGAGAATAGGGGAAGAGAAGGCTGCAGAGGCCAAATTAATGAATAGGAGGGAGCGCGAATCGGCAATAGACACATCAGACGTTTTCGGCACCATCCTAGGGGTAAACAGCCTACTATTCTACGTCGTTTCCACGACCATATTCACCGGCTCATTACACACATTCACCGACCTCACTAGCAATGGATCCCTAATCTTGGGATTCACCCTCTCGACAACCCTTACCTTCTCTCTGCTCGATGACTTCTGGGATTCGGTCGGAAAGATCCCACTCAAGGCAACGCTCCTGGTCATCCTGGTTTCTTCCGCAGCGACAATCTGGGGGGGGATGATGTTCAAGGAACAGTTAGGCAAGGACATCACCGGATCTTCGGACGAGGTCCCCCCTGGGCTCGAGTCATACGAGGCACTGAGGGAGTACAGCATAGTTTTCGAGGGTGGGCAGACAAACATGTTCATCGTCGATGCCACTGATAGAGGCAGTCAAAACGAAACGGCCCCCATCCGGGACCTGCCTATTCTGGATGCGATCGAGAATATGCAGGCAATGAAGATAGACAACGTCGAGAATACTACGACAATAAGCCTCGTCAATATCCTGAAGGCTGTTCACGTGGATGTGGAGATTGGGGGCCTGGAGATATACGATCAGAGCCTGTGGGAGTTGATTCACGATGAATGCTGGGACGAATCATCCAACCCGCTAAGGCCAGATTGCTGGCCTTACTCCGTTAGCAGCAGGGAGGACATGGTCAACATCGCCTTCGATACACTAAGCCCGGAGGTTAGGTCCATGCTGATGAACTCCGATGATGGGGGTGGGGAGACTAAGACACTGGTCTACGTAAACCAGCCCTACATCAATTTGGCAGTGGCAGGAGGCCTAAGGGAGACGATCGACGGGCATCTGGACGGAGGGGGGTGCTCGACCCCATTGAAGTGCAGCGCGCTTGGGATAGGTGGCGTCTCAAACTCGTTACTCACTGGGGGATTGCCCGTCTCACTTGACATCAACGACGGGATACACCAGGCTCAGTCCAAGACCACGATTGCAACCATGCTGATTCTGCTTCTCGTAATGGCGTTCCTGTTCAGGTCCGCAAGGCTCGCCATATTCACAATGACAGCGGTAGGCGTTGTTGTCCTGTGGCAACCTCTGCTGATGTGGTTCTACAAGGTCAATGTCAACGTTTTCACAGCTATGATCGGGACATTGGTGTTCGGGATAGGGGTGGATGACTCCATACACATCATAGATCGAATCAAGGATGAGCGTGAGACCCCGGCGGGGATACAAAAGTCAGTTTCCAGGACCGGGCGGACCATTTTCGAGACAACCGCCACGACATGCACTGGCTTGGCCGCCGGACTCTTCGTCGCAATCCCCGGGCTGCAGAACTTCTTCGTCCTGATGATGCTGCTCCTCGTCCTAGCCCTACTGACTAGCTCCATCCTACTGCCGAGCCTCATCGTGGCATATCACGAGCTCTCCCACGCCCTGCGAGGCAAGATAGGGACTTGGCAGGACTACGATGAGAGCGGATCAGTAGCCGACGCGTCACCGGTTGACGCAGTTGTCTTCGACTAGGCAATAATGGTGAGGGTGCAGGGAGTAAGCCCCTTTCTGTTCACCTTTCGGCTGGTCGCATTCAACTATGCATCCTACCCGGTCCTGTCGATGCCCTGCGGACCTGCTTGGACTTGCTCCGGCGTGGTTGCCCGTTCCAGCCACGCTCAGGAAACCTCTCCCTTTCGGGTTCATCGTACCCCTGGCATGGTTCGTTTCTGCTGCAGAGCCGGCCCTCCCGGACCCCCGCCTTGTGACGGGACGCCTGCATCGCGGAGAGGGGACTTTCCTCAGTGTCTAACACTGTCAGCGACCCTCCTGCTCCCTCATATGCGCGGCTGCACCATACCGGATGAACCCACCGGATGACTAGGGCAACCATCATGCACGTCCTACTTTTCGTCGTTGCATGGCAGGAGTGGAGCAATTGAAGGAGCAGGCTGGTATCGCTGCATGCCGTTTCGTCACGGATGGAATGGCCCTAGGACTTGGCACTGGTTCTACAGTCCGATACTCGATTATCGAGATTGCTAGGATGATCAAGGAGGAGGGAATAGAAGTCGTCGGAGTCCCAACAAGCGAGGACACCAGGCTGCTCGCAGAGCACCTCGAAATCCCCCTTCGAACCATAGATGCGGCAACGAACCTCGACCTGACAATCGATGGTGCGGATGAGTTCGACCCGAAATTCGACCTCATCAAAGGAGGGGGGGGTGCATTGACCAGGGAGAAGATCGTGGCCAAGGCCTCAAACTCGATGGTGGTGGTGGCAGACGAAACCAAGCAGGTTAGCACCCTTGGTGGATTCGATCTCCCGATAGAGGTGGACTCAATACTATGGGGGGATGTGAGGGATGGAATATCCAGCATTTGCCCCGGAGAAGTCAGACTCAGAGGGGGGGATGAGGATCCGTACATCACGGACAATCAGGGATTCATCCTTGACTGTTCATTCGGCCCCACAATATCCAACCCAGAATCATTGGAGAGGGAGATTTCTGAGATATCGGGAGTAGTCGAAGTGGGGCTTTTCGTAGGGATATGCGACGCTGTCGTGATGGCTTCCAGCGGCGGCGTGGAAACTCTTGTCAAGCCAGATGGAAGACTGTAGCTATCCGTCGTGGTTAAAGAGGGGCCGCCAATCCCGAGCCGGGTCTGTAGCTTAGTCAGGTAGAGCACCCGGCTCTTAACCGGGCGGTCGCGGGTTCGAACCCCGTCAGACCCGCCATAACCATCTTCACACAATCGAGGTTTCATAACCGCGAGCCAAGACGGCAGAATGGCGTTACTATGGGGAAGCAGTACTGGATAGGTGATGTCAGGTCCGGATCCCATGATGGGGAAACCGTGGAACTGAAGGGATGGGTCCACAGGACGCGCGGCTCGAACAAGATACGGTTTATCGTAGTAAGAGACTCAACAGGGCACGTCCAATGCGTCGTGAAGAGGGATTTGGTTGGTGACGAGTGCTTCGAGTCGCTCAAAAACTCCCTGATAGAGACGAGCGTGGTAATCAGGGGAGTCGTCGAGGCAACCGACAGGGAGCACGGCCACGAGGTCCAAGTGACCGAAGCCGAGGTCATCGGACCCGTGAACCCCGAACGCCCTTTCCCAATCACCGAATCAGCGATGGATGAAGCCGACGGCGGTGAGACGGAGTTCCTACTGGACAACCGTCACTTGTACCTGCGGACGAGCCGCATGACGACCATGCTGAAGATCAGAAGCTCGGTCTTCGGTGCGATCCACTCATACTTCCGTGACAGGGACTTCATCGAGTACCAGGCCCCGAACTTCGTCGCAGGGGCGGTCGAGGGGGGAAGCACTCTCTTCGAGGTCCCCTACTTCGGAAAGAAGGCGTATCTAACCCAGTCTTGGCAGCTCTATGCCGAGGCAGCGATGCCCGCTCTAGAGAGGCTATACACGATGGCCCCATCATTCCGTGCAGAGAAGAGCAGGACGAGGAGGCACCTCACGGAGTTCTGGCATGCTGAGATGGAGATCGCATGGGCTTCCAACGACGAGGTCATGCAGCACGGAGAGGGAGTGGTCCGCAATATCGCAAGGACTCTACTGGACGATAGGTCAGAAGAGCTCGAGAGTTTGGGGAGGGACCTCTCCCTAGTGGAAAGGTACGCCGATAGCGAGTACCCCCGGATACGCTACGACGAGGCAGTCGAGACGCTCCAGGGCAAGGGCGTCGAGATAGAATGGGGGCAGGATCTGGATTACTCCAAGGAGAAGGTACTCACTGCTGACCTCGAGGTCCCGCACTTCCTCACCCATTACCCCAGAGTCGCCAAGCCATTCTACCACCGCCCCGACCCCGATGACGCGAAGTACGTACTATGCCACGACCTCCTAGCACCCGAGGGCTATGGCGAGAT
>Ga0207992_1000592_pt1 | contig 17971 bp, 14 predicted proteins | sample ETN02SmetaG_FD_185788 | JGI IMG/M metagenome (GOLD analysis project Ga0207992, IMG submission 185788) | Marine microbial and viral communities from oxygen minimum zone, Eastern Pacific Ocean - ETNP2014F10-02SV255 (SPAdes) (version 2) | ecosystem: Environmental > Aquatic > Marine > Oceanic ...
ATTCTATTGCAAGCAGACAAAGTTAGACTCAGTAAAACAATCACCTCTGGCCAGCATACAGTAGCCTGTCAGATGAAGGAGTAAGTGTTATGTTCACGTGGGCTTGTAAAGAATTTTTCAATGATTCCTGAAGGATCGATCACGCGGCGCAGTTTATTTTGTTCAGATTGGAATGGATTGCAGAATTTCCTGAAGCTGCTGATTGAGCTCTGGATTCTGGTAATGCTGAGTCACTAAAAAATCTTCCACACTCATATCCGTCATCTTGAAGGCCTGCTTCAAAGTTTCAGCAGAATTTTGTTCATCCCCTAATTTAGAAAGTGTAGCAGCAAAGTAGAAAAGGCTTTCACGGTTTGGAATTTTTATTTTTCTGAAGCAGTTTGCGGCGTCACTGTATTTTTCCAGCCAGAAAAAACACATTCCTTCATCAACAAACAAGTCATCCGGACAAAAAGGGTTAATACGCATAGCATGTTGGACTGTTTTAAGCGCTTTTTCAGGCTCACCAAGATATACCAGCAGAGCCGCATTTTTGCCCATGATGTATGCGTCACTTGGGCAAAGCTCCATAGCTCTTTCTTGATGATGTCTGGCAAGTTCAAAGTCACCTCTTTGTAGAGAAATTGCTCCCATGATCCTGTGTGCTTCATGATCATTTGGGTCGATGTCCAGCGAGCGAATTACAGAATCAGCACACTGATCAATCCAGTTATCGCCATATTCGTCCGGACTCCAAGCTACGTAATTTGATAAAGAACAGGCCCTCCAGGCATAGGCACGTGCGCACTCAGGATCAATTTCAATTGCTTTATCGAAGAATTCAACGGCTTTTTTTGCATTCTCAAGTGTAATATTGCTTTTCCGGTGATACTCAAGTCCCTGAAGAACGAGATCGTATGCAGTATGGTTCTCAGGTTTCAAACTTGCGAGTTGTTTTACCTCTGCATCATCTACATGCCCAACTATGGTTGAGACGATTGTCACGACTAAATCATCCTGAATATCAAAAATTTCATCAATGTTAAAATCAAAATTATGAGACCAGATAGTATTTTCACGATCAGCAGAAATAAGTTTTGCGCCGAGCCTCACTTTCTGACCCAGTTTTCTGACACTTCCCTCAAGGATGTAACGTACTCCAAGTTCTCTGCCGATTTCTCTGGGAGTTTTTGTTTTGTCACGATAGGAAAAACTGGCGTTACCCGAGACGACCAGAAGTTTACTGTATTTTGAAAGAGCGGTAATGAGGTCTTCGGAAAATCCTTCACAGAAATAGCCTTGATCCTCATCTTTACTCATATTTTTAAAGAGCATTACTGCAAGTGAACCTTGTTCAGCTTTTTCAACCTTGATTTGGGGAGAATCTTCGTATTGGTTATAACGCGCACCCCCTTTACTCTGAATTACGAAATAGGCCTGTATTGGTTCAACAATATTCTTCAGTTCCAACGCACCGGCATCTTCAAATGAAACGCGCATTTTCTGATTGATCAAATCAAAAACAGTTTTTGAAACACAAATTCCTGAAGGTTCTGCAGCGGATTCGAGGCGTGCTGCAACGTTGACAGCATCCCCGAAAAGGTTGTCTTTGGAGACCATAACGTCCCCAATGTTTATGCCGACCCTGAAAATCATTTGCTGATCTTCAGGAGTATTTTCGTTCAGTATTTTCATTTTATCTTGTATATGTACGGCACATTCAGTTGCTTTAACAGGACTTGCGAATTCAGCAATCACACTGTCGCCCGCACTACCAAAAATAATTCCCTGATACTCAGCAATCACACTGTCTATTACTTCTCTTCTCTCACCCAAAATCTGCAGGGTCTTTTCCTCGTCATTACCCATCATTTTACTGAAACCAACAACGTCCGATGCAAATATGGTGCTGAGTTTTCGTTCCATTATTTTACTCTTTTTTTAGTGTAAGATGAGTCATGAGTTTTCGTAATTAACTGCAATTATTTTTCATTGCTTCGTCATCCAGACTTTAGAGAGAATTCGGGTAAAGTACTGCTATCGCGAAAGATTTCTCACTTGTATTCGGGATGACGAGATAAAATTCGTGTATTTCAAGCATATGGTGTAAATATCTGACTAAGAGATTCACCTTTGTGCCCAATTAACAGCATCCTCAAGTCGGTCATCGCCCCAGAACAGTTCATCGTCAACTATAAAACTGGGGCTGCCGAAAATGTTTTTTGACTGAGCCTGTTCTGTTTGTTTGAGATAGGCTTTTTGAATTTTATCATCTGCCGCCAGTTTCAGTACATTTCCAGGTTTCAGGCCTATTTCCCTAAGACTTTCGCCAACATTCGGTTCGCTTCCGGGTTCAAGACCATCAACAAACCAGCGTCGGTATGTAGCTGACACATATTCTGCACACCAACCCTCCTGCACTCCAAGCACCGCAACACTGTTGGCGAAGTCAAATTTTTTCAACGGATAAGGAGCGGGAACTTTAGCCTCGAATCCGTAACTGTATGCCCGTCGCTCAATGTCTCGCCACATGTAATCTGCTTTTACCTGTTTTGTTGGAGGAAAAGGAACGTTGTCCATCTCGAGCATGATTTTTCGCACACTGAAAGGTTGCCATGAAAACTTCACTCCAAATTTTTCTTCAACTTCTTTGAGGCGTATAACTGAAAGATAGGTGTATGTACTCCCAATTGAAAACCAGAATTCTATTTCTTTCATGGATTTAATTTTATGGAAGTTTATGATCTACATTTAGTCAGTTCAAAGAAGTAATTTCTGAGCGAATCTTAACATTCAAATTTTGAAGTGTCAACAAATTAACAATCAGTATTTTGAGCTCTTTACAAGCTGTTACTCCAACACTGTTCCCACTATTTGTGCTTGTCCGCGTAAAAATGAATCTGCGTCCATTTCCTGTTTCCCTTCCGGTTTGAGGCGCAAGATTTTTAAACCTCCAGAAAGAGTTCCCACGATCAATTCCGGATAAATTCTTCCCGGTTCAAAATTCCCGTTGACAACCTCTGCTATTGTAAACTGAAGTCTGCGCTTATTTGTGAAATTTCCCTCAAGGCGGTAAAAACCGAATATTCCCGGCCATGGTGAAAAAGCCCGCAATTTCCTTTCTATTTCAGCAGCACTTTCTTTATCCCAGCGAATGTGCCCTTCCTCTTTTTTGATGATCCTGCAATATGTCGCATCCGCATCTTTCTGTTCAGTTTCAGTAAAATCACCCGAGAGCAATTTTGGCAAATTATCATGAATTAATTTTCCGCCAATTTCCGCCATTCTACTGCCGAGCAACGGTGTTGTGTCATCCGGAAGAATCGTTTCTTTTTCGGAGGCAGCAACTAGCGGTCCCGCGTCAAGCCGCAAGACCATCTTTTGTAAAGAAACTCCGCTGGAATCAAATCCGGAGGCAATCGCGGCCTGTATCGGAGACGCACCACGCAATTTCGGTAAAAAGGAAAAATGCAGATTGAAACATCCGCCTTTCGGAATATCCAAAAACGGCTGTTCCAAAATTTGACCATAAGCGCAAACTAAAATAAGTTCAGGATTCAGAGAACTTACCAAATCCAGGGTTTCCGGACTTTTCGCTTTTTCTGGAGTGTAAACGGTCAAATTTTGCTCTAAGGAATATTGTTTTATCGGCGAGGGCTTCAATTGACGTTTACGACCAAACGGACGATCTGGTTGAGTAAAAACCGCGCTGATTTCACATCCGCTGTCAATGACTGCTTTTAAAGAAGGAATCGACCACTCAGGTGTTCCCATGAATATTATACTCATTATTTTATTCAGTAGAATTGATGATTATGTAAAAAGCTCTGAAATCGTGTTATGTCGAACAAAGCGACCCCGCACCTTTAAACCTCCTGATTATTTTTGTTTCCGGATGGCTGATATATGTGCAGGTGAAATTTGGATTTTTTTCGAAACAATCAGTGATGAAAATTTATAATTTCACTGACTCACTATAGTTTAACTTGCTTTGCGAGCAATTTGGGATTAAAGTTCTTTTTATCTCATTTTTTTTAGAATGTCTAATTTTACCGGAGTATTGCCCGTGGGAGAGCTGAGTCTAGGAAATCCATTTTCCCCTGAAAACACTGAAGAAGATTCTGTTAAAGATAGTCCGGAACTGCTTTATGACCAGATGCTGGCACGTGGTGAAGAGTTGCTAAAAAAGCCTTTGCACGGCGGAGGTGAATCACGTGTTCGTGCACAGCATAGCAAGGGGCGGATGACAGTTTGGGAGCGCATCAAAGTTTTGACTTCCTCAGAACCGCACATAACTTTTCAAAACTGGGGTTCGGAACTTGACGGTGACGGTATTGTTACAGGAATCCTCAACATTGACGGACGTGATGTTGCCGTTTACGGTCATGATTTTACGGTACGTGCCGGTTCGATAGACTCTACAAACGGGAGTAAAATCGCGCGCCAGATTTTAATGGCGGGGGAACACGGAATTCCGCTGATCGGAATGAACGATTCCGCAGGAGCTTATGTTCCTGCCGGAGTAGGAGGACTTGACGGATATTCCGAAGCTTTTGCGGCAATGCGGAAAATCAGCGGTGTTGTTCCGTCAATTATGATGATGTTCGGTTATAACGCTGGAGGAGGAGCATACCTTCCTCGGCAAGGTTCTTTTGTGATTCAGCCGGAGGATACGTTTTTTGGCTTAACCGGACCGGATGTAGTTCGTGAAGCGCTGGGAGAAAACATTAGCGCGGATGATTTGGGTGGGCCGAAAGTTCACAGTAAGAGTGGTGTGGTTGATCTGATTGCTCCGGATGAATTGGGAGCATTACGTTCGACTTTGCGGCTTTTACAATATCTTCCGGATAATAACCACTCTGCACCACCTGCCCTTTCCTCCTCATCATCACTCGACAATTACATTGAAGAGGAAGCAATTCTGCTCCACAAGACATTCACCAATCCAGTTACTGGTTTCAATACGCCTTTTGATATGCGTTTGTTTTTACAGCAGTTGGTGGATTATGGAGATTATTTCGAAATTCAACAGGTCAGGGCAAAACAGTTAACCACAGCATTTGGTCGAATGGGTGGAAATGTAGTGGGTTTTATTGCCAATAACAGTGCTTATGCGTCAGGAAATATTGATACAGAAGCTTCCAGAAAAGGGGCGAAATTTATTCGTTTCTGTAACCTGTACAATATTCCAGTTATCTTCCTTGAAGACGTCAGTGGTTATGCTCCGGGCTCTGAACAGGAACGCATGGGTGTCGTTCAGGCAGGACGAGAATTGCTTGATGCAATTGTAGATTTGCGTGTGCCTCGGCTGACTTTGATTGTTCGAAATGCTTTTGGCGGTGCGTATTGTGCGTGGAACAGTTATCATGTTGGTGGTGATTTTGTTTTTGCTTTGCCTAGTGCTAGAATTGCTGTGATGGGTCCAGCAGGGAGGCAATTCGTTTACAAGGATGAATTCCGCGAAATTCTACAGAATTATCAGCAGGAGCTTGATTCCGGAACCGAAGAACCTAAAGCTGCGGTTGATCGTGATGAGGCAATGGCAAAATTGACCACACGTTATGAAAGGGAATTACTCAATCCTGAAGAAGCCCTGCGGCTCGGTTCAGTTTCCAGGATTGTGATGCCGGGGCACAGCAGGAAAGTTTTAGGCAATACCCTTTGTTATCTGTTACGTCATTATCAGCCAAGTGCCATGGACGGACCACAGAGGGAATAGCTGAAACAGCTTGAAAAATATACTAAAAAGTCTATCCTGAGTAGTCTATTCCCAGCCACTCAACGGCTGGAAAATCTCACAAAAATTTAAAATGCTTAAATTTCTAGGTCACCGCGGCCGAACACTTGTTATTCTTATTTTACTTGCCACTATGCTGGGGATAGTTTTGTTTTTAAACAAAATTCTCTTTCCCTTCCTGTTGGCCAGCTTTCTGGCTTATGTGCTTGCTCCTGTAATTGAAAATCTCCACCAGAGAAAAATTCGCTCGCATAGTATTTCACGGGGACTCGCAGTATTGCTAGTTTATTTCGTGATTCTGATTGTACTGATCGGCGGAGGCAGTTATGTTGTGCCAAATGTTTCTGCTGAAATGGGACATATGATTCAGGAACTTCCGAAAGCAGTTACGAAGGTTTCTAAGGAGTGGGGTCCTGTTTTTGATGAAAAAATTCGGGACATTACTTCTCTGTTTCCTGAACCAGAAATTATAGAACCTTTGCCCATAATTGAAAATAATGAACCGCAGTCTAAGACCACTGTGATACAAAAGGAAAACGGTGAATTAGTTAAAATTCTGGACGGTTATACTTATGAAATACGCGGGTTGGATTCAGACAGGATCGAGATTGTGCCCCATCGAAAGATCGGCAGAGAAAGTGGAGTTGAAGAAAATGAGCAGGTTCCTCTTGATATAAACACGCAGATTTCCATCCTTGCGGAAGAGGGAATGAACCGCTTAAAAGCGGACATGGTTCGTTTTCTGGGATTTGGGCGTCAACTGATCACGAAAGTTGTCGGTTCTGTGTTTACTTTGTTTTTAACCTTTATGGTCGCAGCATTTATTCTGGTTGATACAGAAAGAATCTTATCTTTCTGGCGCTCACTTGTGCCGAAAAAATATCATTTGCGATATAACGATTTGCTGAAAAGCCTGGATAGAGGTTTGAATGGGGTGGTGCGTGGCCAATTGATGATTTGTTTGATAAACGGGATTTTAACCTTTATCGGCTTGTTGATGATTGGCGTTCCCTTCGCCTTTACTCTTGGTCTGGTAGCCATGGTTTTTTCATTGATACCGATCTTTGGTACGATCCTTTCGAGCATACCAATCGTGATTATGGGACTGACTATTTCCTTGGGCACCGGACTGCTAGCGCTGGCTTGGATTTTATTGATTCACTTTATTGAAGGAAATTTCCTTAATCCAAATATAATGGGAACTTCGGCACAAATCCATCCCGCCATAATTGTGTTTGTCCTTGTAACAGGAGAACATATGGCTGGAATTGCTGGTGCGCTGCTAGCGGTGCCAGTCTATTCCATTCTGCAAACTTTTTTCTTCTTCCTTAAAACTATGGTTGATGAACTGGAAAAAGATGCAGCCTCAGTAGTGTAGAACACTTACAAAGATTAATTCTCATTTTACTCAAAGCTAAAACTGATGTCAGAATTTGAGCTATTTTCCCACGAACTGGCAGATGCGTCTGGAAAAGTGATTCGAAAATATTTTCGTTCAAAAATGACGGTTGAGGACAAAGCGGATGAGAGTCCGGTCACGATCGCGGATCGGCAGACCGAAACTGTTATGCGGGAGATGATCTCAGTAAAATATCCGGATCATGATATTCTTGGAGAAGAACACGGATACGAGGCAACCGGAAGCAGATGGAAATGGGTGCTAGATCCGATTGACGGAACAAGGAGTTTTGTGGCCGGGATGCCAATTTTTGGAACACTGATTTCCCTGTTGGATAATGATGTTCCGCAATTTGGGATTATAGATATTCCAATTATGCGTGAACGCTGGTTAGGAATACGTAACCAGGAAAGTTTGTACTATCCGGATCAGCAAGGAGGAACACCGCAGCTCTGCAAAGTATCCGGTAAGAAAAAAATCGAGCAGTCAATTCTTTATAGTGCGGATCCCGCAATGTTCAACATTTCGCAAAAACCTCACTTTGACCGGATTGTCGCTCAAGTAAAAATGGTACGATACGGCGGAGATTGTTATAGCTATGGTCTGTTGGCATCCGGACACATAGATTTGGTGGTTGAGGCTGATCTCAAAATTTATGATGTAATGGCACTTGTTCCAGTTGTTGAAAATGCAGGCGGCGTTATCACAGACTGGCTGGGCAATAACTCCTTTGATGACGATTGGGATGGATGTCTGCTAGCAGCCGCGTCCTCCGAACTCCACGCGCAGGCTCTTAGCCTGTTGCAGAATTCTTAACTTATTATTCCAAAAAATATTATGCACCTCTCACGCTTCCCACGACTCCATTTTTCTCATCTGCCGACTCCACTGGAACCTCTTGAAAATTTAACTAAACTGCTTGGGGGACCAAAGATTTTTATCAAACGAGACGACTGTACTGGACTTGCCACCGGAGGGAACAAAACCCGTAAACTTGAATTTCTGATGGGCGAGGCACAGCAGAAAAAGGCTGACACAATTATCACACAGGGTGCTACGCAATCGAATCATGTGCGGCAGACAGTTGCGATTTCGTCCAAGTTGGGATTACGCTGTGAAGTTCTCCTGGAACATCGCACAGGCAGCGAAGATCCGGATTATCTGGAAAATGGTAATGTTTTGCTGGACAGGCTGTTTGGTGCGAATATTCATTCAGTTCCCGCTGGAACTGATATGGATGCGGCAATGCAGGATGTAGCCGATGATTTTCGCAAAAACGGTGCTAACCCATACATTATTCCAGGAGGAGGCTCCAATCCCACAGGTGCGCTGGGTTATGTGAATTGTGCCATGGAACTGGTGGGACAACTCAATGACCGCAGTTTGAAAATCGATCATCTGGTAACTGCAACCGGAAGTGCAGGGACACAGTCCGGGCTTGTTGTTGGTCTGGAAGGAACTCGCAGCGGAATTCCCGTTTTGGGAATTTGTGTGAACGCGGATAAAGAAAAGCAGGAGGAAAAAGTATTTGTGCTGGCAGAAAAAACAACCGAATTTATCGGAATCCCAGGCATAGTCAAACGCGAGTCAGTTGTTGCCAACGGTGACTACGTAGGACCGGGTTATGGACTGCCGACAGAGGGTATGATAGAGGCGATAGAACTACTGGCCAAAGAAGAAGGTATCCTGCTGGATCCTGTTTATTCCGGAAAAGGAATGGCTGGTTTGATAGACCTCATCCGCAAAGGTAAATTCGAAAAAGATCAAAACATCGTCTTTTTGCACACCGGTGGTTCCGCGGGTTTGTTTGCCTATCGTAAAACTTTTACTGCTTGAAGAAGTTATTTCTACTTCATAAGATCGTATTGAGGGAGTGAAGAAATAAGCCTGGTTGCTCTATATTGCAAGAGCGAATGTGGAGGTTTAAGGCAGGAGAATAACAGGAAGTGGATTCAAAGGGATTCGTGATCGAGGCGGTTCATTCCGTTAAAAGCAGCAACACGGTATGCTTCGTCGAGAGTTGGGGAGTTAAAAACTGTGTTCAAGAAATATTTGATAGTTCCGTCAAAAAACATCACTGAATGTCCTAGATGAATCAATTCTGAAGCACGCGGTCCAATGATGTGAATACCCAGAATTTTGAGTGTTTCCGGATCAAACAGAAGTTTGAGAATCCCTTCATCCTCGCCCATGATGTGCGCACGTGAAATTTCTTTAAAATGCGCAATGCCGATTTCGTATGGAATGCAGGCATCAGTCAATTCTTCTTCCGTTTTTCCAACCATCGAAACTGCCGGAATTGTCCAAATTCCAAGAGGTAAATCTTTTGGCATAGTTTCAGATTCCAATTCATTAAAGACGTGCAGAACCGCAATCCTCGCCTGCGACATTGATGTTGACGCCAATCCTGGAAAACCGATCACATCGCCAACCGCATAAATATTTGCTTGCGCAGTCTGGAAATTTTTATCAGTTTTAATCAAGCCGTTATTACCCAATTCCACACCAATATCTTCCAGATTTAAGCCCGTCGAATTTGCACAACGTCCAGCCGCAACCATTACAGTTGAACAAGGCAGAACTTTCTGACTTTCCAGTTTTACGTGAATTTCATCGGAATTTATTTTTTCAATATCTTCAACATTTTCTCCCAGCCGCAGGGTAACGCGTTGGTTACGCATCTGGTACATCAAGTTTTCGGCAATTTGACGGTCAACAAAAGGCAGAACGTTGCGGTCACGAGCGATCAGATTTACACGGATTCCCATTTTTGAAAAAATAGAAGCATATTCGCAGCCGATCACACCGGCACCGATGATGGTTACTTTTTTGGGCAGATGTTTGATGTTCAGGATTGTGTCTGAATCAAATACGCATTCGTTGTCAAAAGGTGCCCAACTTGGTCTGCGTGGAGATGAACCTGTGGCGACTATAAAATAATCTGCAGTAATAACAAAAGCTTCTCCATCATCAGCAGGGGTGATTTCCAGAGTTGTGGTCGACTGGAAGCGGGGTGTTCCCTGTATGACTGTAATACCGTTTTTTTCAAAATTTCGACGCAGGGAATTTTCCTGATCCTGGATCACGATTTCTTTCCGGTACATCAACTCCTGGGTTGTCAAATTTTCTTTAAAGTTAAATTCAATTCCGTGAGTTTGCTGACGCAGGAGTGCCAGATGCATCACAGTTTCGCGCAGTGATTTAGAGGGAATTGTACCAGTGTGAAGTGAAGCACCGCCAAGACGCGGTGATTTTTCAATAAGCGCAACCTGTTTTTTGAGTTTGCTGGCCTGCATGGCAGCTTTTTCACCAGCAGGGCCTGAGCCGATTACAATAATGTCGTAATGATGTGTTTCCTGCATTAATATCCTTTTTATTTAGTTATCTAACAGCGTTACGTCTTAACAGAAAAGTTGCTCGATGTGCGGAGTCGAGTTGTATTTGCTGTAAACTGAGAGATTGATAAACTTTTTGCCAGTCACACTATTATTATAGCGATTTTAGAAATAATTTCAATTCTCTATAACTAGCGGCTGTGATAAATAAGGAGGGCGTTTGTGTAGCTTCAGCTTAGTGGTTCATTGAGTTCAATCACGTAGCCATCAGGATCTTTGATGAAAGCCAGAATTCTTGTACCGTTTTTCATTGGTGAAGGTTCCTTGGTGAACTCTACTCCCTGCTCTTTCAAATAAGCACTGGCAGCATAAACATCGGTCACCTTGAGCGCAAGATGACCCCAGGCGTTACCTTTGTTGTATTCTTCAGGCTGATCCCAGTTGTAGGTCAGTTCGAGGTTGGTTCCTTCATCTTCACCAACATAACCAACGAAAGTGTTGGTGAATCGGCCTTCAGGATATTCAGTTTTACGGTGAACCTTCATTCCTAAAATTCTTGTGTAAAAATCGAGGCTGCGATCCAAATCTTTGACGCGCAACATTGTATGATCCAGACGAAAATCCGGTAATTGTTTTGCTGTTTCAGTCATTGTGTTATCCCTGTAGTTTGATGTATTTGAAAATGGTTGTCATTCAGACTTTTTGCGGCACGATCATATTCTAGATATTGATAAAGCTGGGCGCATGGAATCCGCAACCAATTCCTGAAATTTGCGTACACTAGATTCCCAGTGGGGTGATAAAATTCCACCCTGTCCGCTTGCTTTTGAATAACGTCCCTCTTGAAGACGTTCACAAATATCATGATCCTCCTGGTGTACACTGGTCCACAGTTTTCTTATTTTTTCAACCTCTTTTTTATTATGCTCCACATTTTTGTGCTGATAAATCACCCTTCTCTGGCGGGTAATTCCTGCGGAAATAGGTTGATTGAGGTGAACACCAAGCTGATCCGGATAATAAACACCCTGTACGAAGTTAGGAAAAAGAGTCAAATACCTTGAACTGACGGATAACGTTCCTTCTTTTGCTTTGTTTTGTTGTTCGGATGTTAAGTCTACGGCACTGCCCAGACAGTGCCCATCCTCGACGACATAGTGATTAACCAACGGTTGGCTTGTTGTGGTTTTGTGTACAAACTGAACATGATATGGTTCAATGAAATTTTCCATCAGGAATTTCCAGTTCGTTTTTATTTCGTTAAACTCTATGCTGGCGACAGCAACAAATTCTTCCAAATTAAAATCTACCAGTTGTTTCTTCAAAGGATCAATGAAAGACTCAAATGATGCAACGTCACCATTGAGATTAATAAATATCCAGTCATGAAAAAGTTGACACGGGACCTCCAGCAGACCGTTTTCTTCCAGTTTAAAGTCTTGTGGCAGTTCTGTTTTGTTTCCTCCAAAAAAAGGTGCTGCCCGCAATTTTCCGTTAAGGCTGTAAGACCACATGTGATATGGACATGTGATCAGACTTTTACAGTTGTGAGACTTGTCAACCAGTTTAAGGTTGCGGTGACTGCAGACATTGTGAAATGCTCTAATTTTATTTTTAGCACTTCGCACTATAAACAAAGGCTGACCGGCCACTTCTAGTGGGATTATGTCTCCTGCCCGGGCAAGATCGTGGGCGAAACCAACGAATGTCCAGGCATTTGCGAACAAATGCTTAGCTTCCTGCTCAAAAAAATAATTGTCAGTATAAGCAGCGGAAGGCAACCCGTGTTTGACAATACGGTTTTCATCAAATGCTGAAAAAAACTGTGACATCATTGATTGAGCCATAAAACGTCAAGCTATTTTAGTAAAGATAGTACCTTTGTAAAATTTATATTGACAAATTTTACGGATATCGTAAAAATCTATCAAAATTTTTGATAATCTTCAATAATAAATTATTTTATTTTTGAAATCGTTATAACTGAGCATTTTGTGAGGACATAATTCAAATTGATTTCAATATCGAAACCCCGGTACTTGACTCACCACATGATGACCTGAACCGTAAAATCGTGCAAATGCTGCAAAACGATGGCCGCTTGCCCTATAAGGACATAGCCGAAGTTTTGAGTGTTTCTGAAGGAACGGTTCGGAATCGTGTGCAGAGGATGCGCGATGCAGGAATGTTGAATATTGTCGCCCTCATTGATCCAATGGCCATTAAATATCAGGCCGATGCGATGCTCGGCATCAAGGTGGCATCTCCTCACATTCCCAGTGAGGTTGCTGAACGTTTATCGGAATTTGATGAGGTTGTGTATGTCCTTTGGGTTTCTGGACGTTTTGATTTGATGGTGGAGGTCGTTTGTGACTCCACAAAAAGCTTCCAGAACTTTCTGGAACGCCACTGTTTTGGGTCTGATGACATCGATCAGTTTGAAATCATGGCTGGTATAGAAATGTTCAAAAATCAGTTTCTGTTAAAACGACAGGCTCTCTAATATAGAAATATTATTTCCATCACCTATAACTTAGGTAATATTATGAGTATGAATTATCACGAAAATTTCTCGGAAGCCCTCCCTGATCCTAAACGGGTTACGGAAGAAAAAAAGAGACTTGAAGCTGCAGGCGTCAAGTACATCCTTTCCTGCTGGATTGATCTACTTGGCGTGCCCAAGACCAAACCAGTGCCGATCAGTGATTTTGAATTGCTCTGTCAAGGCAAGGGACCGCAATTCGCGGTACATTCAATTTCCTTCGTGCCGGAACTCGGTCCTGCCGATTCCGACCAGATTCCGGTACCGGATCTGGACAGTCTTGTGATCTGCCCCTGGGATAAAACCTGTGCCTGGATGTTTGCGGATCTCTGGTGGGAAGGCCATCCTTACAACCTTTGCCCACGCAGTGCCCTAAAGCGTATAGTGAAAAACACGGCGGATCAGGGCTATGCTGTTTTTGCTGGAATTGAGCCGGAGTTCATGGTGATGAAGTGGCAGGACGGCCAGCCCGTAAAAGCCTTTGACAATGATCCGAAACCCGGAGAAGGATTGCGCCCGCGTCGGCAGGCTTTCGGTTATGACGTGGAATACTCGATTGACTCGATGGGTTTTTTGGGGGAGTTGATTGACATCATCGAAGGACTTGGTTGGAACCTGCACGATGTAGTCGCGGAGGGAGCATATTCACAGTTTGAATTGGATTTCCATTACACCGACGTACTCCGCATGGCCGACCGTTTGGTCTTTCTGCGGGTGTTACTCAAGGAAGTTGCCAAGAGTCACGGAATGTTTGTGACCTTTATGCCCAAAACCACGATTGGCGACTGGCGTTCCGGTGCTCATTTGAACACGTCCATGCAACCGATTGACAAGCTGGGAACGAATTGCTTTGAAAGCGAGTCGGGCGGTTGGTCTGATGCCGTGTTTAACGCGGTGGGAGGATTGCTTCGTCATGGTGGAGCATTGACGGCGATTGCCTGTTCGACTGTAAATTCTTATAACGGCCTTGTTCCGAGAGTCGGGGGTTTTGAAGGCGGTACCGTGACTTGGGCACCGACTCACATGACATACGGATACAACAATCGCTCTGCCATGTTACGCTTGCCGCAGAGTCGTTTCTGCATTGAGAATCGCGCAGCTGACATGTGCATGAATCCATACCTTTCGCTGGGTATGACCGCCGCCGCTATGACCGAAGGAATCATCAACAAATACTCCGCCGGAGAACCACTGAATCAGGATTTGTACTCGATGAGCGAAGACGCGATTAATAAATCCGGAGCTCAAAGGCTACCCCGTAATTTACTGGAAGCTATAGAAATCCTGCGCTCCGACGAGCTTGCCAGAACCGTTCTTGGAGACGCAATGCTGGAGTCGTTTTTACACTATAAAACGGACGAATGGGAACGCTATCACCAGGCCGTCACCGATTGGGAAGTCGAAGAATATCTGCGGCTTTACTGAGGTTGCACATGGATAGTGATCTATTTAGTCAAGGAACTTATGCCGGATATGAAACCCGATTGTCGGAGCATCCGGATGAGGAGTTGACTTTAGTTGGTCCGGAAACTCCTTGTGGAGAATATCTTAGACGGTTCTGGCATCCGGTTTTTCTCGACAAGGAGTTAGGTGATTTGCCAGTTGCGCTGAAGGTTCTTGGTGAAGAACTGGTTTTGTTTCGTGATCTTTCCGGAAAGTTGGGGCTGGTTCATAAACGTTGTCCTCACAGATTGTCCTCATTGGAATACGGAAAATGTGAAGAACACGGAATCCGTTGTTGCTACCACGGCTGGCATTTTGATACCGACGGAACATTGCTCGATGTTCCCGGACAGCCGGAACACCTGCGTGAGCGGCTAAAAAGTAGGATCAAATTGGGTGCCTATCCGCTGGTCGAATACAAGGGGCTGATTTTTGCCTACATGGGGCCAATCCGAGAAATACCGGAATTTCCGATTTTTGACGCAATGGAATTCGATAACATGGAAATGGTTACTTACAAAGCACCGTTTCGCTGTAACTGGCTACAAGTTCTGGATGCCATTCTTGATCCGTTGCACACCAGTTTTCTCCATTCCAATGTCGGACGGGTCCAGTTCTCCGAGGGCTTTGGTGAAGTAGGCCAAATGGATTTTTTTGAAAAAGATACTTGGTTGCTAGGCGTGAACACCCGCCGAGTGGGAGAAAATATCTGGTTACGAGTCAATGAGTTGGTGTTACCTAATTTTACCCAGGCCGGAAGTGCCTTTGCTTCCGATGGAACACAACGTCGCTTGTACGGGCGTAGTTCCTTTACGCGCTGGGTCGTGCCAGTGGATGACAAGAACACGCTGGCGATTGCCTGGGCCAACTTTGGAGAACGAGGTGATCCACAGGAATGGAACACGCCTGAAGGTCCTGAACTGATTGAACAGGGCGAAGTGTTTGACCGCACTTACGAGGAACGTCAACGTTCACCTGGTGACGCTGAAGCCACTGAAGGTATGGGACGCATCACCGTTCATAAGAATGAAAACCTTGTCAACAGCGACCGTGGTATTACGCTGATGCGTAAACGTTTACGAGAACAAATCAGGGCCGTTCAAAAAGGGGAAACTCCAGCGAGAGCTTCTGTAGCGAATTCTAGCTTGATCCCAACTTACGGTGGAGACACCGTGCTACGCATACCACGCAAAGGTGATTCGGATGAATCCCAAACCTTGAGCAAGTTGGCTCATGCATTCATGAACATTCAGTATCAGGCGGATGCTTTAGACGAGGATGAACGGGTGCGGTTTGTCTGTGAAAAGCTGACAGAACTGGAAGCAAAGGCTTCCGGTTAGAGTCTTCTCGGTTTTTTCATACTCAATTGACATTCCAGCGAAAGCAGGAATCCAGAGTTTCCAGTAACAAGTTGTGGAATCCGGGCCTTCGCTATACCTTTCCAGTAAAGACAGGATCAAGTTTATAATTATCAAAAAGTTCACTACCAAAGATATTTTAGGGATGAATAACAACAAACTCCGCATTCACATCAAGAACAATCACGCCTCACCGGAGACTTTTCCGCCGACCATTGAGGGCGAGGAAGTTTTCACCATCACGGAGGAACGGTTTCGAAATGCCTGTGAACGCTTTCCCGCGGTTGCGGATCAAATCGAGGTTTTATTCGATTGGGATTTAGAGCATTTCGCGGAATCCATGCAAACCGCCGATGTGCTGGTAACATGGGATTTCCCGACTGAAAATTTTTCTCTAGTCGCTCCTCAACTCAAATTCATTCACATCATTGGTGCGGGAGTCGAGCATCTTTGCCCTATGGACTGGGTTCCAAATGGGGTTCAGGTAGTCAACAACCGGGGAGTTCATGCTGCAAAAGGAGGAGAATTTGGCTTGATGTCTGTGTTGATGCTCAACTGCCGAATTCCCGCGGTTATAGAAAATCAGCAAGGCTTTCACTGGGAGTCCCTGTATTCCAGTTCGGTTGCGGGAAAGACGCTTGTGGTGATTGGGACAGGAAATATTGGCGGAGCAGCCGGACAGCAATGTGCAGCTTTGGGCATGAAAGTGATTGGCATTAGCCGACACGGAAAATCCGTGGAAGGTTTCAGTCAGGTTTTGACTTCGGAGGATCTAGAAGAAGTGTTGCCTCTGGCTGATTTTGTGTTGATGGCAACTCCATTGACTCTGGAAACAGAAAACATGCTCGACCGCGATATACAATCCCGCATCAAACCCGGAGCAGGAATTATCAACGTCGGACGAGCCGGAACGATGGATTACGAAGCTCTGGTGGACAACCTCAAAAGTGGGCACTTTTCTGGCGTGATACTCGATGTATTTGATCAGGAACCTTTGCCTCCGGAATCGCCTTTATGGAAGATCCCGAATTTGCTGGTGATGCCTCACATTTCAGCAGATGACGGCAACACTTACGTAGAGATGACACTTGATCTTGTTTTCCAGAATCTGGAGCGACACCTCAACGGACAGCAATTGATCAACGTCGTGCGGCCTGAACTTGGTTATTGAGTTGCCTTGGGTGATCCAATGACTACAGGATTGAAAACCACAGTTGGCATTGAGCTACAACATTAAATAGAAATGCAAGAAAATCTACAACATTTTGAACTCGGAGATATAGAATTAGTTTCCGGGGAATTTCTTCCAGATGCGGCGTTGGCCTATTGCACCTATGGAGAATTAAATCCGGACAAAGACAATGCGGTTCTTTTACCGACGTTTTACACCGGAAGCCACATCCGCAACGAAGGATTTTTCGGTGCCGGACGAGCCATTGATCCCGCAAAGCATTTTGTTGTTTCAGTCAATATGTTCGGTAATGGATTTTCGTCTTCACCGAGTAACGCCGCCGTTCCGGTGAATGGTCCGAACTTTCCTGAAATCACCCTCTACGATAATGTGTTTTGCCAACACCGTTTGTTGAGTGAAATATTTGGTATCGATCGCATCCAGCTGGTTGCGGGTTGGTCAATGGCGGGTTGTCAGGCTTATCAATGGGGCGCGCAGTTTCCGGAAATGGTGGAGGCGATTCTGCCGTTTTGTGCGTCGGCCAGAACGTCGCCCCACAATTTTGTCTTTTTGGAAGGAGTCAAAGCCGCTCTGACTGCTGATCAAAATTTTCGGAGTGGACATTATGATTCTCCTCCCGAATCCGGATTGAAAGCATTTGCGCGTGTTTATGCGGGATGGGCATTTTCACAAAGCTTTTACCGCGAAGGCCTTTTCCGAAATTTGGGTTTTGAAACTCCCGAAGATTTGCTAAAGGACTGGGAAGATGATCATTTGAATTGGGATGCGAATAATCTGCTGGCAAAATTAAGAACCTGGCAAACCGCGGACATAAGCGCAAATCCGCTTTATGGAGGAGATTTTCAGCTTGCTCTGAGTGCGATTCAGGCCAAAACAATTGTGATTGCCTCCAGTTCAGACTTATATTTTACTCCGGAAGATAACAAACTTGAGGTGAGACAGATGCAAAACGCAGAGTTGCGAATTTACGATTCGCCGTGGGGACA
>Ga0207992_1000599_pt1 | contig 17808 bp, 16 predicted proteins | sample ETN02SmetaG_FD_185788 | JGI IMG/M metagenome (GOLD analysis project Ga0207992, IMG submission 185788) | Marine microbial and viral communities from oxygen minimum zone, Eastern Pacific Ocean - ETNP2014F10-02SV255 (SPAdes) (version 2) | ecosystem: Environmental > Aquatic > Marine > Oceanic ...
GTGGGTGGTTATTCAGTCAATGGAGATGCATACTTCAGTGAGTGGGTGACACTTTGTGCCTTACTCTCAGCACCTATCTTGATTACAGGATACATGAAATTGAATGTAGATGGATCATGATGGGGCCCACGTGTATGCGGGCACAAACCAGGGTACACTGAGTAAACCCTCTATGACAAAGGCCATCATAATGGGTCAGTAGGTAGGACCCAGGATTACGTATACGTCACAAAGTAACCGTGGTACTCGGGGGCATCATCCTCCCTACCTTAGTAGTCACATACATCATAGAGGGGCCCCCTTAGTGACGAATATGGATGAGGGGGAAGGCGGTGAGGCCAATGGAAGCGGGCCTCCGATGAGCCTCCGTCGATTATTGGTAGGCATATTCTGGAACCCGATCGGAATCCAATTCGGTATAGCAATCATAGCCGTAAGTATAGGCTTCATACTCAAGCTAGTTGGTTGGTTGTAACATACCCTACCCAGAATTACGCAGAAGTCACGAGAGAGCCCCCATCCAAGACGAGATTTCATCCAAACACTTGTCTGGACATTCGAAGTGAGGGTTATGGCCAATATTCGGCAGAACAACCATGGTAGAGTTGGGTAACTGAGAATCATACCAACTTCCCATACTTTCTGGGCAAATCGAATCTTCTTTCCCCCAAATCAACAGGGTATTATTGGCGATTCCCCTGATCTCTTTCGGATTGAAATCCTCCCAGGTGTCTGCAAATTCTCGGAACATTGCATCCATATTGCCCGGATATATTGAGAAATCCCACATACGATCTATTTCCTCGTCTGTAATTGATGACTCATCGAACACCATATCTACAAGAGTGTTTTTTGCCATATTTCTAGACCAAATACGTTTTACCAGAAAACGTCCAAGTGGATTTTTCATTAGTCTGAGCGCCATGGGCGGGGAAGACTCTTCCTTACGTGGCGCTCCACTTGCAGAAAGCAGTATCAGACTGTTGACTCTCTCTGGGTTTCCCATGGTGTATCTGACTGAGATTCGCCCCCCCATAGAGTGTCCAACCAAAGCAAAACTATCGATTCCGAGGTGGTCGATTACCATGGATAAATCCGAAACATAGTTCTCGATCCTGTATTCATTGTCTGGTGCTGGGCCGGTCAAACCATGCCTACGTAAATCAAATCTGATCACTCTGAAACTCTCAACTAGTTGTTTCACGAGTTGATTCCATGTGTGTAAATCCTCACTGTGCCCATGTACAAAGACAATCGGGGGAGCCTCGGGATCACCCTCATCACGGAGATGGATTTTGACTCCATTTGATAATGTGATAAACTGTGATGGTGGTTGGCCGTACTTCGCTCTCAACCCCCCTAAGTCCCCTTTCTCCGGACCGAAGATTAGAGATCTAATCCCTCCCATTTCCTTCTTCACAGATTGATATGATTTCAAAATATTCCATAGGGAATATGATGCCGACGTAACAATGACTATTCGTCATCCTTACCAGTCCGATACGTGGGTGAGAGGAAGTGTGCATTCGAGGGATGCAATGCCTTGGAGTTTCGAACATCCGGCTATTGCCAACGTCATGGAGGGGCACCCATTCAGATTGATGTGGTGGAAGAAGATTCGAAGGAAGTAGTGTCGGAAATCGACCTTCCTCGTCTGGTGACCTTCTTCCTAATCCTGTATTGGCCGATACCTTTGATTTTCCTAGACATGTTCGTATTGAATCCACTTCCTGAACCGGGTGGTTCAATAGCTCCAACCGGTTTTCTTGATCCCTGCTTTTTCATATGCTCTCTGGTTCCCGTCGCAATCGGGCTCATTTTAATCAGACGTGGATCTTCTGATGTTCAACTCGAATCGGAATAGATACGTCACAAAGGGGCCCATGTTCTTGTGAGTGATTTGATGGTCGCAGGTAAGCTGAAGTTGCCCGAGTGATGATAAACGAATTGACCTCACAGAGAGGCGTGCCCGAACAATCGGCCGTAGAACTGTTTGGCGAGTGGGCCAGACTCGGCAGGGACGAGGGCATGGAGAAGGGACATTCTCCGAGCGTGGAGGAGATGATTTCTAACGTCTTAGACCGGACTACAGGAAGATTCTCGGCAATAGACGTCGGATGCGGGAACGGCTGGGCCGTGAGGAAACTGGCAATGTTGCCGGACTGCTATCGTAGTTCCGGTGTCGACGGATCTGAACAGATGATCGACAAGGCTAGGTCAATTGACCCCGACGGGGAGTACTTCGTGGGAAAAATCCCCGAGTGGAGGCCGGAAGAAAAGGCCGATCTTATCCTGAGCATGGAGTTCATCTACTACCTAGATGATCCCTTGGCATTCTTCCAGACCCTGCATGACGATTGGATCTCAGAGGGGGGCTCTGTAGCATTAGGCATGGATCACTACCTCGAGAACGAGGACAGTGTTTCCTGGCCCGAGTCACTGGGGATCCCAATGACGACCCTATCGATAGGTGAGTGGCGAGATGGTTTGGAGTGTGCCGGATTCACGGATGTCGAGACTCTCCAAGTGTGCCCTAAGGAAGGCTGGTCAGGAACTCTAGTATTGATTGGAACGAAGGCTTAGCGAACTCTCAACTATTCGACTTCCACGACAGTCGTTGGAACCCCACTCGACTTGGCCCTATCTATCACTATCCTCGTCCACTTGCTCGTCGGAGATGGCATTGCTAGGATATGGGAGGCCGATGACAGTATTTTCTCGGTGAGGGAGTTCGGGGCCTCTCCCCGATTCCTGTCAATCAGGCTCCTCAGAGGGTCATCCCACTCCTCCGAAAAGATTGCTATGGGGATTAGGTTGTTATCCGCCCATCTCTCGGCCATGTAGTCAACTCCGCTAGCTCCGCCTACGATGATTAGGTCCGGGTAAGTGTTCTCAGAGATCCATTCTTCCAAAGCCGACTCGAAGATTTCGAAGTCGTAGAACCTGCTGCTGCCCACTATGGCGAGGTTGATTACGGACCCGTCGAGATTGAGGTCCTGGCCGCCCAGTGTTTCGACGACTGTCTGCCCCTGCACTTCCTTCATCGTTAGGCCATGGGGGTATGCGTGAATAAATGCTGCTAATCATTTGCCGCCGACTTCTTTTCCCTCTTACGCTTCCATCTCTTGTACCTGGGCAACTGCCACTTCGCTATCCCGGTCCACATTAGCAGCCAGATGAAGTAGTCCGCGATCAATGAGTGAACGTCTTCTGACCATTCATAATCAAAGTTTGAAATCGCTGCAAAGTAGACAATGACAGGAAGTGAAAAAAGAATGTGTGCCCATCTCCAAATGACATTCCAGTTCCTCGCCATAACCATGGTCGGAGTCCCTGTTATTTTACTAAATCGAAACTTCAGGGAGTGACTCTGCTCCTATCTCTTGGGAAAAGAACCACTTCTCTAACGTTGCCTGCCCCTGTTAGCACCATCAACAGCCTAGCAACTCCGAGCCCCCAACCGGCATGAGGAGGGGCCCCATATCGGAATCCATCAGTGTAGAATGTGAAATCCTCCGGTTCGAGCCCTACGTCCCTGAGATTCTGCTCCAAAACCTCCACCCTGTGCTCCCTTGCCCCTCCGCTGGTCATTTCGTCACGACCGAAGTTCAGGTCGAACCCACGGCTTAGCTGCCCTCCCTCCGAACCCTCCTCGCCTTGCTTGTGGTGGATGTAGAATGGCTTCATCGACATGGGCCACCGGGGGATGAAGTGGAAGCCCGGATACTGGGCTGCTATGATGTCACAGTGGTGACTCTCTATGTCGTCCCCCCAGTTGATTTCCCCTCCTCCGGACTTCACAATCTCGATAGCCTCGCAGTACGGTATCCGCGGAAACGGAAGCTCCGGGGCCTCGACGGTTATCGGGCCCTTTCCTTGGGTCCCCCTGTATTCGTTAACGACCCCAATCAGCGCCATGTCGTTGTCGGCGACCTCGCTCCAGATGTGGTGGATCATCCTTTCTTGCACGCCCATGACGTCCTCGTCGTCCATCCACGCGCCTTCTATGTCGAATGATACGAACTCGTTCAAATGCCTGTAAGTGTCGTGCTTCTCAGCCCGAAATGCCGGACCAATCTCAAACACCCTCTCCAGCCCCCCAAGGACAGCAAGTTGCTTGTACAGTTGCGGGCTCTGTGAGAGGTATGCGTCGGTCTCGAAGTACTTCATGGGGAACAGGTTCGTCCCCCCCTCTGCAGCCGCAGCGATTATCTTAGGAGAGTTGATTTCTTGGAATCCCTCGGTGATCAAGTGCTCCCTGCCATACTGGAGGACCTTGCTCCTGAGTTGGAACATCGCATTGACGTGCGCCCTCCTGAGGTCCAGGTGCCTATTGTCCAGCCTCACGTCAAGTCCCACATTGACTTCGTCGGTGACTCCCACGGGGAGAGGGGTCTCGGCCTCGGCCAATATGGCTCCAGATGCGACACTGACCTCGAATTCGGCGGGGGGCACCGGCTCACCTTCTGCAACCTTCGGTGGACGCTTCTTGGCGACAACCCCGGTTACTTGTATCGTAGACTCCCTAGTTGCGGACTGGATGCCCTCGAATAGCCCCGCTTCCATGTTGTCCTTCTTGAGGAATGCCTGGATTCGACCAGTCCCGTCTCTTAGCATTAGGAAGCATATAGCGCCCCTGCCCCTGACTGTCTCGGCATAACCCGCGATGGTGACCTCCGAACCAACCAATGATTCCCCGCCTTCGACAACCTGGCCGATGGTATGGGTCCTATACGCCGTCGGCTTCCAGTTCGAACTGTCTCTCACGGTTCCACGTGACGGTAAGAGCATTTGAAAGGTTTCGAGCGCCAGTCATTCTTCTTCGCTTGCAATCTTTGCCGAAATTAGGAGGAAAGCAGTGTGCCCCATCGGCTGATTACCGGGCCTAACTCCGCCCTTGCTAGCCTTGACCCATTTTCTCTCGATTACCTCTCCGCTCCATTCCACGATAAGCCCCAACCGCTCTGCCTCGTCCCATGATTTTTCCAATTGAGAACTTGTGGGGCAGTAGCAGGCCAATCTCCCTCCAATTCGAAGAAGTGGCACAATCTCCGAGAGCACCGACCAAGGCTCAGCCATGTCGATAATCGCTGCATCTAGCGCCTCACAAATAGCAGAGGCCTCGCCCCCCACGTCTGCAAGGTCACCTTCGATCAGGTGCCAGTCTGGGAATTCTGGCAGTATTTGCTCCAGTCTCCTCATGTTTGAAGAGCCAACCTCAGCATGCTCAATTCGGTTCTCAACTGATATCAGAGTCCCCGATCTTCCTAGCACACTTGCGAGATGCATCGCAAGCCCCCCTGAGCCATGTCCGCCTTCGAGCACCTTGGAACCCACACCTAGCCCCATCCATGAAACCAGAAAACCAGCATCCTTAGCACCGATGACCTGGGCCCTTCTCGACATGTTCCTCCTAGCCTCGGGCAGCCTGGGGTCAACTATCGACAGTGACTTCTGCCCCACTGTAATCCGATCCCCAACAGAATGGCCTTCAAGCATCTTTTCGGCATCGAATCTCCCAAGACCCTTCACCTTGACTTCCCCGGGGACTCTGTGGACAAGGTAGGCCCTACCATCATCCTCCCTAAGTGCTACCCATTCGCCGATGCTCTCGCCCCTTTGCGGGGGACTGAGGCGGACGTTTGAAGTCATTCAATAGCCATCCAATAATTTCGCCCTACAGGGCGAGGAGAATGATTATACTGGCCATACCATCTCAAAAATCGATGGCATCAGTCGTAAGACTACTCCTGCAACCCTCGTTTTGGGTTTGCATCCTACTCGCATCCACTCCGATTTATTCAATGATCGATGCCCCCGCAGAAGAGGCATCCCCGAGGATTGAGCTCGAACAAGAGGTCTTGCCATGGTACGCAACTAGCCCCGGACACGCCGTCTTCGGGGAGTACGTTGGAGCGCATTGGTGCCCTCCCTGCATGAACAGTGCATCACCCTCTCTAGACAATCTGAAGACTTCCAACCCAGAGGACTTCACATTCGTCTCTTTCTTCGAGTCTAGTAGCGGCGGATGGCCTAGTGATAGCCCGATTAATCGGCAGACCCACATAATGCAGGCATCATCCGGATATCCAACCTTCTCATTCGCAGATCAGCAATCCGGAACATGTTACAAGGTCGGGGCATCAGGAACTAACTACTACGACAGCGACTTCTCAAATGGCGGCTGCATGAATGCCGCTGCCACCGACTTCCAACTAGAACTCACAATGTCCCTCAACTCTAGTACAGAAGAGGTCTCAATCACCTTGGAAGCGATATACACTGGCTCAGACCCATCAGTCGATGTCTTCGTCTATGGCGCGGTGACTGAGAAGGTCGGTGCCGACGCCTATGACAATGGAGTAAAGCCCCATCACAACTGGAGGGGATGGCTCCTGAACAGTGCCGACTCGGGCTTCCAGGAATTGACTCTAACGCAGGGAGTATGGGAATCGCATTCATGGGTCGCCCCTCTAAGTCTAGTGAGAGCAGGGGGCGGAAACACGCAATGGGAAAATTTCTGGCCAGTATTCGCACTAATGGACGGGCCGCACACATCCTACAACGATTTCCTAGTCGCGATTGATCCCGACATGGGGCCATTGATCGACGTGGGAATCCTGGAGTTCGACGTGGAGAACACAAACCAGATGCTAGGTTTCGTTCCAGGAGATATCCTGCAGATTTCTACTAGGGTTTCCAACAACGGAGTCGAATCATACTCGGAGGGGGGAGAACTCGGGATTTACATCATCAGTGGCTCCGATGAGGTATACCTAGGGGGGCAGCAGATAGGAACTATCGGAGTCGCAGGCTCATTCCTTCACCAGATCGATTTCGATACTTCAGAACTAGATGCAATCCCTTCCGGGGTATCCACATTCAGGGCGAAGTTGTTTGACATGGGCTCCGATCGCAACTCTTCGAACGACTACGTCGACGATTTCGCACTACACGACTTGCCGCCAATACCATCGCAACCAGCAGCGACCGGAGCAACAACCTTTGAGCGCGGGGACCGAGTTCAGTTCGAGACTTCTGCTCTCCCCAATGACCTCGTTGACGACATGTCCTCCATGTCACCGCAGATGGAGTACTCCAAGTCTGGAGACAACGCATGGGAGTCCTCTTGGATCTCAGATCCAGTGATCGAGGGTTCAGGTGCAAATTCAGTGTACGTTCACACAATACAAACCCCTCCAAATGCAGAATCAGGCAAGTATGACACCAGGGTGATGTGGGAGGACGCTGCAGGTCAGCAGAGTGAGTGGCTCGTCACTAGTGAGGCCTTCGAGCTCAGCAACGCACTCCCAAGGGTCCTGAATAGCAATGATGCCGGATTCGTCGGCACCCCAACAGTGAAGATTGACTCTACTGAGTCAATTTCCCTCGTGGGCCTGGTTAGAGATGCAGAGACCCCATTGTCAATGCTCTCAATAACTAGCTCCGATCCAGAGTTCAAGGGGTGGAATTCGGCTTCATCAGAGATAACAGTTCTATTCGACTCTATACTGGCCGATTCGCTGGGCAATCCAATCCCACAGGGTATCTCAATCACCATCGATGATGGTGAAGACGTGAACAGCGGCCTTCTCCTGTTCAACGTAATAGAGAACGGAGCCCCAAGATGGTCCCCCATACCAACTCAGGCAGTCTTCGAAGGCGGTTCCGCTAGCACGATACTAACCGGATTCCTGTCAGACTCCGATGAAAACGGAAATCCAGTACCAGCATCCGATTTATCTCTCTCAATAATTTCTAACAGTAATGAAGACCTGATCCACGTTTCGATCTCAGACCAGACAATCACAGCCATCACTGCGAACGAGGATTACAACGGAGTGGCCGAGGTCGTGGTTATGGCAGATGATGGCGCAAAATCTTCCCAGACATCTGTGGTCTTCTTCGTAATCAACGTCAACGATGCCCCTGAGATTGACATCTCAAGCCTCGAAGGAATGACCATGAAGTCAGGCGAATCAGCATCAGTGGGCATACTCCCTCTGATTTCCGATGTCGATGACCCCGACGATGAGGTTTGGGTGGACGTCGACACCTCTGTCCCGGGCTCCGTTCAATTCGATCACATCAACGGCGTCCTCAACATGATGTGGGTAGAGCCAGGTGAGCACAACGTCAAACTGACCCTGATAGACAGCCATGGGGACTGGAGCTCATCGCAGTTCATCGTAACGATACTAGATGCCAAGCCACTCACATGGCAATCAGATTTCGACGAGGGAGACTTGGAGATCCAACTAGAGGACTTCTCAGTAGGCTCAATTCCCACAGTTACAATCGTTTACGATGGAGAAGTAGAATTGATTGATTTCGAGGTCCGATGGTCTATCTGCAACGGAATAGTTGGAATCTGCCATTCAGCAGGTTCATCAGATGGCATGGGCCCATTCCAGGCCATTTCTTCTAGTGGGTCCGGTCTCTCACTAGGCGACTACCTGACCCTTTCTGTGAAGGCAGTAGATGCCGATGGTTGGGACAGGGTCACTCCCGAGCAGATGGATATCTTGGTTCCAACCACTAATGATCCGGACCCCAATGTCCCAGAAGTTGAGGAGGAAGATGACAAGGAGGCCGACCAGCAGTCCGGAGGCGGGGATTCGGGCATCTCGGCAATCGAGATTCTCGTTGGAATTCTGATCCTGATGGTTTTCATCGGGGGAGGGACGATGGCTGGACTGTACTTCTCAGGGGCTATCGGCGGGAGCAGAAATGAGGAATCTAAACCGCCTTATTCGCCCCCTCAAAACATTATCCAGCCACATCAGGAAGAGACGGTTGACTTCGAGAAACAGGAAGAAATCTACCCACCCCTCCCCGAGGGTGGACTCCCCGCAGGCTGGACAATCGATCAATGGAAGTACTACGGTGAGCAGTATCTCGAGAGGCAAAACTAGGCATTACTGACTCTTGACACCGCAGACGCACCTTCAAGAAGGTGCTACTAGCAGGAAAGTCCCCGAGGGATTGCCATGACGGAACAGGACCAGCCGGACACAGAAGGTCAGGACCACGAAAAGGATCCGCTCGACTCATGGGAAGAAGGCTCTGCATTCGGCGTCTCTGATGACTCCGACCCAGTATGCGAAACTCCAGTCGAGGAATGGATCGAGGGGTTGGACATCGAGTCCACTGAGCAGGTACCAATCCCTCCCAAACTAGTTGATCAGGTGATAGGACAGGAAGCGGCATCGATAGTAGTCAGGAAGGCCTCCGAGCAGAGGCGCCACATGATCATGGTCGGGGAACCAGGTACGGGAAAGTCAATGTTGGCTCGCTCGATGACCGAGTTCCTACCTCCCGAGCAGCTCGAGGATATTCTAGTATACAGAAACCACGAGGATGAGAATGAGCCGAAGGTTCGCACTGTCCCGGCTGGAAGGGGTTCCAGGCTAATCGCAGAGCGCAGGGCCCATGTGAGGCAGCAGAGGGAGCGAACCAACAGGACCCTTCTGTTCATCGCACTCGTCGTTGGAGCGGCCCTTCTCCTAGCAACCATCTCTTCCGGGGAGATTCTCACTTTTATTTTCGGATCATTCATTCTTGTTTTCGGTTACTTCTTCCTTAGGACAAGGCTCACCGCAGGTGATGAGTCAAACATCCCAAAGCTTCTGATCAAGCATGAGAGGAGCGACGAACCCCCATTCATCGATGCAACAGGCACCCTAGCCGGCGCTCTTCTGGGCGATGTCAGGCACGATCCGTTCCAATCTGGTGCTGATCTCGCAACTCCAGCACACGAGCGGGTTGAACCAGGAGCGGTCCACAGGGCCAACAAGGGCGTACTATACATCGATGAGATCCGGATGCTCAGGATGGAGGAGCAGCAGGCACTACTGGTGGCCATGCAGGAGAGGGAACTTTCCATCAGTGGCCGATCCGAGAGGTCCTCAGGGGCCCTGACGAAGTCAGAACCCGTGCCGACAGACTTCATCTTGGTCGCAGCTGGGAATCTAGATAGCATCCAGAACATGCATCCTGCGCTTAGGAGCAGGATTAGGGGTTACGGATACGAGGTTTACGTCAATACCGACATGAAGGACACCGAGAGGAACAGGCGTAGGCTGATTCGTTTCATCGCACAGGAAGTCAGGAACGAGATGACTAAGGACACCGGGAAGGCAATACCCCACTTCGACAAGCAGGCAATTTCACTAGTCCTAAAGGAGGCACAGAGGAGAAGCGGAAGAAGGGGCAAGCTTTCCCTCAGACTTCGTGAACTCGGTGGTCTTGTCCGAATCGCAGGCGACTTGGCCGCGGAGGAGTCGTCCCCACTCACTCAGTCCAAGCACGTGGTTAGGGCAAGGGCAATTGCAAAACCGCTGGAGCAACAAGTGGCAGACAGGTACCTCGAGAGGCAGTCTGAGTACGCAATGCTTGTGAACGAAGGGACACGGGTTGGCAGGGTGAACGGACTAGCAGTTCTCGGCGCCGATACTGGGATGTCAGACTACTCTGGAGTGGTTCTCCCAGTTGAGGCCATGGTTACCCCAACACAAGGGAGGTCGGGGCAGGTCATCGCTACCGGCGGCCTCTCGGACCTGGCCAAGGAGAGTGTCACCAACATCAGTGCCGTGGTGAAGAAGCTCACGGGTAAGGACATCAGGGACTTCGATCTCCATGTCCAGTTCCCAGGCACCCATAACGTCGATGGAGATAGCGCTTCTATCACTATGGCCACGGCGATCATCAGTGCCTTCGAAGGTGTGCCGATAGACCAGAACCTAGCAATGACCGGTTCCTTGACTGTCCGAGGGGAGGTACTCCCAATAGGCGGAGTGTCCGCCAAGATCGAGGCCGCTGCGAAGTCAGGAATCAAGCGAGTCATAATCCCGAAGTCGAATATGAATGACGTCCTAATCGACGAGAAGTATGAGTCTCAGGTCGAGATTCTGGCAGTAGACTCTCTTGACGAGGTTCTAGAGCATGCACTGGTAGGAAAGGAGGAGAAGGTGAGCCTAGTTGAGAGGCTAGCACAGGTTATTGACACAATCTCCACTGGAACGGACAAGCAGCCATCCGCTTGACCGCTAACCAATTCTTGAAGTGCCACTTCCCGCAGCAGTGTCGGTAGCAATGCCTTCCAACCAACGCTCCTCAATGGGAATTCTGTTCCTGGTAGTCCTAGTTGACATGCTGGGGCTAACCCTTGTCATCCCATTTCTGACATACTTCATTCAGGATCTGGCCTCAGCAGAGGGGATTTTGGACACTGGAAACCGCGACTTCTGGGTGGGTATAGTGATTGCAACATACTCCTTGGCCCAGTTCATCTCCACTCCAATACTAGGGGCGATTTCGGACCGTATGGGAAGACGTCCGGTACTGATGTTCGGTCTCGCCGCCAACTCGGTATTCTTCGTCGTCTTCGGTCTGTCCGGCAGCCTTGCGATGGCCGTCATCGCTCGCTTCTTGGCTGGAGCGGGGAACGGCAACATCGCTGTAGCGAAGGCATACATCGGAGATATCAGCGAAGATGAAGAGGTAGCAGGGAGGATGGGCATGCTGGGTGCAGCCTTCGGTCTCGGCTTCATGATAGGACCATTCATCGGAGGGGTCCTATCAGACCCGGCATCTGGCTTCGGCGGCCCATTCGAAAGCCAATTCTGGATAGACTACCCATATCTCCTCCCCTGCATCTTCTCAAGCGCTATGTCTGCGATCGCACTCCTGATCGCCTTCTTCAAGCTCCCAGAGAGCCTTCCTCCAGAATCTAGGTCCGAGTCCGAGAAGTCCCCCATCACTCATCTAAGTGAGACATTCTCTAGGATCACTTCGGTGATGGGTATGCCAACTATCGCATCACTGGTCAACGTCAACTTCCTGTTCCTAATCGGATTCACAATGATGCATGGGACTTTCATACTCTTCACATCAATGGACCCAGAAAGCGGTGGACTTGGCTGGAGCGAGAGAGACAACGGCTGGGCCTTCGCATTAGTGGGCCTTCTGGGGGTCATCGTCCAAGGAGGTCTGATTAGGCCCCTCACTCGAAGATTCAGCCTCAGGGGCATGATGATCGTAGGGACTGCTCTCACCGGTCTCGGAATCTCAAGTATCCCATACGCCCCTCCCGAGGCCAGCTGGCTAATCTTCGGTTCCTGTGCTGGTTTCGCAATTGGAAATGGCATCTTCATGCCCACCCAGAGCTCTCTTCTGACATTCGCAACTAAGGACGGAGGCTACGAGTTGGGGACCATAATGGGGGCGCAGGAGGGCCTCGGTGCCCTAGCTCGGATCATCGGCCCGTTCCTCTCGGCAGTGATTTGGTCATTTACGGTGGAGGGGACGGGACTCTGGTCTTTCCATACATGCTTCAGGGTCTCCGGGCTCTTCTTCCTAGCAGCACTTTTACTCCAACTTCGGTTACGGGCACCCGGGGAGGGTAGCTCCCAAACAGGAGGTGCCTGATTTGTCCATACCAGCAGTTGTCGCCCATGGCGGTGCAGGTGCAGGACCGGAGAGGCTGGTAAATGTGGAGAGGGCGGTAGCAATAGCCGCCGGGATTCTTGAGTCCGGCGGATCAGCCGTTGAAGCAGTAGTGGAGGCATGTGTAATTCTGGAGGACGACCCTGCATTCAATGCTGGGACCGGCTCTGTCTTCAGGACCGATGGGAATGTTCTCCTCGATGCTTCAATCCAGGTTTCGGATGGGAGGATGGGGTTCGTAATCGCAATGGAAGATACCCCAAACCCGATCAGGGTTGCAGCCGACCTTCTTGACGAGGAAATTAACGGACTAACCGGAGAAGGAGCAAGGAATTGGGCAGATGCCAAGAGATTCCCCAAGGCTCCCGTAGAGGGAAGGCCGCCATTCAAGGGGGCCACCGACACTGTAGGCGTGATTGCCAGGGACCGCTCGGGTTCCATCGCCTGCGCAACAAGTACAGGAGGCTGCAGCGACATGCCCCCTGGCAGGGTCGGAGATGTCCCATTGCCCGGATGCGGATTCTGGGTCCAAGAAGGAGTCGGAGTGGGTGCGACCGGAATCGGGGAGGCGATTACTAGGGGAATGATCAGCTACAGGGTGGCAGAACGGATCTTGGGGGGATCTGATCTCGAGGAGTCGATGATGTGGGCTCTGGAAAATTGCTTGGAGGATGGGGCTGAGGTGGGAATAATAGCGCTTGCCTCGGAGGGGACCGGGCATGGGCTAGCCAACAGTGAGAACATGCCGTGGTCATCATGGATTGCAAGGAAGTGAACTCCCCTACTTGGGATGCGCTTAAGGAGGGCCCTACGTTGGAAGGCCCGGAGATGGGACCTTGTCAGATATCGATACTCGCATCAAGCAGATTGCTCAGGTCCTCGCGCAACTAGACGACAACCAGGTCCCCCGCAACATCAGGTCCTCCTCGAAGGATGCCGTTGAGAAATGGCTCCTAAACACAGGCAAGGACATGGACGTAAGACTTGGAATGACTGCCTCAATACTGGATGAGATCTTCAACGATCCGAACCTTCCGGGGCACTATGGTCCCCTTTGCCTTCAGATTCAGGCTGCACTCGAGGAGATGCTGAATGAAGTCAGCCGCTCCTGAGAATTGAAGAGCGAGACCCCCTCAGTCAGCATGTAGATATGTCCCAATGGACCAACCTCTCGTACGCAAACGTCGCCACCACCTCTCCGAAGGCCCATCGAGTATCATCTGAGTGGGCCGACTCACTCGCTCGAGGAGGGGCCGCAGAGTTCGACGGTGAGGCAGAGAAGCAGGGGATGATGCCACTAAGGGATGCAACTTCGAAACTTCTCTCGTGCGATGTCGGCGACGTATGCGTAGGTTCCAGTGCGACCGAACTTCTTTGTTCCCTCGCCTGGGCGATATCCCCGCCAAATGGATCCAATGTGATCTCCAGCAGGGTGGCTTTCCCCTCCACGGTCTACCCATGGGCGAGGGTCTGCGAGTCCAATGGGGCGGAGATACGACTAGCCGATCACGATGACAACCTGTACACGGACCCCAATGCAATCCTATCGTTGATCGACGAGAATACCTCGGTAGTCACGATCTCGCATGTGGAGTTCTCCAACGGGCAGAGGTACGACCTTGCGAAACTATCCGAGGCTGCCCACTCCGTCGGGGCACTTCTCGTGGTGGATGCCACTCAGTCGATGGGGATGGTTCCTATAGACGCGTACTCAACCAAAGCAGATGCCATAGTCTCATCCGGGTACAAGTGGCTGAGGGGGACTTACGGAGCGGCCGTCGGCTTCATCTCGCCCTCAGTGGTGAGCGAACTCAATCCCGGGCTGATGGGATTCAGAAGCAACGCTGACCTATGGGACCTCAGGGCAGACAGGCTCGTCCTTCCAGAGGACGCGAGCAGGTTCGAGTACACCACCATTCACTTCGGGGCTGCCCTCGGACTCGCTGCAGCCATCGATGAACTGGTCGGGATCGGGATGGAGGAGGTCTGGAGGCATGACTTGGAGCTAGTCGACTCCCTGGTCAAAGGGATTGGAGGCATGGGGGTCGAGATTGCCTCCCCGATGAAGGAGGGCGAGAGGAGCGCCATAGTCAGCCTGAGGCTTCCCAGCGGCACCAGCAGCGAGGCTGTCGCACATCGCCTGCAGTCGGATTACTCCATCCTAGTTACTAGCAGATCGGGACTCCTTCGCGTATCCCCTCACATCGACAACAGCCTCGAGGACATCGACTCCCTGGTATCTGCATTGGGCGAAATCCTGTCATAGATATGGCTGGATTATGGCACCCGCGATTACGAACATCACTACGGCAATGCCCCTGTCTATTACCTTCCATGCCTCCGGTCTGTTCAGAACCTTAGACATCCTCTTTGCCCCGTAACCAAGAGAGAAGAAGAAAACGAATGAGGCCAAAGCCGCACCGACTCCGAAGGAAAGCCTCTCGTCACCAACGAATCCAGTAGAGGCTCCCCCGATCAGAAGGAGAGTATCGAAGTAGACGTGCGGGTTCAGGAAAGTGATCGCCAGAAGTGCCGCCATGGTGGCCGTCAAACCACCCTCCGCATCCCCCTCGATAGCAATCGCCTCTGGGTCCATCGACGACTTGACTCTCAGGACCCCATACCCAGTCAGGAAGGCCGCTGCCCCCATAGCAATCAACGGCTCCGCGCCCTCTATGCTGGATACCAATGCACCCACTCCCAGAATTCCCGCGGCAATCAAGCTGACATCAGCCAATGAGCAAGCCAGGCATGTCGCGAAAACATGGGACCCCTTCAGCCCCTGTCTCATGACGAACGCATTTTGGGGCCCTATTGCCAGTATTAGTCCCAAACTGAGAGCGAAACCTTCGAGTCCAGCAGAACCGAGTCCCATGCTCACGTCGACCTGCGTTCTGCAGCCTTCTTCCTTAGTCTGTTGTAACCGCACTTCCTGCATGATCGGGGGGGCTTGACTCCACCGTGAGCGCGGTGTGTTGCCGAGCAGTTCATGCAGATCCACTTGATCAGGAGCCTCGCTTCCGCCTCAGGATGCCTCTGTGCCATGTTGTCGCGCGACCTGCCCGGCCTTCATAATCGCTTCCCACGCTTCCTGGGTCTCACGTCTTCCTTCCAAAGCATTCAAACACCTCTGGCTGCGTTACTAGTCACGTGCCAGCCAGCGTAGTGCTCGGTGCCCAATGGGGGGACGAGGGTAAGGGCAAGGCCATAGACCAGCTCGCACCCAATTCCCAGTGGGCTGTTCGATTCCAAGGAGGCAATAACGCAGGCCACACAATAGTGGCAGGAGGGACCACTCTCAAGATGCACCTCCTTCCTTCGGGAATCACCTCCAGGGAATGCAAACTGGTGCTCGGTTGCGGGATGGTGGTAGACCCTTGGGTCTTGGACAGGGAGCTCAGGGAGTGGGCAGAACTCACCGGGGAACGACCAGAGGGAGAGAGGCTCTTCATCAGCGAGAGGGCGGCTGTCATCCTCCCTTTCCACAGGCTATACGACTCGGCCGACAAGGTCGTCGGAACTACCGGCAGGGGCATCGGGCCGGCTTACAGGGACAGGACGGAGAGAGTCGGCCTCAGATTCGTGGATGTCAGACTAATGCTGGGCCGAGATTCAGAGATAGGGGAAATGGCTAGGAGGATGAACGATCAACTGGCAACAGTTGGCGTCGAGGACAAGATAGACCCCAATCAACTAAGCTCCGAACTAACTTGGATACACGAGAGGTTCTCTAATGCCATCCGGGCCACTGGCCCGATGCTCGATGCGGCACTATCATTGGGAGAACAAGTTCTTCTCGAGGGGGCACAAGGGGCAATGCTTGACATCGATCAAGGAACCTACCCATTTGTGACGTCCTCGATCACTTGCAGGGCCAATGCGACTCACGGCGCCGGCATCCACCCGGGGCATATCGAACAGTGCTACGGCATCACCAAGGCTTACACAACTCGTGTGGGGAATGGCCCATTCCCGACCGAACTATCTCTCGAAGAGGGACCAGGGAAGCAGATGTCAGTGGTCGGGCATGAGTTCGGGACGACAACCGGACGCCCCCGTAGGACTGGATGGCTAGATGCCGTGGCACTTAATGAGAGTCAGAGACTCAATGGTTACACTGGCCTGGTAGTCACAAAGCTGGACGTACTTGGAGGTCTAGACGAGTTGAAGATTTGCACCTCATACGAACTCGACGGCCAGGAAATCTTCCATCTCCCATCATCCTCAGAGGAACTAAGCAGGTGCGAACCCGTTTACGAGACTCATCCCGGATTCCCCGCTATGGATGAGGAAGCGTGGATCCAGATGGCAGAGGAATCAAGGAAGGGCGGTGGAATAGATTCGCTACCTAGTTCCATCAGGGAATACCTCTCTAGGATTGAGGAGATCTCCGGAGTTCCTGTGGTTAGCGTCGGTGTAGGGCCGGACCGTTTGGCTTCAATAGCCAGCTCTGGAGGTCCATTCGACATCGAGTTGTCCGAAGCAACCTTCTAATCGGCCCCCATTACCGCAGCCTCAATGGGATTCAAGTCCAGAGCTAAGAAGAGGAGACTCGCTTCCACAGGCGGCGAAGACGGATCAACGAAGGAGGGGAAGGAAGAGTTCGTCGGGGAGGTTCCATGCGACATCAAGGGATGCAAGAACTGGGCGGACAAGAAGGCGGGCGGCAGGAAGATGGCGTATGACAGGGCAGTCGATGTCTGGGGGTCCTCCGGGATATCCCGGAAGGTCCGCAAGATTTCGCTCTGCAAGTCCTGCTACAGGGCATGGAAGAAGGAGAACAAGGGCCAGCCAAAGGAGTGGGAGTAACTCAATCCTCCCTGCGAAACTATGTTAGACGATTCGTCTTCCACCCAATCCATGAGCCAACCAGTAAACGAGCCCATCATGGGATATGCTCCGGGAAGCCCCGAGAGGACCGAACTGAAGAACGAGATAGACAGGCAACTGTCCGAGGTCATAGAGATCCCCTGTGTGATCAACGGGGAGCTCGTCTTCACCGGAAACACGGTCACCCAGGTCGTTCCCCACGACCATGGCCACGTGCTCGCAAACGTCCACCTAGCAGGCAAGGCAGAGATGGATGCAGCGTGCGAAGCAGCAGTTAGCGCCCAGGATGAATGGATAGCTCTCGGCCTCGAGGGGAGGTGCGAGGTGTTCGAGAGGTGCGCTGACCTGCTGGCAGGGGAATGGAGGATGCGAGTGAACGCCTCGACAATGCTGAACCAGTCTAAGACCGCGTTCCAGGCCGAGATAGACTCGGCCTGCGAGCTGATCGACTTCTGGAGGTTCAACTGCCACTACGCCCGTGGCTTCCATGACGACCTGCAGCCGCTGGTCTCCCCCCCTGGGGTCGAGAAC
>Ga0207992_1000601_pt1 | contig 17710 bp, 11 predicted proteins | sample ETN02SmetaG_FD_185788 | JGI IMG/M metagenome (GOLD analysis project Ga0207992, IMG submission 185788) | Marine microbial and viral communities from oxygen minimum zone, Eastern Pacific Ocean - ETNP2014F10-02SV255 (SPAdes) (version 2) | ecosystem: Environmental > Aquatic > Marine > Oceanic ...
CAAATAATAGACCGCAGCCATCTCCAGTTTTACCATCTGCCCCGATCGCTCCTCTATGCGTCATGCTTGTTAGGCCAGCAATGGAGCGTTTAACCACATCTCTATTTTGTATTCCATGTCGATTTACAATGAGCCCAAAACCGCAGTTATCCTTAGCTTGAGATTCTTGGTATAACGATATATTTGTATTGTGTTGTGGCATAAAGTTATACATATTAACATGAAAATGTCATACTATGTCATACATACCACGCAGAACTAAAACAATTCAATGAGCTCAAAAAATAAACAATATAAAATTGAAAAAGGTTTGATGCTTTTTACTCAACCGCGTTCTCCCTACTTTTATGGAAAAATTAGATTAAATAGGAAGTATGTAACTAAATCATTTGCTCCAATAACAGATTTAGAAGAAGCAAAAGTTATGCTGTTTGAATGGCGTAAAGAGCTTTTAACACCAAGCGCTATCCCAACTTCTACAATACCCTCTCCAGAAAATTTTAAATCAAGATCAGAATATGTTGAACATACTCCTCTTGAAAATGATTTTCAATTTCTAGAAGTCGGTCGTTATGATCCCAATAAAAAAAATATAGAGGAAAGAAAAATTAATTTTGTTGAAATTTATGGTGATTACAATCAATCAGAGGCATCCAATCAATCTCATCGATGCCTGGATTGTGGAAATCCATATTGCGAATGGAAATGCCCAGTCCATAACTATATCCCCGATTGGTTAAAGCTTGTAAATGATGGAAATATAATGGAGGCAGCTGATTTATGCCATCAAACAAACTCTCTTCCTGAAATGTGTGGGAGAGTCTGTCCTCAAGATCGTTTATGTGAGGGGGCCTGCACACTCAATGATGGATTTGGTGCTGTGAGTATTGGCAATATTGAAAAATATATTACAGATAAAGCAATAGATATGGGGTGGAAACCAGATCTAAGCAACAGAACTTGGACCAACAAAAAAGTTGCAATTATTGGGGCTGGTCCTGCAGGCATCGGATGTGCAGATATACTCATAAGAGCAGGAATCAATTGCGATGTGTTTGATAAACAACCAGAAATTGGTGGTTTACTAACATTCGGAATTCCAGAATTTAAATTAGAAAAAAGTGTCGTGCGACGGCGACGGCGAATTCTTGAAGAAATGGGTATTAAGTTTCATCTTAATAAAGAAATTGGTAAAGACATTTCTTATAAGAAACTGCATGAGAAATATGATGCAGTATTTCTTGGAATGGGGACCTACACATCGTTAGAAGGAGGCTTTAAGGGAGAAGATTTACCGCAATCACATAAAGCAATTGATTATCTTATTGGGAACACAAATTATCTTTTAAAATTCAAACAGAAAGCATCTGACTATATTAATTTTAAAGGCAAGGATGTAGTAATTTTGGGGGGCGGTGACACTGCGATGGATTGTAATAGAACTGCCATCAGGCAAGGCGCAAAATCTGTAACTTGCTTGTACAGACGAGATGAAGAAAATATGCCTGGCTCTAGAAGAGAGGTGATAAATGCTAAAGAGGAAGGTGTTCAGTTTGAGTTTAATATTCAGCCAATAGAAATCATTGGAGAAAAGAGTGTTCAGGGCATAAAAACCATACAAACAGAATTAGGCGAACCCGACCAAAATGGAAGAAGAGTACCTGTGCCAATTCAAGGTAGCGAAAAAATCTACCCTACTGACGAAGTGGTAATTGCCTTTGGTTTTAGGGCCAATCCAGCAGATTGGTTTAAAGATTTTAAGATCAAAACTGACAAGTCTGGTTTGGTAATTGCTCCAGAGCAACAAAAATTGAAATTTCAAACCTCCAATCCAAAGATTTTTTCTGGTGGAGATATGGTGAGAGGTTCTGATTTAGTTGTGACTGCTATATGGGAAGGAAGAGAAGCGGCTAAAAGTATCATACAATTCGTTTCATAAATGAAAAATTCAAAATTTTTAAGAGCACTGAACCTTAAAACACACTCAATTCCACCAGTTTGGTTTATGCGTCAAGCAGGCAGATATCTTCCTGAGTATCAAAAAATTAGAAAAAATTACTCTAACTTCCTTGATATGTGCAAACAACCAAAAACATGCGCTGAACTGGCATTGCAGCCAATTGATAGGTTTGATTTAGATGCTTCCATTCTTTTTTCTGATATCTTGACGATACCTGATGCATTAAATCTTGGCCTTGCTTTCCACGAGGGTGAGGGTCCAAAATTTAGCAATCCAATATCATCTCCTCAAGACATTAAAAAATTAATATCCTTTGACGTTAACGCTATTGGCTATGTATTCAAGGCCGTTGAAGAGACTAAAAATCTATTGCCCAAAGATCTACCTCTTATAGGTTTTTGTGGCAGTCCTTGGACGCTCGCAGCATATTCAATTGAAGGTGGGGGGTCAAAAGATTTCAAAAAAACAAAAAGCTTTATGGCAAATCATCCAACGGAGCTTCAAGAATTTTTAGAAATTCTCAGCAATGCTTGTTACGAATATTTAAGACAGCAAGTGCTGAGTGGTGTTAATGCGCTTCAAATTTTTGATTCATGGGCAGATTTGTTATCAGGAAATGATTTAGAAAGATTTTCATTAAAACATACTCGAATGCTTACTCATCTTTTGAAAACAGATCCTGTAACGGCCGATATTCCAATCATCTTATTTGAAAAATCACCCAACAAAAAAATTACAGATATTCTTTTTGAAGAAATAACATGTGCAAGTCTTTATTGGCAAGAAGATTTAGAAAGTGTCGCTAAAGATTTTAGAGATAAGTACGCTATACAGGGAAATCTTGATCCAAAAGTATTGCTAAAGTCTGATGAGTCAATCTGGCATGAAACCCAAAAAATTTGCAATATTATGAAAGAATATCCAGGATTTATCTTTAATCTCGGTCATGGAATCACGCCTGATATTGATCCTAATAAAGTCAAGGTAATGATTGATGCTTTAAGACAATAGTGCCTATCAACATGCCTTGCAAAGAAATGATAAATATTTACTTATGAGTAAAAAAATAGTCACATCCAAACTTTTTGGTTATCATTAAAAGCACTTTTTATATTTTATTTTTCATGGAGAAAATATGTTAACTAAAAATTTTTTTAATATGATCTTTGCAGCTATTTTATTAAGTGTGGCGCCTTCAACCTTTGCGCAAACTCTCGAAGAAGTTGTTGTGACAGCACAAATAAGAGAGCAAAGCCTTCAAGATGTACCTATTTCTGTTTCTGCCATTGATGGTGAGGCTATTGAGGATAGAAGTGTTGATAATCTTCAATCACTTTCAGCATCCGTGCCAAACTTTTATGTTGCTGAAACTCAAATTGATACATCAATTTCTATTAGAGGCGTTAGATCTGGAGCCAATAAAGGGTTTGAGCAATCTGTTCCATTGAACTTTGATGGGATTACTTATCCTAGAAGTCAATTAGCTAGAACGCCGCTTGTTGATTTGCAAAGGGTTGAGGTACTTCGTGGACCGCAGCCAACTCTATTTGGTAAAAATGCCGTCGGTGGTGTTGTTAGTGTTACTTCTGCAAAACCAACTGATGAATTTGAGGGTAAATTTTCTACCTCTCATGAATCCGAGCATGATGAATCCCAATCACTCTTAGTGTTATCAGGGCCACTTTCTGACAATTTACTTGGAAGATTGACCATTTCAACTAGAGAAATGGATGGTTGGATTACCAATCAACGAATGAAAAGATTGGAGCCGCAAAGAGATGAAACATATATTAGAGGCCAACTTGCCTGGACATCTGGTGATGTTGACTACAATCTTAAAGTTGAAACAGCTGATTTTGACTCAGTAGGATATGCCATGGAGGCAATAGCTCCTCAAGATGGGTATGGTCTTGTTTTTGCAGGTCCAATTGCCGTTGAGACAAATGAAGATTGGGTTAGATCTAGTGGAGAAACTTTCAGTCAAAATACAATGGATAACTTCGTGTTAACTGCTAACTACCCAATGGATGGTGGTGGTACATTAACCTCAATTACTGGGCATGTTGAATATGATTCCTATGAGGTCCTAGATGTTGACTATGTTGGTTTAGAGATTCTTGATGGAACAAATCAAACAGAAAAATATGATCAATGGTCTCAAGAAATTCGTTATACCTCTGCTGGCGGTGAAGATGTTGACTACATCATTGGTGCTTATTTTCAAACTGCAGATGTTGATGTTACAGACTATGTTCCATTGGGCTCCTTCTTAGCTCTTGCCGGTCCTCCAGTTTCTTTGCTTGTTGGAACAAATTGGGACAGGCTTTATGCACAATCATCTGATATGTATTCTGTGTTTGGTCAAGCTGATGTAAATTTACAGGGTAACTGGAACTTAACTGTTGGAGCTAGATACTCAAGTGAAGATAAAGATGGAAGCAGAAAACTGACATTAGATGGAACAGGTACAGCGCTTGCAAACTCACCTTTGCTGAATGTTCTATGGGGAGCTGTCTTAAACGTTGGTCCTCATAACGTTGCTAGTAGCAGAAGCGAAAACTCATTTGATCCAATGGTTCGATTGAGCTATGAGCTATCGGATGACTCTCAAATGTATGTGTCATACACAGAAGGTTCAAAAGCTGGAGGCTTTGATATTCGAGGTAATTCAATACCTGGTACACCCCTTATCTCAAGTGCTGGTGGCTGGGAATTTGAAGAAGAAGAAGCAACTAATATCGAATGGGGATACAAGATGAAGTCTGATAGAGCCCAATTTGACTTTACCTACTTCACTACAGAGTACAATGACCTTCAAACAAGTGTGTTTGATGGTGTTCTAGGCTTTAAAGTTGGAAATGCTTCAGCCGCAGAATTAGATGGTTTTGAGATGCAAGGAAGATATCTGCTCTCAGACGGCTTAGAGTTTTATGCGTCTCTTGCAAGCCTCAATTATGAATTTACTGATTGGAAAAATAGCCAGTGTGCTTATGGAGAAGCTCCTACCAATGGTATTTATTGTGACAGGTCTGGCGCTAGTGTAATCTTTGCACCTGAAGATACAGGAAATATAGGTTTTGACTATGAGACAGTGCTTTCAAATAACTGGGTCTTTGATGCTAACCTAAATGTTGATTATTCATCTGAATACTATATAACGACTAACTTAGATAAAAATATCGAAGAAGGTGGTTATTCAAAAGTTGGTCTAGTTCTTGGTCTAGAAAGCTCAGATGGTAGGTGGAGAGTATCGCTTATTGGCGATAACCTAACAGACGAACGGATAAAAGTTGTTGGTGGAACAATTCCACTAGCAAGAACATTTGTAAGACTTGCCTCTGGTGGAGCCTTAGATGGACTTGCATATGATGCAATCTATGATCGGCCAAGAAATATCACTATTAAGTTAGATTATAATTTTTAATCTAGTTAAGTTAAGCAAAAACTCAAAAAGCCCCGCTATATAGCGGGGCTTTTTTTGCCTACAGTCTTTCGATTAAAATAGCTGTGCCAGCTCCAGCTGCTCCGCTGGTGGCAACAATGCCAATAGCTAGATCTTGTCTTTCTAGCTCATCAATCAATGTCGACATCATGATGGAACCAGTTGCTCCCATGGGATGACCAAGAGCAATGCAGCCACCATTAACGTTTAGTTTTTCATCGTCTATATTTAATTCTTGCTGACAATGAATCATAGTCGAAGCAAAAGCTTCATGTATCTCAAACAAATCTACATCTGCAACTTGGAGTTTATTTTGTTCAAGTATTTTTTGTGTGGCCAACATACAGCCTGATAACACTAATAACGGATCATCATTAACGGTTACAACAGAAACAATTTTTGCACGTGCCTTCTTACCATTTTCCTGAATTTTTTTATTTGATAGCAATGTCATGGATGCTGCATCTGCCATTGCGGGAGAATTACCTGCGGTGTGTACATGTAAAATTTCTTTCAATTCAGGAAAAAGATTTAACTGCGCTTTATCTATCCCCTGCTCTCCTAGTTTTTTAAAACTTGGATCCAATAAGGCCAAGCTTTCAATACTTGTATCTGGTCTTATGCATTCATCCTCAACACAGTGAATCGATTTGGCCTTATTGATTACTGGGATAATAGACTTAAAGTGATTATTTTTTTGAGCATTTAAGGCATTCTGCTGTGATTTTAATGCCTGTATATCTACGTCATCTCTAGAGATATTAAAAAGACTAGCTATCAGGTCAGCCCCACTACCCATTAAAAAAATCTTTGCTTGACCAGCTATCTCGATGTCATTCCAAATTGCTGCTTCATCAGAGAGCATGGGCACCCTAGACATCATTTCCACTCCACCAGCAATAACATTATCCGCTTGCTGAGATTGAATTTTTAAATGGCCAAGATTTATTGCATCCAAGCTTGAAGAACAAAATCTGTTCACAGTAAGGCCTGAAATTGAATCTGGGTACCCAGAAAATAAGGTCGAAGTTTTCGCAATATTGCCTGCTTGCTCACCATACTGAGTGACGCAACCCAATATCACCTCATCAATAAAATTTAAATTTAAGAAATTCTTCTTTTCAATATCCTTATATAAAAAATCTAATAATTCATATGGATTCAACTTATTCAGCCCACCTTTCTGATTGGCTCGAGCTCTAGGCGTCCTAATTGAATCAACAATGTAAACAGGATTCATCAATCTACTATTTTAATTCGCTTTTTTGCGCCCAAGTTGCATGAGTCCCTGAGCAAATCTGATGCGGCAAAGGGATTTCGCAAACGGGACCTTGTTCAATATTTCTGGCATCAAACAGCAAGCAGGCAGAAGTGCTGTCCTGAACGTTGTTACTAATCGTTACTAAATAGCCATCATCTTCATCCGTTGAATTGGTTCTTGGTGCAAAACTCACCTCACTAATAAAAATATGCTCTGGGAAAATATATTTGCTTGAAGATTTGCTGCGATGATCATGTTTTGTTAAGCCATCAAATGTAAAGTGGCCCTTTGTGGGAATCATGCTGTAAGTATACCTATGCTCAGTGCCAGCTATATGCTGGTTAATAACACCAAATTCTATCGAGACATCATCAATGTCCTCTTCAGTGGTAACGCCTGTTTTTAAGTTAAATTTCCATCTATGTAGCCTAGGTTTTAACAGGGAGAAATCTAAAAAAGCCATCATTCGTTCTAAGCCAGGAGGCGCATCAATATAATTTTCTGGCCAAGGATGCTCTTGAAAATATCCCTCAAGAATTAACTCATCTCCATCTTCATAGGCATTATTCCAGTGCAATACGTAAGTGGGATCGGCTTCAAACCATTGAATATCCTCTGGATTTCCATATCTCGGGATAATAGCAAACCTTGATGGTAAATCATGCAATCGTGTTGCATGAATGCCTTTCTTTAACATTTCTTGATCCCAGAAAAGTGGTAAATCATTAATAATTGAGTAGTTTTTACTAAAAGCCATATCATGCGGGAGTCTTGGACCAGGTAACTCAACTGGAATAAAATGCTTTAGTGTTTGATTTTGATCTACTACTCCATAATTCAAAAAAGGTGCTTCTTTCGAATAATTAAAAAATAAGAGCTCGCCCGTTGCAAGGTCTACCTTTGGATGAGCAGACAAACCTCCGGATGGGACCCATGTTGCTTTATTTTCGGTTTCAAGAGTATGTGGGTCTAGCTTATACCCCTCCCCACATTGATAGAAGGTTGAAAGCGCTTCACCACCATGAACCACTATGTCAGTAGACGAGGAATCTTTAATTCCTCCTTGCGCTCCCCAGCCGGGCAGTGATGATGATCCAGTTCTTTCCATGAGACCAGCCCACATTGATTTCTTCATTTCTTGTTCAACTAAAAAGCCTTCAGTGCGAACAAATTTATTGACGTAGTTTGCTTTGCCATTATCAAAATTAATTGAATGAATCATGCCATCCCCGTCAAACGGATGGAATCGACCTATGGGCTCATGAATTTGGTTCTCTGTATTTCTAAAATAAGCTCCTTCAATGTCCTCTGGAATCTTGCCCACAGATTGAAGGTCTGTAACTTGATATTCATCGTAATTAGGAACCCAGGCACCTTTTAGATAAGGGTGATCCTTTGTAGTGATGGTTGGTTTGATGGTGTTGATCTTTTTTATTTCCATGATTTAGTCCTCTAGGAATCCAGCTTCAAGGTCTTTAACTATAGATTCTACGCTTTCTATTTTTTTAATTAAACCGACGCCTTGCCCGGCCGACCAAACATCTTTCCATGCCTTGATCTTATTTTGAGAGCTAGACACATTAAAGCCACTTGTATTTGAAGCTAAGTTGTCAGGATCTAAATTGTTGTTAAGTATGCTGTCCTTAAGGTAATAAGCTTGGGCACCAGTAAAAAGATTGGTCATTATGAGATCATTGTAGTTTGATTTAATTACCATTTCTTGATATTCATCAACTGCCTGGCTTTCTGTTGCTGAAATAAATCTAGTGCCCATATAGCAAAGATCTGCATTCAATAACTTAGCTGCTTTGATGTGGTTACCTGTTGATATAGAGCCTGCAAGAACCACAATGCCATCAAAAAATTCTCTGACATATGATGTAAATGCAAATGAAGATAAGTTGCCTGTATGCCCGCCCGCTCCATGACAGATCAAAGCCATTCCATCAACATTCATATCTGCACATTTTTTTGCAAAATCAATATTATTTACATCAGCAATTACTATTCCCCCATACCCATGAACTTCTTCTATAACCCTCTCTGGACTACCGAGAGCTGTAATGACAATCTTTGGCTGGAATTGTTTAACCAAAAGCATCTCTTCTTCAAACCGATCATAAGTTTTATGAGTGATCATATTAAAAGCCCAAGGGCTTGAAGTAGACGCAGTAATTTTCTGCATCCATTGCTCGAGCTCCCCTATAGTTCTTGCATTTGGGCCAGGGAAAGATCCAATTAATCCAGCATTGCAACTCGCTATAACTAATTCAGGACCAGACACTAAAAACATTGGAGCTACAATAATGGGCAAGCGTAATTCATCAATTATCTTATTGGATTGCATATAAATTTTTGATAACTATTTATATTAGTTTAGTACAAGTTAAGATTTATACCCATTAAGCATTTCCTTTTCAATCATGCTTAATCATGTCTATAATTATGTGATGCAAGAACGTGTTTATATCTTAGGGGGCTATCAATCTGACTTCGCGCAGAATTGGCATAGAAATGAACTAGATCTTTTGGATGTATTTCAAGACACTATTACAAAAGGATTAAGTTCAGTTAGCTTAGAGCCTAAAGACGTTGATGTGGCACACGTTGGCAATTTCACAGCTGAGCTTTTTTGTAATCAAGGTCATCTAGGCGGTTTTTTTGTATCTTCTCATCCTGATTTTTTTGGGCTGCCATCCTCCAGACACGAAGCAGCTTGTGCCTCTGGCAGCATTGCTACATTGGCTGCTTGTGCTGAAATAGAATCCGGTCGGTATGAGCTTGCGGCAGTTTTAGGTATCGAGCAAATGAGAAATGTTCCAGGAGAACAAGCAGCTCAGAATATTGGCGGCCCTGCAATGCGATCTGGCTATGAATGCCAAGGTGTGAAATATCCATGGCCTCATATGTTCAGTGAGCTTACTAATGAATATGATAAAAGATATGGCATCAATGAAGATCATCTCTCGAAAATTTCAGAAATTAACTTTGCCAATGCTAAGAAAAATCCAAACTCTCAAACTAGAGGGTGGACTTTTGAATCAGATACTTTTACAAGATCAGATAACGCAAACCCTGTAATTGAAGGTCGGACCAGAAAAATGGATTGTGGTCAGGTAACTGACGGTGCAGCTATTATCTTCTTAGCAAGTGAAAAAAAAGCTAAAGAATATGCAAAAGCAAGATCAATAGATATTAAATCAATTCCTTATATCAAAGGCTGGGGTCATAAAACTGGTCCAATTACATATCAAGAAAAAATCGATTTTAGTCAGGAAAAAGATTACGTCTTTCCGCATGTAAAAAGGGCTATTGACGACGCTTTTTCAAGAGCAGGGATGAAGGGGGTAACAGACATTGATGGCATTGAAACTCATGACTGCTTTACATCAACCGAATACATGGCGATTGATCATTTTGGTATTACAAAGCCTGGAGAGAGCTGGAAAGCTATTGAATTAGGTGAAATAGAGATTGGTGGAAAGATTCCAATTAATGCAAGTGGCGGTCTAATAGGTTTAGGGCATCCGGTGGGTGCGACAGGTGTCAGAATGCTACTTGATTGCTATAAACAATGTACTAATAGTGCTGGTGACTACCAAATTGAAAACGCAAAAAACATATCAACCTTAAATATCGGCGGTAGTGCTACAACGGTTGTTAGTTTTGTTGTTGGAACTGCTTAATTAAATAAATCTTTTAGTTCGCGTCTTAAAACTTTACCCACAGGATTTTTTGGTAATACATCTATAACCCTCAAGTCCTCAGGCATTTTATATTTTGCAATTTGCTTATCTTTTAAAAATTCAATGACTTCATCTAAAGTTAATGTTTCGCCTTCAACAACTACTGCAACAACTCCTACTTTTTCTCCCAAAATTTCATCATCATAACCAGTTACAGCGACCTCTAACATTTTTGGATGCGAGCTAAGAAGGTTGTCTAACTCCTCTGGAGAAATATTCATTCCACCCCTAATAATAAGATCTTTGCATCTGCCGCAAAATTTATAATATCTTTTTTCCGTGTCATCTGGAGAAATCTCAAATAAATCCCCAGTCCTGAAATAGCCATCTTCATCGAAAACTTCTGCGTTTGCCTCAGGAGCATTCCAATAACCATCAAAAACAGTTGCACCAGAAATAAGAAGTTCGCCAGGCTGCTCTGGCTCTAGTATTTCCTCATTAGTCTCAACACTAACTAATTTTGTTTTTACCAACCTTGAAACTGGATTGCTCCAATCCAGTCCATCTACTCCAAAACGAGGGAAATATTTCGCTCTTAAGTTTGGGTCCTCAATTTCATTTCGAGCACTGAGCAACGTTGCCCCCTCATTAGATCCAAAAATATTTTGAACTGTTAGATCATATTTATTTTGAAAGGTTTCAACCATCCACTCTGAGAGCGGCGCCCCTCCACATCCTATGCATCTCAAGCTGCTCAAATTCTGTTGATCAAGGATGGCTGGATTATTAAGTAGCATATTCATGATTGCAGGAGGTGCAATTGTGTATTTAATGTTCTCGCTAGAAATTTGAGTCAGGAAAACATTGAGATCAAAAGGATGATGTTGAACAAGCTTTCCCTTGGATAGTAACCAGTTAAACAAGAATCCTCCGATGCTTGCCATATTAATCATTGGAAAAGGGTTGAGTAATGTATCACCCTGCTCAGTTTCTGATACAAATGCAGCAGCTTTAGCCATTGGCAACCAAAGGTTGTGACTGCGCGGAACACCTTTTGGAGTACCAGTAGTTCCTGAAGTCCAGCAAATGGTAAAAATATCATCTGCTGAGATGGGGTTATCCTTTGCATACAATTGCTGACTTTCCATGAGTTCGCTTGAAGGATTTGATGTATTTAGATCAACAAAACCATCGACTGCACCTAATGAAAATTTAATTTCATCTTTAGTAAATAACGAAGAAAATTGCTTGGCGTGAGCCTTATCGCTGAATTTTGAAATACTAACAAAGGCCCTTGGATTGGTCTCATTGATAATGCTAGTAATCTCAAATGCACCATATTGCATTGGAATCGGAGAGCAAACTATTCCAAGTTTTGATAGTGCTAGATAGACTATTGGTAGTTCTACAACATTTGGTAATTGTATGATAACGATATCGTCCTTTCTGAGCCCCTGCTCATAAAAAATAGTTGCATATCTCTCAACAGTTACATTGATCTCGTTAAAAGATAGCCTCTTTGGAGCATCACCTGTAATTGTTTTGCGATTTTCTGGGTCAACAAGGGCTTCTTGATCGCCGCATAAAACTATAGCCTCTTGAAATAAAGAATATAATGTATCTTCACCCCACCATCCTTTATTTATATAATCTTCAATTCTATCTTTGTTAGTAAGTATCATGCATATCTTGTTTTTTACATTAAATAATTCATTTTAACTTACTATAATAATTATCTAGTCTCCAGAATTTTAACTAATGTTTAATATGAAAAGGTTATTATCAACCCGACCCGCACATCTTCATCAAAGAAAACCAAGGGCGAAGCTCTATCTGCATTAACACTAATGATCTGTGTACCCACTGCCCAATTATCATTGATTGTATAGCTCACTCCAAAAAGGGCTAATAGCGAATCCCCGTTTAGATCGCCTTGTAATGTAGATGATACTGTAAGATCGCTATTAAGCAGAACATTGCTGTACCGCATTAGCCAGCTACCGAATATGCCTTCATTAACAAGCTGTTGCCCTGGCAACAAGCCCTCGTCTTCGTCGAGCATCTTCTGTGCTTGAATACTCAAACTCAAACTTTGTTCGTTATCAACCGCCCATTCAAAGCCAAACGAAGTGCCAATTTGGTCTTTCTTTAAATCTAGCGGTGAAGAGAGAGCAGTTGTTCCGAGAAAATTAAAACTGTCTGCAAGCACATTGTGGCTAAAGGCCAAATCGAAGTTAAGCAGCAGGCGGCCGATTGCACGATTAGCACTAAACCCCAATAGCAAAAAGTCATTCTTTTTTGCCAGGGCATCACCGATTCCAGAAGCCGGAGCATCATAGCGTAATTGATTTTCATAAAGATAAGCAGCCATGAAACTGATATCGCTAAGGTCGAACGATTTTCTCCACTGGGTTCCTACCTCCACAAGAATCTCCCCACCTCTCTTGTAGTCAGTGATATTAAATTCGGGTTCAAAGAAAAAAGGGCTGCCGCGGACAGTTTCTGGATTAAATTCTGGATAAAGATTTATAAAACTAGACCAATTGCTAGCTTCACCAAAATAATCCCACACGATCATCCATTGATTAAGGCGAGCATCTTCGATGTCAATGATGGTGAAGTCTCTGAATTCATAATGATTAATCACATCAAGAACAGAGTTGCCCACAGCCTCTCCCCAGACAACTGTCTGTCTTCCAAATTTAATGCTGTGTTGATCAAAACTTCTCTGTATGAAAAGCTCATTTATACGATATTCATCGTCAATCTTTTTATCATTAGCCTCGAACTCATAATCATGTTTCCAGTAAGCCCGTGATTGTGCGCTTGCTTGAATGAGCCACCCTGGCGCAAACCCATTTTGATACCGAATATTTATGCCCAATCGATTATTTTCCATATCTGCTTCACGTGGAAAAGAAAAACCGGGCTGTGGTTCCACGGAGTGATTATTAACCTGGCCATAGAATTGTTGGCTAACGCTGAAGGTAAAATCATCTAACCAAGAATCTGAGCTGTTACTGGGTTGCTCATCAAAAATATTATCAAACAGATTATCTTCGAGGATAATCTCGTCGCCTGCCAAAACCTTATCTCTAAGGTTTGGCTGCTCATCCGTTTGAGAATGCGCTATCGGGGTCATCAATATAAAAATTAAGCTGGCTATTTTGCAGAAGCGCGACATTTTAAACTGACAATTTCACTTTAATTTAATTGAGCCCGAAGTTTCTCTAATTCTGTCTCTCTGTATGCTCCGTCGTTAAGCGTGCGTTGACTCAAAAACTCATCTTCAATATTTAAGTCAGTATAAATTTCAACAAATGCCATATTGGACAAGCGGTTGGTAACTAGATTCATCATGGTTAATGAGCGCGACATCCATATAGCATTTACAAGCTCAACCCTTGAAGCCATAAGTCTTTTAACCTCTTTATCATACTGATCAAACATTTCCGAGCGCAAAACAACATATCTTCCTTTATCTATGTAATGTATTTTTCGGGAATAACGGGTCTTCTTCGCTCTCTCTTTATTTGGAATCATTTCTAGCCTCCAAACCTCTCGACCTGACAATATTGTTTCTTCAAGAATATTAAAAGTATATTCTTCAAGTTTTCCCGTTTCAGTATCCTCAGTGGTGAACTCAGAACCAAATAGTGACGCTGGTTCTGTTTCTTCATCTGAATCTCCGCTCGCCAGTCGCTTAATCCTTCCAAGCGTTGAAAGATACAACCAGGTTTCATTATCGCGGTCGGCTTCATCGTAAGTAAAGCTGAGCATACCGATGCCTCGTTCTGCAGCGGGTTCCAGCGTGATCGTAACCACTTTGGTGTCTTTTAGTTCCCGTCCGTAGTTTTTTGCTACAGACTCTAGAGATTTTACCCGAGGTCTGTCAGCGCAGGTTATGCGCCCATTAGTAACACCAAATTTACAGCTCGAAAGCTGTATTCTACTAAACGAAGAGTCATTGGTCCGGCGCTGAGTATCATCAACCAATTTCATGATGTCATAACCAGTGAGATCTTGAGCAACCGCACTGTTAAAGCAAACAATAAAAAACATGGACCCAATTAATAATCTTAAGCTTGTTGCAATCATCCATTCGCCCCTTGGAAATCAATCTCTGTGTTTACATTTTTCAAGCCGAACTTTGGTTTGAAAATTATAATCATCGCAGGAATAAGAAAAAGGTCACAAAACAACGCAACAAATATTGCCATAGAACCGAAAAAGCCAAGCTTTGCCATTCCCAGATAATCTGAAAAACTTAGGACAGCAAACCCAAGCCCTATAATCATTGTTGTAAACATAACGGCCTGTCCCACCTCTTTTATTGCACTATCTAACGCTGTGGCTATGCTTCCTGTTTTGGTTAATTCCACTCTGTAGTGAGTCATAAAATGAATAGTATCATCCACAGCTATGCCCAAGATTAAAGGTGCTATTAATAGAGAGTCCACATCTAAAGGGATACCAAAAAGGCCCATCAAACCAAACGCGAGAAAAGCTGGTATGGCATTGGGCACCATACCCATAATGCCACCTCCCAAAGACCCTAGCGCAATAATCATAATCAGACTCACTATTAGCAAGGCTAAGGCGAAACTATTAAATTGAGAGGTAGCAATTTCATCAGCCATTACCATTAGTGTTGCCATACTTCCTGTTAGATTCACATCCAAATTCGGGAAATCTTTTTTAATATCCGAAAAAGTTTCTTGGACATCCAATGAAACATCGTCAAAGAGTTCTTTGTATTCGTATGAGCCGAGATTTTGGGCGGTGATGCTTATGTGTGATCGGCTGTAATCATCTGATACAAGGTTTCTGCGATCTTCGGGGTTTGCACTATTGAACATGAAAAGCAATTGTGAGATTGCTTGGTTTGAATCTGGAATTCTATAAAATTTTGGATTATCCTCATTCATGATTTGGTTTGTATCTTTTACAATATTAGCGAGGGAATTAGTTCGCCCAATAATTTCAGGGTAACGGCTCTCGATGCGGGTTTGCAGATTATCAACAGCGGCAAGCAACTTAGAATCAAGCATGCCATCAGTTACCCCAGTATCGATCATTATTTCCATGTTCTGAGCACCTGACATATTTTGATCAACCACCTCTATGGCGGTAGTAAAGGGGTGGTCAGTCTTAAACATTTCGGCAATGTTTGTATCGATTTGAATTTTAGTTGCACCATATATACAAACAATAAAGCCCAGGCCAAAAATACCCAATATTAGTTTGGGTGATCTTTGAACTATTAAGGGAACCCGAGCAAGTATTTCTCTTTGAGAATTGATTATCCAATAAGTTAGAATGATCACGAAATTAATAAATGCTCCAAGCGTTAGACCAAGCGAAGCAAAAATCGCCAGGGCAACACAAGTTCCAAGAACCAATTTTTTTATAGATTTTATAGAGCCCCACTTGGCACCCAATCTATCAGCCAGACTGGGTTTTTCTTTGCTTTCAATCGCTGCTGGATGCCAGAGATCTAAAAGAACTGGAAGGAGGACTATAGTAAAAAAGAAAGCCAGAATGACTCCCAAAGCTGACATAACAGCAAAAACCTTGATTGGCTCTAGATTTGAGGTTGCCAAGACTGACACCCCCGTAGATGTGGTTAATGTTGTAAGCAAAATAGCTAAACCAACTTTTTCGTAAGCATGTGAAAGGGCTGCATAATGTTCTTGCCCATCATGTCTGAAACTAAAATAAGCGCTCATCACATGGACGCAGTCGGCAATCCCTACGCCAAAAATAAGTAGAACCGTTAACCCGATCATTGTGGACACAGTAATACCCATCCAAACAGTTATTCCCCAACACCAAGCTACGCTGAGCGCTATGGTGACCATCGACCAGACTAGCGCGCTTCCGGAGCGGAATAAGACCCACAAGAGCAAAGAAAAAATTAATATCATCAGGACGCCCAGCACAGCCATCTGATTGAGCACCCCTTGCATTTGTCCCATCATGGGGGGAGTGCCAACCGGGTAAAAGCTTAGTTCATTTGTATATTTTTGATAAACCCCTGTCAGGGCCTCATCAAAAGAGAAATAAGCCAATTGATCGGTATCCTGAAATTCAATGTCTTGCACAACAGCACTGTCATCAAAAGTGAGATCAAAGTTAGCAAAGCCATCATCCAGCTCAATACCAGCAATGTCTACGACAGATTCATACCCCTCTACCGGGATTGTTCCGAAGTCTGTTTGAACCAGTATTGCTCCGTACTTTCCGTTTTCTGAATAAAACGCTCCTACATAATCCCGTTGATTTAAAGCCTTATCTTTAATTTTTTGAAGTTCGGTCTTACCGTTTGGAAGTTGTCTAGGAATTAGCCTATCTGATCTTAATGTATCTCCTGTGCTTTCTTGGACTTTAATATTTGCAAGAGATTGGATTCTACGAATATGGGAAAGCTCTTCCCATGGAATTTCAGGATATTCACTCCTGTCAAGATCTCTCCAGTTAACAAGATTATCGGTTAGTTGTTGGGCTGTGATTAAAGATTCACGGGAAAAAACATTGCCATCTTTCGGAGCATAAATTATAAATACCGAATCATCCCCACCAAATTGGCTACGAAATTCATCAAGCGCTATTTGTGTTGGATTTTCCTCTTCTAGAAAACTGTCTGTAGACATATCGAAAACGGTAAGATTAAAAACCCCATACAATAGAAATGCTGAGATAATAACCAGGCTAGACAGAACTTGCTTTTTATAGTCAAGAATAAGGCTGGGAATTTTCCCGAATAATTCTGTAAGCCTTAAAAGAATCTTATCCATAACCTTTTTCCACGATTAAACACTTTTTGTATTTCGTGCCCCTTGGTTAATTATATGAGAACTCTATGACACATGAGAAATAATTTAAGAAAGCATTGATTTATGTTAGCTTTAGATAAGTTTTTATATTATGTGAATGGTGGGCCCGGGAGGACTCGAACCTCCGACCAATGGATTATGAGGGCTCTGATCGGTTAGAATTATTTCGAGCAGTGAATTTGCTTAAAAGAATCACTTTAATCTGAAGATCTCAATATACATTCTGGTATCGAAAGGCACTCTTGCACTTATCAAATGCAGAGTTATGAAGTGCACAAAAGGATTTCCAGCAACAACACAGAAAGTTGCGTCTCCCTGTGTCAGTTTTTTGAGACATCAGCAAATAGTTTTGAGATAGATTTACTCCCAAATAAAAAGGGGTTAGACAAACCTACACCTAAAAATATATCAGAGCTTGACGGTGGTGGTCCTGCAACCCAATGCTTCAGTAGAGCTGTAAAGCCAGCCAAAGCGTTGACAAATGAGGCTCACTAATTCGAGACCTAAGCCAAATCCGTATTGATC
>Ga0207992_1000603_pt1 | contig 17698 bp, 12 predicted proteins | sample ETN02SmetaG_FD_185788 | JGI IMG/M metagenome (GOLD analysis project Ga0207992, IMG submission 185788) | Marine microbial and viral communities from oxygen minimum zone, Eastern Pacific Ocean - ETNP2014F10-02SV255 (SPAdes) (version 2) | ecosystem: Environmental > Aquatic > Marine > Oceanic ...
TGATGTTAGTACAAGGGAACACCAGGAACCATGGCCCGGAGGAAGAACTAATCACTATTATTTTGATCTTAATAGAGACTGGACATGGCAGACTCAGGTAGAGACTGTTCAGAGAATGCAATTATACAATAGTTGGATGCCGCATATACATGTAGACTATCATGAGCAGTATTTTAATGAGCCATATTATTTTGCTCCTGCTGCAAAGCCATATCATTTGCAGATAACCTCGTGGCAAAGAGAATTTCAAAAGATAATTGGGAAAAATCATTCACGATATTTTGATAATAACAACTGGCTTTATTTTACAAAAGAACACTTTGATCTTTTGTATCCTGGCTATGGTGATACCTACCCTATATATAATGGTGCGATAGGGATGACCTATGAAAAAGCTGGGGGAGCAGCAGGGGGTGTTTCCGCGATTACCTCTGATGGCGATACTTTAACGCTTCGATCTAGGATAAAACATCACCACACTACTGGGCTATCAACTGTAGAGTCTGCTTACAAGCATAAAGACAGGATCATAAAAGAGTTTAAATATTTTTTTAATAAGGGGATAGATAATCCAATCAGTAAATATAAAACATTCGTTATTAAAGCAGGGCTGAATGACCCTAAAAGGGAAGACTTATTAAGATGGCTAGATACACATGGAATAGAATATGGACACCCTATGGATGATAGGGCCCGTTCTGTCAGAGGGTATAGCTATTTTTTAGGTAAATATGATTCGTTTAGGATACAAGAAAATGATATTATCATTTCAGCAGATCAAAAAAAATCAGTTTTAACTCAGGTGTTGTTTGAGCCAACAACTCATTATGAGGATTCTCTTACGTATGATATTACTGCTTGGTCTATTCCGTATATCTATGGTCTAGAGGCATATGCTCTCGAGACAGTTATTCCGCAGGAGAGTTTTAATATTCACGGAAGTAGTAAGGTCGTTCATGACTGGGATGATGAGCCTTATGCATATCTAAATCCATGGAAAAGCGTTTATGATTTGAAATTTTTATCTGAAGTTTTGAAAAATAATATTGTTGCCCGTGTTTCTGAAGAACCCTTTGAGGTAGGTGGTATTATATATGATAGAGGCACTCTGGTCATTACAAGAAAAGGGAATGAAACAAAAGGACAGCGGTTTGACACACTGTTAAGAAAAATCTCTAAAAAATATAATACTAATTTGAGGTCTGTAACTAGTGGACTGGTTACAAAAGGGAAAGACTTTGGGTCCTCAACCATGCGCGTTGTTAAAGCTCCTAAGGTTGCAGTCCTTAGCGGTGAAGAAGTTAGCAGTTATAATTTTGGTGAAATATGGCATTATTTTGAACAGCAGATTGGCTATCCAATATCTGTATATGATGCATCGGAGGTTAAATCACTACCCTTAGATGAGATAGATCTATTAATAATGCCTGAAGGCGGTTATGGTTCATTTGTCAATGAGATTAGTCCATCAGAAAAAATAGTAGAAGAGACCAACGCAGATGGATTAATAATTAATGAGCCTCCTGATAAAATTTTAGACTGGGTCAGATCTGGAGGCCGGCTTATTGTAATAGGATCTGCTATGGAAAAATTTGTAGATAAAAATGGATATGGTCTTGTTAAATATGATTCGAAAGAGTCAAAAAAAGCAGCGCTAGAGTTGAAGAAAAAAAGACAAAAAGAAAATCAGTTAAAAAAATATAAAGATAAAAATAGGACAAGGCTTTCTGATGCGTCTTATGGGTCTATCATCAGAGTTGATGTAGACAACACACATCCGCTTATGTTTGGTTATGGCGAAAATTATTTTTCTCTTCGTCAGGGCTCCCGAATGTATCCCCATCTTCCAGAAGGTTGGAACGTTGGGACACTAAAAAATTCTTCATCTCATGTTTCAGGTTTTATGGGACATCGGGTAAAACAAAAGATAAAAGATAATCTTATTTTTGGTGTGCATGAGAGTGGAAGAGGCAGAATTATTTACATGGCAGATAATCCATTATTCAGAGGATTTTGGTATAATGGTAAACTACTTTTTGGTAACGCTGTCTTTATTGTCGGAAATTAATCAAACACAGATCTAATATTTTCATCTACGCTGTCTCTGGTAAGCAATATGTATGTTTCTTCCAGTTGATTTATATATCCAATTACACATAAAACTGGGAATATTGATTTTGCTAAGACGGGGTCAAGTATAGCAGCGATCATAAAAAAATATAGACTAGCGGAAAAGGTTTTAGCTCCGATTGTGTGGAAGGCTGGCACATAACCAAATTTTATTTTTCCGGTTACCATTTTGAAAAAATACAGAGCCAATAAAAAGTAAACAAGGTTCCACCATTCGCCAACAACTCCACTTTCAAACCTATACAGCCACAAAGCTATGAGTGGATAAAATACCATGTCAGCTATAGTGTCTAGCTTTGCTCCGAGCGCTGTTGTCTGGTTTAGATATCGAGCCAGTGTCCCATCTAGCTTGTCCGTTACGCCAATAATTATAAACATGATCAGAAAAACAAATCTAGCCTGAGGCTCATCCTGAATATAGTATGCAGGGAATAGCATAGCAGGAATCAGTATAAGCCTGCTTATACTTAACATATTTGGTATGGTTTTTAGATCACTTATTTTAATATTATCAGAGTGCCCCATGTTAATCCCTTCTTATGTTTTAAAAATTATTTAACAGAACATAAAGAAAATAAATTTAGTAATGAAAGACTATGGCAAAGCATAAAGTATGCTAGCGTGATGTTCGAAACGGTTATACATATTCTCTACCGCTTCTTGAGTATCAAGAAAAAACCCAATAAAATTTTTATGATCTAAGTTGTATTTGCCCATATAGTTCCATATGCCAGGCCTAAGTCTCATGTCTTTTTTATAGTATACCATTGGCTCAGGCCCATCTTCACCAGTGAAAGGTCTTACCATCGATATTGTATTGACTGTTCCATCGTTTTCAAACCAGGTAGAGTCAGTGACAAGGCCATTGCCGGCGTTTATTTTTATTCTCCCCATCAGGTAGCATAGTGGATAGTTAGGAAGGCTTAGGCTTTCTTCTGGAATGTGATATCCTTTATCAGGGTCTTTTTTACTGCAACTTGTACTATAAGAAAAATAGTATACGCTTGGGTCAATTGAGATCATATCATTTATGTTTTTTGCGCCGCTGAGTGTAGCATCAAAGGCGATACTATTTTTTGTTGACCATGATGGGCTAGATACCATACGATTTAGATAGCCAAAAAAAGATTCATCAATTTTTCTGTTTAGATCCCACTGGTATAGGTCTAAATCATAATAGTCTGTACTGATATTATCAACAATTGGAAGCATACTATCAGTGAATGGAATGAATTTGTTTACAATGTCTGCAATAGTAGCACCATTTAGAGGGGCAGACATTGTGGTGATCGATTTCACCCATCCCCTAAGTTCGTTCCCAAGCAGTAGGCTTTGTTCTGGATGCTCAGAATTAATTTTAGCACTCAATAGATGTTGGAGCATTCTTACCGTTTGGCCGCCAAAACTGTAGCCTATTAAGTGAACAGGGTTTTTACTGTCCCAGATTGGATATAGTCCTTGGTAGTATTTTCCTTCTGGGTTTTGGACCAAGTCAAATTCTTCGGAATGGTTTTTCCCATAGTCAAGTTGTCCTCCCTTGATTTGATAAAATGTCTCTACAGCGCAATCAAAATTGGAAGATATTGGCCCCACAGAGACGGTATAAACAGTATAGCCTTTCGATCTTAGATAGGCTTCTATATCATTAAAGCCGCCCCAGTATTTTGTATCGCTAATTTCTTCTCTGCCCCATCCCAAAAACCCATGAACCAGAATAATTGGGTTTTTGTTGGTTGCTAGAATATTCGAGGTTATAGTAAGGAGGAGAAAGAGTCCAATAAATATTTTTTGCAAAGTATTAATTAATATTTGGTTTAATTAATAAACTAGAGCCTAGTAGTCCATGTCCATTCCGCCGCCGCCTCTACCTCCGCCAAAATTTCTCTTGTTCCATCGTTTTTTCTGTTGTTTTCCAAAGTTATAATTAAGATTGATAGACATATACTTCTGCCCACGACGACGTTCGGCATTCATTAGTTGAGTGTAGACCTCATTGGTAATAGGGTTGGTAATCATGTTCTCCGTGTTTATGACAAACTTTTTTGTATCAAAAACATCATCAAGCTTAACAGTTACAGATAGTCTGTTATCCATAAACGATTTTTGGAGTCCGATGTCTGCACTAAAGTTTCCTGGACTGCTTCCTGTTGTAAATTCCATTTTACCACGGCCACCAACGGTTAGCTCTAGCCTAATAACTCTAGGTATATTGACTGTGAGCATTCCTCGGTTGTAGGCTCCTTTTGAGTCTCCATTCAGGTCTGACTCACCATTACCATAGGTTCTATTGCTCCATCCCCATCTAGAAAACATAATGCTCACAAGAGGCATTGGTCTATAGTTTATTATTAAACTACTACCCATGTTCTCAGAATTTTCAGAGTTATCTGCGGTTAAGATCTCATAAACATCTCCATCAAACTCAACCATATCTCTGTCCCACCACATGATATTGTCTTTAACAAGCTTATAGGAAAGTCCGGTATTAAAATTGAGCTTACGAGAGTTGCTTGAGAATTTCAGTTCAGCTCCATCACTATATTCAGGATCAAGATATGGGTTACCATTTCTTATTCTAGAGATGTCAAAAGTATTTCTTGGGAACGGGCTTATTGTTCTTCGACTTGGCCGGTTCACTTTTTTTGAATAACCAAATTGTATGGTTTGCATAGGCGACAGTTTATAGATCAGAAATACGCTAGGATAAACCTTTGAATATGGGTTTTTATATGGAGAAGATTCTATAGCATTATCAATAATAGTTGAGATAATGTTTACACTATCTGCAACCTCATTAGCTGATGAAGGAATTAGTGCTGCATTGGTCTCTACCTGCTCGAATCTGGCTCCTGCTTTTATTCCAAACTTTTCAGTTATGTCAAAAGTTAGACTTGCGTATGCTGCGTAGATGTCTTCTTCGTAACTATTGATATATAGTTGTTCTAGGTAATTATAATCTGTAGAAAAAGATTTTAGTGTAGCTTTTACTCCTGTTTCTATTGACAGCGCTTCGCTTAAATCATCTTCATAATCAATTCTAAAGGTTTGACTTTCATTCTTTTCTTTAACATCTGTGTCGCTGTTAGTACCAAGATCATTTATAATTGAGCTATTCTCAATATTATATTGCACTATATCATCTTCTTCGAAATTTAGGTCGATGCTCGCAATTAGTTTGCGATCATTGGTGCCAAATTTATTTTCATATGAAAGTGAATGGTCATGATGTATTCCAACATCTTCTGATTTTGATTCAGTTATTCGATAAAAAGGGCTCAAATACTCTAGTTGTTCCTTAGTTGTTTCATCGTGATTTCCATACATGTAAGTATATGATATTGTGCTACTTTTAGTCGGGTAATAGTCTCCGCCAATTCGAGCACCAATGTTAGCTGGATTCTTTTTTCTTAACGTATTTTGTAATATTGAGGATGAACTATCAGAATATTCATAAGTGAATTCTCTAAAACCTTTTCCAATATTATTCCCAGATCGAGTGCTAGTACCTGTAAAAACATTCCATTTATCAGTGCGGTAGTTTATATTTCCGTTTAGATTTCGTTTTTCATATTCACCTGCCATACCAGAGATACTACCGTTCAGGCCGTCAAAGGCTCCTCTCTTCATAACAATGTTAATAATACCACCTACTCCATCGGGGTCATACTTAGCTGAAGGGTTGGTTATCACCTCTACTTTTTCTACCATTCCTACTTGAATATTATCTACAACACCCCGCCTGTTTGATCCAGTAAGCCCAGACCTCTTACCATCGATAAGGATGGTAACGTTCGCATCTCCAGCGATAGATACCTCACCATCAATATTGACATCTACCGTTGGAACTTTTCTAAGTAGGTCGAATCCTGTCCCACCTGCAGCGGTCAGGTTTTTTCCAACTTTGAATATTTGTTTGTCTACGGTTTGTATAAACTGACTCTCATCTCCGATAACCTCTACAGCATCAAGATTAACACTTGAGATTTTTAAGGCAACCTCACCAATAAAGTGCTCAATGCTGCCATCTTCACCAGGGAAAATATTAAGCGGGCCAATCTCTTTTTTTGCGTATCCTATAAATTCAACCATAACGATATATTGCCCTAGAGGTATCTCACGAATATTAAAGCTACCATTCTTTTTTGATAGTCCGCCCGTAACTACACTACCATCGTGATTGTCAACCATAGAAATTGATGCATACTCTATAGGTGTCCCAGTAGAGGAGTCAGTTACTGTCCCCTGGACGATTCCAATGGCCGGCATCTTTGGCTTTTTTTTATGTCCATCGTGACCAAGTAGATTATCTTGGCATAGATAGATGAAGAAGATTAATGAAATAATTAACCTTATTACATTTTTTGTCATTATCGGTTTATCCTTGGATTATATTATTATAGACTCGGAATCTATAAGAAAGTTAAATGTTTTAGTCAGTAGTATTCCAGTGAATATCCATTGTATGATATTGAACTTTTCTACGACCTTTAACTTTTACGGGGAAACTATATGTAGCTGTTTGCCCTGGATCAAGAGCAGTGTCTGCGATGACCCCAGAGGCATAGATAATTCTAGAGCCTTTAACAAAAACCGAGTCTTGCCCAGCTGCTTTTGTAGTCTGTGTAAATAGGTTTGTAACTACCCTGACGAAGTCAGCTCTTTTTTCTCCAACATTTTTTACGCGACCTGAAAATTCGTGTCTGTCTGGATATATATTTACAAACGGATCTCCGAGAAAAATAACCTTTGGCTCTGGCTCTTCATGTTTGTCACGTCTGATGACCATTTCCTTTTTAAGTACCAGCTGACCTATTTGTGTTTTTAAGACAAGAGAAGAATCTGTCTCGCTTAGTATGTCTCCCAATACAACGGTCCCGTTTTTCAGTTCTATTCTGTATTGGAACTCGGGCACTTTAATAAGGTCTAGGATCTCTCTGCTTACGTTGGGCATGGTCTGTTTTTTTTCAAACGCAGTGACGATACTTTTCAAAGAGTCAATCTGGTTTTTAAGGACTCTTAGGTTTGACTCATACTCAAAGAATTGGTCTTCAAACTGTAGCTTATCTACTTGGTCAAATGCTCTTACTTGAGGTAGGAGGTCTTCTCCTTGTTTTGTTTTTAGTGGCGTGTCTAGGGTTTGAGTTTCTTCGGGCTCTACAGCAGCAATTAGTGTAGCCGCCTTAGGGGTGTCTACTTTATCATCATTTTTGATGATAACTACTAGATCTTTTACATCGTCATCCAGTACACTAACAGGCAATGACCCTTTTCCATCTGAATCAACATTAATCTGATATTTTCCTGTGTCTATCTTTTTTAGTTTAAACTTACCCTTTCTATTAATTTTAGTTTTTTTTATCTCAGCGCCGTCTTTCTTATTAACTAAAACCACAGAACCATTTTTTATGGCTTCTCCTGATTCGTTTTGGACTATTCCTGATATGGTATAGCTATCCTTAGCATAGGCAAATCCTATGATCGCTAATAGCAACAATATATTTATTCGATGTCTATTCATTCATGTTCTCTGCGACTAAAACTAGCCTTATAAGCCATCCTTCGCACTTGTTCTGCCCATATTTTTTCTTCTCCGAGCATGTACACCATATCTAATATATTATCGTAGTAGACATAGTTTTCTTTATTCTCAAGAATCGGAAGAATCTTTGGAATCACACTGGCATCCTTAAAAGCGCCAAGGTTGTCAATAGCTTTTTTTCTAATATCAGGCGGATAGTCCTCACTACTGGCTATTTCAACGACCGCAAGTTTTACCTCTGGCTCATTGAACTCTCCTAATGCAGACAGCATAGTATTTAATAGATAATAGTACTGACTTTTCCCTGTGTTATACGTATTTAACAAGGCAAGAATGAGGTTTTCCTGTTTCACACCTGCCATTGTATTAATAGCAAACTCACGTACCTCAAGGTTTGTATTGGGGTCGCCCAATAGTTCTGCAAACGCGGTCGCAACATCCTCAGGACTCTTCTTTCCTAAAATTTGGACAGCTTTGTTTCTTATGCCCAGTCTTACATTAGGGTCTTTTGCAATTGCGGTTAAAACGGGAATCACTTGGTCGCTTCCAAGCCCACCAAGTATATCCGTAAGCATTTCCTCTGTCCGGCTCATGTTTGCTTTTGCTATTTCGTATAGGTCTAATAACACCAGGATCTGATCCTTGGTCCTGACTTTATTAAGATTTTCGGCTATAGTAAGATGCAGATTATTTGTGCGTTCTTCGAGAATATGCATGCTCTCTACCATGGCAAAGCTGGCTTTTGGGTTCTCTCTGAATAGTGACAGCATTTCTATTGAGGATTTTAAAAATGAAAAATCAACCGCGCTGGTGGTTTCAACCATTTTTGCAATCGCATTTAGTGCCATAGGATGCTGAGTATTAGCCAGCATTCTTCCAGCTTCAATCCTGGCTTTGATATGTTGGTCATCATCATTATATATTTGAATCATTTCTTCTAGTGCCTGTATGTCTCCATCCTGGTAGGCGCTTCTAAGTTTTTGAATATTATTAAGGAAATTGGGGTCATCGGGATCCATGATTGATTTTTTACCAAAAAAACTTTTGACCGTGGCACACCCTTGAAAAATCAGAAGGCAGCATAATAATATAGTTAATTGTTTACGCATTATTTTCCCACTGATGTAGGGTTAATTCTCTTCCATCAAAAACCGCATAAGATGGCTGATCCTGCCAGTCACCGAGGACAGCAAGTTTTCCTTTTCCTACATCAATAATTTCATTCAGATGATAGTGTCCACAGACCATGTAGTCAAATCCTTTTTCAAAGTGCCCAGATGCGAACTTGGTGAGCTCATTTCTTATTTTTTCTTTTAACAGTTCGGAATGCTCTGGATGGTTTTTGGTTCTTGAAACTTTCTTTGCTATGCTGTATCCGATAGTCGGATGCAGTAAGCGAAAGCACCATGTGAAAAAAGGTGAGCGTATGATTTTTTTTAAAATTCTATAGCCGTAGTCCCAGCTTAATAAACCATCACCATGCGTTATATAAAAATTTTTTCCTTTTAATGAAAATGTGGTATCATCAAAATAGGCCTGGCTCATTATTTTTTCCTTCATAAAGTCTAATAGCCAGTAGTCATGATTTCCAGCGATAAACCTTAGGTTTACACCAGCTTTTTTTAATTGATATGCTTTATTATAAAAATCAAAATAAGCTTTGGGAATCATATCAGGATATTCAAAATAAAAATCAAATAAGTCGCCGACAAAAAAAAGTGTTCCCCTTGTCGTTCTTACATAATTAAGAAAACGATACAGGGACTTTCTCTTTTGCCTTTCTTCTGCGGTGTCATTTAACATAAGATGGACATCTGAAATAAAATAGATTGGTAATTCCATAGCGTGAAAAATAACTTTTTCAGTTTGGCAGTAGCAAGTAAAGTAAATAAATCAATAAAAGATAGTTTTTAGGTTTTATTGACATTGTTTACAGTTTTTATTAATGTTGTAAACTTAGCACAGAAGTAATTCGTTAAAAATAGAATGAAAACAATAAAATATATATTATGTACACTCATTTTTAGCTGTACCCTGTTCGGTCAATCTTTCGGCAGAAACAAGGTTCAGTATCGCGAGTTTGATTGGTCTTTCATACAGACCCCAAATTTTGATATTTATTTTTATGGAGAAAATCAAGACCTCGCTGAGTTTACGTCAAAAGTATCAGAGGATTCTTACAAACAAATTTCAACGCATCTTGCCTGGGACCTCAGAAATCGTGTTTCCATTTTAGTGTATAACTCGCACAATGAATTTCAGCAGACAAATGTTGTGGGGACATATATGTCTGAGGGGATCGGTGGTGTTACCGAACTTTTTAAGAATAGGATAGTATTCCCTTTTGACGGTGACTTTGAACAATTCAGGCATGTTATACACCATGAGCTGGTACACGCGATGCTCAATGATATGGTATATGGTGGCACCGCCCAGAATATGGTTTCTAGTCGAACTAGAGTGAGGATACCCCTTTGGTCGAACGAAGGCCTGGCTGAGTTTTTAAGCTCGAACTGGGATACCAAAGCAGATATGGTATTGCGTGATATCGCTGTCCATGAGAGGATGCCGACGATTAATGAGCTTAACTATTTTATGGCATATAAAGGAGGGCAGTCACTCTGGAGATTTATTGCGGGAAAGTATGGCCGGGAAAAGGTTGGAGAGATATTTCGGGCTATGAAAAAGACACAAAGCGCAGAAAAAGGATATCAAAGAGCGCTAGGAATGAAGTGGAAAGAATTGTCTGACCAGTGGCATAAATATTTGAAAAAAGAATACTGGCCTGATATAGCAAACAGAGAACCGCTAGAAGATATGTCAGACAAATTAACGGATCATAAAAAAAATAGAAATTTTTATAATGTTTCTCCATCACTGTCTCCAGATGGAAGTACGGTCGCGCTTTTGTCTGATCGTTCTGGGTATTTTGATGTTTATCTCCTGGATGCGATAACGGGTAAGAAAAAAGCAACTCTGATTAAAGGCAGTCGGTCAGTTGATTTTGAAGAGCTGAAATGGCTGCAGCCAGGGCTTTCATGGTCACCTGATGGGAATAAAATCGTTCTCGCGGCAAAGGCCGGATCCTCAGACGCTCTACATATAGTAGATATTAAAACAAAAAGATCAAAAAAAATCCCTATAGATCTAGATGGTGTTTTTTCCGCTTCTTGGAGTCCGGCAGGAAAAGAGATTGTATTTGCTGGCAATCATAATGGCTCTAGTGACATATATATTTATGATCTTGATCAGGAAAAGTATAGACAGATCACGGATGATATTTTTTCTGATTCATATCCTAGGTGGAACAATAAAGGAGATGAGATTGTGTTTGTTTCAGACCGTGGTGGGTATGTTGATGGTAAATATAGTGGCAGGATGGGAGATCATGACTATCATCAAACAGATATATATATATATAACACTAAAAATGGGAATATTCGTCGAATAACTGATACGCCTGATAATGAAAATCACCCGATATGGGCGAAAACTAAAAAAACAATATTTTATACTTCAGACCATAATGGTGTACATAACCTGTATAAGCACTCACTCGAAAGTCATAGTGAATCAAATAATGATAATAAATCTGGTGCTTATGCTATAACCAATGTGTTAACAGGTCTTCAGCAGCCTACTATCTCTGGGGATGACAATTCATTAATATTCGCGGGCTACTCAGGAACGGGTTGGGATCTATATAGTATCAACAAGCCACTGGAGATGTCTTCCAAGCAAATAATGCCTACACATTATGTCAAGACTAGAGACCAAGAAGATTTATCCGTAGCAGACATTCGAGATACTGATAATATAGACAGACTGGATATGGATGATAAAGGAGCCTACTCAAAATGGATTTTTGCTCAAGGGTATCAAAACTATAATCACTCTTTATCGGACAATAACCCTAAAAAAGAAATAGTAGTCAGCGATACGTTAGTAGAGGGGGTTCATATTCCAAAATCGTATAAAACAAGATTTACACTAGATATGGTCAGTGGTAATCTTCAAATTAATAATGTATTTGGTGCCTCTGGAATGACCTATTTTGCTTTTAGTGATATACTTGGCAACCATCAGATTCAGTTTGGGACGGAGATGGTACTAACGCTTGAAGATAGTGATTATTTTTTATCCTATGGATATCTGAAAAATAAAACTGACTATTATTTTGTTGGTTTTCAAACTGCTGATTTCTTTCAGGCCGGATATTATTCACTTGGTAGACTGCGTCATTATGGACTACAGTCCTATATCTCACATCCTTTTAGTCGCTTCCAGAGAATAGACTTTGGGCTTACGTGGCACAACATTAGTTATGATATCCTAGATAGGGTTATTAATACATTTACTGGACAAGAAGAGCTTCTAAAGAGGCCGGGATCTATAAAGTTTACAACATTTTTACCAACGATGAGCTGGGTTATAGACAATTCAGTATTTGGAATTACCGGACCTGTTGATGGTTACCGGCAAAATGCTTCTGTTACTGCAAGCCCCGGATGGGAAAATAATTTTTCCTTTCAGACGATGAAATTTGATGCTAGAAAATACTGGCGTGTGGGACGTGATTATACATTTGCATTAAGAGGGTTTTTTGGACGTAGCCAAGGCAATAAAGCCCAGAAATTTTTTCTGGGAGGGACTCCGTATCTTTTAACAGACTTTCAAAGTGGTGAGACAAACGGAGTAAAAGATCCTTCAATCTACAGAAGTGTTTTGACAGATACGGCAAACTCAAATATTATTACGGACGTGTATTTTACTGAGTATGCATTCCCAATGAGAGGGGCCAGATTTGCTGAAAGAATTGGCACAAATGCTGCCCTTTTTAATTTTGAGATCAGATTTCCTTTTATTAATTATCTTGCCCTTGGTTTTCCACTGAAATTGGTACTAGGAAATATTAGAGGTCATGCGTTTATGGATGTTGGAGCAGCCTGGGATAATCACAGCGAGTTTTCATCTAATATTTGGCCAGATAAATATGGACCGAATAATTCAGGGAATTTTTCTCCTTGGGTTGTTACCTCAGGCTTAGGCGTAAAAATAAATCTAGGCTATCTTTTATTGCGAATTGAATCTGCCTGGGACAAAAATCCAAGTGGATATTCAAAGCCCCAGTGGTATTTATCTTTAGGCCCTGACTGGTAGTAAATATCTGCCTTGATTCCATCCGCCATGGAAGGCAATTTCGCCTGCTATTATGGCTAATAAAAAAAACAAAGTAAACTTTTTATGCTCTGCGTGTGGGGATGATTTCCCAAAGTGGAATGGCCAGTGCCCTAGTTGCAAAGAATGGGGCACACTCTCTGAGTTTAAAGTTCTTGGTAAAAAGAAAAATTCTAAGACAGAATATCGTGATTATATACCGCTGAATGATATTTTAGAAGCAGAACCCGGAGAAAGGCTGACAACTGGGATAGTCGAGGCTGATCGAGTATTAGGCGGGGGCTTATTGCCCGGCTCATTATTGCTACTCGGCGGGAGCCCGGGTGTTGGCAAATCTACGCTCGCCTTACATATATGCTCAGGCATCAATCGGTCTGTTCTCTATGTTTCTGCTGAGGAGAGTGAGGAGCAGGTTGCAATTAGAGCAAAAAGGATTAATGCTGAGCCAAACAATTTACACTTATCAAGTGAAAATGATTTAAACGGGATATTAACCCATATCGATAGAATTTCTCCTGCTCTAGTTGTTATTGACTCCATTCAAACTATTATTAACTCTGATCTTGATTCACTTCCTGGTTCGCCTAGTCAGATAAGAGACTGTGGGCAAAAATTTTTAGAGACAAGTAAACAAAACAACGTTATCATTATTATCGTTGGCCATGTTACAAAAGAGGGGACTATTGCAGGTCCTAAAATGCTGGAGCATATGGTTGACACAGTGCTCTATCTTGAGGGTGACGATCGCTACGAACATCGTATTCTAAGGTCAGCAAAAAACCGTTTTGGCGCTACGAACGAGGTGGGCATTTTTCACATGAATGAAGATGGGTTGAACGAGGTAACTAATCCATCAGAAATGTTTTTATCTGAAAGAAGTAAAAATATCCCGGGAACATGTATCTATCCTTCTTTAGAGGGGACTCGTCCAATACTGATCGAGGTTCAGGCCCTTGTTTCTACAGCAAATTTTGGTACACCGCAGAGGAATGTAAATGGGTTTGATTTTAGAAGGTTGGCCATGCTTTTGGCAGTTTTGGAAAAACGAATGGAGCTGATCATGGGGATGAAAGATGTATTTATCAATCTCGTAGGCGGTTTGAAAGTTGATGACCCCGCTGCTGATCTATCTATTTTGTGTGCGATTGCCTCTAGTTTTATGGATAAACCGATTGATGAAAATATTGTGTTTATCGGAGAAATTGGGCTAGCAGGAGAGGTTAGATCAATCAGCCGCCTAGGGCACAGGCTTGCAGAAGTAAAGGCACTTGGTTTTAGCGGGGCGATTGTTCCAAGTGCGAGCATGAATGAAAAGATAAATAAATCTAAATTGAAAATTTATCCTGTTACCTCTGTCAGACAAACGTTTGATATATTATTTTGAAATTTTCAATAAACAAATCTGATAATAATACTTCTGCGAGAACAGGAACTATTGACACAGATCATGGCAGTATCCAGACCCCAGTTTTTATGCCGGTCGGCACGATCGGCGCGGTTAAAACATTTTCTCCTCATGAGCTTGAAGGTCTTGGCTCTGAAATTATACTTGGGAACACATATCATTTATATTTGAGACCTGGGACAGAGATTATTAATAAAGCTGGCGGACTTCATAAGTTTTCAAATTGGTCACGTCCTATGCTGACGGATAGTGGCGGCTTTCAGGTGTTTTCTTTAGCTAGGCTGAATAAGATCAATGATAGTGGCGTAGAGTTTCAGTCTCACCTAGATGGTAGTTATCATAGTCTTACGCCAGAGATATCTATGAAAATACAACGCTCTCTGGGATCTGATATTATTATGGCATTTGATCAGTGTCCTCCGGCAAGCGCCAATCATAAACAGATTAGTGAGGCGGTGGAACGTACGACAAGATGGTTTAAACGATGCAAGGATTATTTAAAAGACCATCCCAGTCTATATAACTATAGTCAAATCTTGTTCCCGATTATTCAAGGGGGTGTCGATCATGAGCTAAGACAAATAAGTATTGAAGCGCTAGCGGATGATGCTGACTGTGGTATTGCAATAGGAGGGCTCGCTGTTGGTGAAGAAAAAAACACGATGTTTGACACGATTGAATATTGTGGGGCCTTACTTCCAAAAGATCAGCCAAGATACCTTATGGGAGTAGGCAAGCCCACAGATATTGTAAAATCTGTTTGCAGAGGTGTAGATATGTTTGACTGTGTTATGCCAACAAGAAACGGCCGGAACGGACAAATATTTACTTCATCAGGGACAATCAATATAAATAATGAAAAATATAAAAATGATCACTCTTTAATTGATGAAAGCAGCGAGAATGCTTTTGGAAGGATGTTTACCAAATCCTACCTCCGGCATCTGTTTAATGTGAAAGAGATTCTTGGTTTGCGTATTGCATCAACATTGAACCTATCCTATTATTTTTCTCTTATGAAGATAATTCAAAAAAAAATAAACTCTGGAGACTTTGAAAAATGGTCTATAGGATGGCTTAGTGAAATGAAAACCAAAAAAGGTATGTAATGGCTAAGCTAAAAATTCGTGTTATAGATGCTTATATATACAGGAAAACAAAATCCGGGATTAAATATTTAATATTAAAAAGGGCGAAGACCAAGATGTATGAGCATCTTTGGCAGGGTGTCGCTGGTAAAATTGAAAAAGGTGAACAAGCATGGGAGGCAGCAATAAGAGAGCTCAAAGAAGAAACAGGTCTAGATCCATTGAAAATTTTTGTAGCGGATCATGTAAGTAAATTCTACGAAACACACGGTGACAAAATAAATCTTGTTCCAGTTTTTGGCGTGGAGGTTGCATCTGATATTGTTTTACTATCAAGAGAGCACTCTGATTTTAAATGGGTAGATTATGATAGTGCATGCTCGTATTTAGTGTGGAAGGGCCAGAAACAAGGGATCACTATTGTGAATGAAATGATTATGTCTAATGATGACAGAATGATGTGGTCACAAATAGATCTAACATAAATAGTTTTTTAAAATATATCGAGGAAATCTCTCGCCGATTAAAATACCTTGATTGAGCTAAACAATATCTTAGACTCAGCCCATGGTGAAGATGTAAAGCATAGCAATATAAGTGAGACATTCTGTCTCAAAAAAATTGCAAATGGATTATATGAAACTGCCAAGTATATGTTATATCACAATAACAATTAATGATATATTTGTTACCAGAAAAAAAGAACTATAATTAATAATAGGTTATATCATGCTGAAAATAGACGCCAAAGCTCCTGAGTTTCAATTAAGTGATCAGGACAACAACACAGTTAATATAAGTGATTTTAAAGGACAAAAAGTTGTGCTATGGTTTTATCCTAAAGCAAGCACGCCTGGCTGAACGATACAAGGTCAAGGGCTCCGGGACGAGTTCAAAAAATTCAAAGATAAAAACACAGTCATAATTGGGATGAGTTCTGACTCCGTAAAGGCTCAAAAAAACTTCGCCACTAAACAAGTATTTCAGTTTCAGTTACTCTCAGATCCAGAAAAAGATACAATAAGATCTTATCATGCAATTGGAATGAAAAAAATGTATGGAAGAGAGTATGAGGGGATATTTCGAATTGCTTATTTAATTGATGAGAAGGGTAAAGTTGAAAAAGCTTATGAAAAAATAAGCCCTAAAACATTCGCAGGTGAGGTATTACTGGACCTGGGGTAATTAGTTTATTTTCATTGACTAATAATTAGATAATCATTTTTAAATATCATTTTGTCTTGATCTAGGTATCCGTTCATTACGGAGTGACCTTTAACCGAAAGTTTTTTACCGACAATCTTAAAATCAGTTAAGTGAATAGGTTTTTTCCCGATGCAAAATGCAGCGCTATTTTCAGTACAAACCCCAATATGATGGTCTTTGAATTTGTCTAAATTTTCCCAGTCACCCCTGAGTTGGAATCCTGCATTTTTATCTATAGCATTGAATGTTATAATAATTGAAGGATCTACTTTTGTGTATATGCATCCTGAATAAATTGGTAATATTGCTTTTATAACAACCCAAGAGCTAGAGGTAGGAGAGAGATCACTATAAAAACTTGAACCGGTCTTTAAAGCTAATGCTTTTTGCAAGCTATTGGCATTGACTAATAACCCATAGTGAGACAAAAAAATTATTCCATTCTGAGAAACTATATTTACAGCCGTTTCTCCTAATAGCGCTTTGTATTCTGGTATAAAATCTGAAGGGTAAGAAGAAATTTTTTCTAATAGATTACTTTCTTTATTTAATTCTTTTATAGACAGAGTTTTACCAACGTTAATATTTGTATTTTCAAAGATAGTTCCTCGTGCTCCTAAATGCCAAAGACCAAATAATATTAGCTCTGTTTGTGGAAACTGAAGCTCTTCAATTATTACATTATCTTTTGGTCTAATACCTTGCTCACTTAACCAGTGTGCGGTTTGCTGTATAAGCCTGTAAAAATCCATATTGGTAATATTATGGTCCTTGTAAATAATTTGATTTTTAAATTTTATTATTTGTCCTTCTATAAGTGCCTGAGTACTAGGATAGGGGATCATATACTCAATTGGTTCAATGTTTCCGATAGTTTGGGATTTATATAAAAGATCTTTATTAGTCTGGTTTGCCAAAATTTTCTAAGGAAGGGTGAGATTCAGTTTTTTAATTTACAAAAAGTTATTTATCTGGTTTTACTTTACGCTGAATTTTAAAGTTATCTGTTGGCCTTGTATACCAGTCCCCTGCTAGGCGACCTATGGGGTTAAGTTTTTCAAGATCAATCTTTCCATCTGCAATAACACTATCATCTATATGAAATAATATAATAGTCCCTATAACAATAAAACCACTTCCAGCTTTACCATC
>Ga0207992_1000604_pt1 | contig 17695 bp, 12 predicted proteins | sample ETN02SmetaG_FD_185788 | JGI IMG/M metagenome (GOLD analysis project Ga0207992, IMG submission 185788) | Marine microbial and viral communities from oxygen minimum zone, Eastern Pacific Ocean - ETNP2014F10-02SV255 (SPAdes) (version 2) | ecosystem: Environmental > Aquatic > Marine > Oceanic ...
AACACCAATCTTATTTCTTAAGCCTAAAACAGACATGTCTCTAATATCATGGTTGCCTATTGTAATTGACCCAGAAGAAGGATCATACAATCGTAATAATAATTTTGCTAAAGTAGTTTTCCCAGAGCCCGTATCGCCAACAATACCAACGGATGTTCCATAGCCTATATCCATACTAAAATCTTTAAAAAGGTCTGACCCGTCTGGATAATTAAAACTAATTGATTCAAATCTAATATCAGATTTTAGGTTTACTGGTTCAACAGGATTATCATTCTCTGGTATATGCACATCGGTATTTAAAAGGTCAAATATTCTTCGGCTAGAGGCCATTGATCTCTCAAAATCATCCACCAGAGTTCCTAGCGTAGTAAACGGCCAGAGAAATCTCTGAGTAAGAAAAACAAGAACGCTATAAGATCCGACAGCCAATGCACCGCTTAAGGCCATGTGGCTACCAATCAGAATAGTACCTAGAAATCCAGCCAGAACCCCCATTCGTATGACTGGTACAAAAGCACTGCTGATGGATATAGCACTGATATTTTCTTTTTGGTAGTCTTTACTTAGCTCATTGATACGGTTTCTCTCATGTTTAAAAGTCATAAAACTCTTAATTGTCTGAATACCAATCAGGTTATTAAATACTGCTGAATTAAGCGCACCTACTTTATCCCGAACACTTTTATATCTAGGAGATAATTTTTTCTGAAAGAAAAAACTAATTACAAAAATAATTGGAACTGGAAGCACAGCAATAGTTGCTATAAGAGGAGATATATAGAAAAATATGAGCCCAATACAAATAGTAGATACAAATACTTGAATGATCTGGTTTACTCCATTATTTAGAAAACGCTCTAACTGGTTTACATCATCATTTAAAATCGCTGTAATATTGCCTGTTGATTGATCTTCATGCCAACTTAGACCTAATCTTTGAGAATGATCATAAGCCGAGACCCTAACCTCATGCTCAACCATTTGGGCAAGACCTCGCCATTGTATTGAATATATATATTCAAATAATGACTCCATTGCCCAAATAATAAAAGTTATCAGACCTAAAAATGTCACCTGACTCTCAATCGAACCAAAACCCAATGAAGCCACAAAACTATTTTCCTTTTCAACTACTAGATCAACCGCGACACCGATCAAAACCTCCGGTGCAATGTCAAAAATTTTATTTAAGGTTGAACAAAGTGCAGCAAATCTAGCTTTTGCCCGCCAGGGATGTATATAACGAATTAATTCGCCAAAGGATTTAATAGAACTGTGATTAAATTTCATTATAAAATATGGTTACTTAACAGTAGCAATAAACTTATCAATAACTTTTTCAAGCATAAAGCAAAAACCAAAATTATACTTAGGTAAAAAATGAATCCGAAAGATATAAAGATACCTCTTCAATATAGAATAAGATACTCTGAACAAAAAAATAATAACACACCCTCTTTATTCTTACTTCATGGTTTCGGAAGTAATATGGATGATCTTTTTGCACTAAATCAATTTTTTCCTGATGATTGGACCATTATCAGCCTGCAGGCGCCAATCTCAACGGGTTTTGGTGGATGGGCATGGGCAGAAATCGACTTTAACAATCTAAAAGAGCTGCCAAAACCTGAACAGAGATATAGCAGCAGAGAAATGGTTATTTCATCCATTAATACATGTATTAATAAACTAAAACTCGATGCTACCAAAGTACACCTAGTTGGTTTTAGTCAAGGTGCGGCTTTTACACTATACTGCGGGCTGACTTATCCAAAAATGTTTAATGGGTTAGCAGCCCTATGTGGATTTTTTGATTATAAAAAAGTTCTTGATGAGATAGATACTGATGAAATTGAAAATCTGAATATTTTTGTTAGTAATGGAATTATTGATGAAGTGATTCCTATACATTTAGGAAGGATGACTGAAAGAGACCTCAAGAAACTCGGAGTAAAACCAGTTTATAAAGAGTATAATATGGGTCACACTATTTCGAATGACTGTCTGAATGACCTCCTAAGTTGGATTCAATCAATTCAACAAAAGTAGCTATTGTAAAAGAATCATTTTTTTTGTCGATATATATCCGTTAGCTGTCATCAAGCATATATAAACCCCTGACGGTAGTTTATTACCATGGTCATCAATACCTCTCCAGGATATAGATTTTAATCCGGCTGTTTGTTCTTCTTCTAGTAATATACTCACCTCCCTACCTTTTATATCTAAAACAGAGATCCTAACAAAACCATCTTGAGGGAGGTTGTAATCGATTAGAGTGTTAGGATTGAAAGGGTTCGGGTAGTTTTGATGTAGCATGTAACTATATGGTAATAAATTTTCGGTTTCTATGTCACTAAGATTTATTCCAATATAGTCACACAATCCCCTCACAATCGCGTTTGCCGTCAGATCATAGTTTCCTGCATCATCACAGTTCATATCTTCATAGGTTAAGGCCATTACATTCTCGCCGTAGTTCAACCACCACCAACTCTCTGGGTACTGGTCTGGAGTGCCATTTGACCAGCTAACAAAATAGTTCCAGTTCTCAAAACCGCCAGGGTAATATGATTGAATACCAGAGATAAAGTTCTTTTCCATTACGGTGAAATTCTCACTTGTGCCAACCTCATGGTGATATACAAAATACCTCTTACATGCATAGGCCGAGTGCATATTAAGCGCGACCTCTATAGGATTTGGAATTACAAAAGACAGATCGATAAATCTATTCTGCAAAGCAATAACTTCTGGCTGTAAAACAGAATCATCCCAGCCACTTTCAATATCTATGCCGTTAGCATTCTCTCTTGGATAACCAAGTTCAACACCATCTGGGTTATGCATAGGAACAATGTGGAAAATACATTGTGACCTAATCTGGTTAGCCTCTGGTGAATCAGATAATAAAAAATTAATAATCTCATCCGCTACCCAGAATGACTCTTCTTCTCCCGGGTGTGTACGCGCGTGTATGTAGACTCTTTTATATGTGTCTGATTCAGGGTTATCTGATATTGTAAGCTCCCATATTGCCCTGTTCGCTACTGTTGCACCGATTGAGTCAACAACAACATAGGGGCTCTGGGCCCATATACTTAGATCACTTAATAGATCATCATATCCATAGCCCCAGTTTAGACTTCGATCTATATCTAATTCGTACTGGAATTGCCCACATTTATGTGCAGGCAAAGACTGAGAAAATGAATTTGTCATAGATAATGTAATAAGAAAAATGTAAATATATTTTAGTCTTAACATCATGATGTCTCGGTCCGAATTTAGTTAAATACATTAGATGATGTTTATTGAATATTGTTTGAAATTAAGATGATAAATTCTACTGATGAGAACGTACACCAGAGCTATTCTTTTTGCTTTTACTTTATTTATTCTATCTTGCGAGCTGGGTGAACCTGAGCTATTTAATTATATAGAATCAGAAATTGAGAGTGGTAAAGTCCCTGGGATTGGACTATCGATAATTGTCGATGGCAAGACTTTGATATCAAAAGGGTTCGGATACGCTGACATTCAAAATAGAGTCCCCTTTACGGACTCAACAGTTATGAACATCGCAAGCATAAGTAAAACCTTTATAGGTGTATCAACAATGAACGCGGCAGAGAAAGGATTGCTAAATCTAGATGATGATATAAATAAACACCTATCATTCAAGGTAGTAAACCCTAACAGGCCAAATAAAAAAATTATGGTCAGGCACTTACTCGGTCACAGATCAAGCATAATAGATGAACAGAAAATCTATTTTACACAATCCTATCACTATGGAGGAGACGCTCCAACTAATCTAGGTGATTTTCTAAAAAATTATTTATCAGAAGGTGGATCCAACTACTCTAAGAAAAATTTTCTAGATAAAGACCCAGGGTCAGAGCATTCTTATTCAAATATTGGTTCTGGCTTAGCCGCACATATTCTTGAGAGTATAACGGGAAAGACTTTTAACCTGATTACCAGAGACCTAATCTTTAAACCGCTGAATATGAAAAACACGACCTGGTTTTTATCCGAAATGAAAGACCAGTCACGTCATGCAAAACTGTATAAAAAAGATAAAAATGAAAACAATTTTTCAGAGGTTGAGTTGTACGGACTTATCACCTACCCTGATGGCGGGCTCAGAACTACTATCAGAGACCTTACTAAATATCTGAACTACATTATGTATGATAAACCAGTCTTAGATCAGCCAATTATCAATAAAAACAGCAAGAAGAACATGTTTACACCAGATTTTGACCAAGACTATGCAAAATTTTGGGATACAAAAGACTATATTGGTCATGGGGGGGGGGACCCTGGTGTAGCCACGAGCATGTACTTTGATCCGGTGAATCAGATTGGGGTAATACTATTTACAAACACCAGTACATATGACAATTTTTATCCTTTGTTAAAGAAAATATATAAATATGGAGAAACGCTAAAAAACAAATGAGGATAAAATTCATTAGAATATAAATGCCATTGTGGCAGATTATTGCACATAGGAATGGTTTTTGTTTAGTAAAGTAAATTTTAATTCACGAATAGGAGTCTAAATTGGCACAACAAACTTTCCAGACTGAAGTCAGTCAGTTATTACACTTAATCATACACTCGCTATATTCTCAGAAAGAGATATTTCTGCGGGAGCTTATATCAAACTCTTCAGACGCGCTCGACAAACTAAAATATTTAACTCTTACTCAGGATGATTTCAAGTCTATGAAGTTTGAACCAAAAGTAGAACTTTCATTTGAAGAGGGAGATAACCCAACGCTAACTATTAGAGATACTGGAATCGGAATGAGTAAAAAGGATCTCAAGGATAATCTTGGTACTATCGCAAGGTCTGGTACAAAAAATTTCTTATCCAAAATGTCTGGGGATGCAAAAAAAGATTCTAACCTGATTGGACAGTTTGGTGTGGGATTCTATTCATGTTTTATGGTTGCAGATAAGGTAGAAGTTATCAGTAAAAAAGCTGGACAAAAACAGGCGAGCAGATGGGTCAGTGACGGTAAATCTGGATTTGAAATTTTCTCTGATAAAACTGATGAGATAGGAACCACGATCATTCTTCATCTCAATGATGAGGGAAAAGAGTTTGCCAGCAGGTGGAAAATTCAGAGTACCGTAAAAAAATATTCTGATCATATCGACTTCCCAATATTCTTATCATTCGAAGAGACTGAGTACGATGATGAAGGCAAAGAAAAAGGAAAAACCCCTAAAACAGAACAGGTCAATGATGCCACAGCATTTTGGAAAAGACCAAAGAATGAGCTCAAGAAAAAAGACTACAATGAGTTCTACAAAACACTTTCATATGACACCGATGACGCACTGGACTGGATACACAGTACGGCCGAAGGAACACTAGAGTTTACGATTCTATTTTTCATTCCAAAAAAGGCTCCGGCAGATATATATCGTGCTGACTACCAGCCAGGTGTAAAGCTATACGTAAATCGCGTCTTTATTACCGATGATGAGAAAGAGCTACTGCCCACATGGCTTCGTTTTGTTAAGGGAGTTATTGACTCCTCTGATCTACCTCTGAATGTAAGCAGAGAGATCCTCCAACAGAACAGAATCATGGCTAAAATAAAATCTAACTCTGTTAAAAAAGTCCTGGATAAAATAAAAACAATATCCAAAAACAAAATCAAGTATGAAGGATTCTACAACGAGTTCGGCAGACTACTAAAAGAAGGCGTATACCAAGAATTTGAGCACAAAGAAGCATTAACAGATCTGCTCCGGTTTAAATCTACAAAAGAAGATGGCTATGTCTCTCTTCAGGACTATGTTGACCGTATGGATAGTGATCAAAATTCCATCTACTACATTACAGGTATAAATGAGTCAGCACTAAGAGAGTCTCCTCTTTTAGAGATGTACAAAGAAAAAGACATTGAAGTGTTAATACTTGATGATGAGATAGATGAAATTATTATGCCCTCTATACCAACGTACAAAGAGAAAGATCTTAAATCAGTAAATCGCAGTGGAGCAGCTGATGATTTAAAAAAGGAATCTGACAAAGATAAAGAGAAAGAGGTCAAGCCACTTATTAAAAAAATAAAATCTATTCTTGGCGATAAGGTCAAGGATGTAAAGCCATCAAATCGATTAAGCGACTCTCCTTCCTGCATTGTTGCAGATGAAAATGATCCAACCGCTCAGATGCAAGAGATAATGCGTGCGACCGGACAGGTGGGGATGCCAGAGATCAAGCCTATTCTAGAGATAAACCCTAATCATGATATCATTAAAAAACTTGTTGGTATGCGAAAAGGGAAATTTTTTGATGATAGTGTTCTACTTCTTTATGAACAGGCACTACTTCAGGAAGGTGTAAAGCTGGAAAATCCTGCTGGTTTTGTCAAAAGACTTAACAAGCTAATGGAGAAGTCACTCTAGACTAATAAATCCCCGGTTACAACAAGAGTTCCGGGGAAATCTTTTGAAGGATTAGCTCTCCAGGTTTTACAGCCTGATAGGCCTGCATCTAGAAACATATCAAGCCAGTCTTGCTCGCTTAATAGACTCATGTGAACGTTAAGATCTTTTGACCAATCATAACTATCTGGATTCCCGATATAGTGATCAAGACCAATAACTAGCGTACCACCTGGATTAAGCCAGTTCGCTACAATATGCTTCGTAAGAAGATTCGGCTTTGTAAAATAATAGAATACCTCCATACTGTGTACGATGTCAGCCTTTTTATCAGGTACCCAAGAAAAAAGATCTTCTAGATAGTACTCTCCACCCGGGTCCGCATCTCTTGCATTATCAATCATTGCCTTTGCACCATCAACTCCGCACGCGCTCTCACACAGAGGCATAGAACGTACTTTCCTGACAACCCAGCCATTACCACAACCAGCATCAATAAATGAAAATGGTTTTTTTCTTCCGTCAATTGTGGAGCTTATAATTTCAGTTACCGCAGGACCATGAGCATTAGCCATCCCCTTATCTCTGCCAATCTCAGCCCAATCGCTAAAAAGATCTGTCGCTTTGTTTTGCATATTATTCTTCGATTTAATTCACTAAAATTTACACATGAATAAAAAAGAAGACATAACCTTTGACTGGCTAAGAAGATATACTGGAACAGACCCTCGTGATTATGGAGACTGGATACTTTTAACAAACTTTCATAATTATGTAGAAAAATTTTCTAATAGATTTGGTTCAAAAATAAATGGTATAGGCGGACCAATGACATCATCGATTAATTCTGATGGTCTTAGTATTATTAATTTTGGTATTGGCAGTGCTAATGCTGCCACTATAATGGACCTTTTATCCTCTATAACACCTAAAGGGATCCTATTTCTTGGTAAATGTGGCGGACTAAAAAGGACTACGGATATTGGTCACTTTATTCTACCTACTGCGGCGATACGTGGCGAGGGTACTAGCGATGATTATTTTCCAAAGGAAGTTCCTGCTATGCCGTCATTTAAACTCCATAAATATGTATCAGAGATTATGGTAGAAAGAAAAATAGAATACAGAACTGGTGTAATTTACTCAACAAATAGAAGAGTCTGGGAGCATGATGATAATTTTAAAAAATATCTCCGCAAGATTCGAGTGATGGGCATAGATATGGAAACGGCTACTATTTTTATAACTGGGTTTGCGAATGCGATAAACAGGGGGGCACTATTACTTGTAAGCGATACGCCTATGATTCCAGAAGGAATCAAGACCGAAGAGATGGATAAAGATGTTACCCAAAAATATGTTGATCTACATATTGATATGGGTATTGAGGCTATGACAAAAATTGGTGATGAAGGTGAAAAAATAAAGCACTTTAAATATTGATTTATAGCTATTTAGTACAGCAGCACGCCTCCTTACAACACTCACAATCGCATCCACAGGCACATGGCTTACCCTTTTCGCAATTTTCGCATGCACATTTTCCTGAGCAACAATTACAATCTTCGCTACAACAGTTATTAGATTTATTCAATTTTTTACCCTCCTAAGTTCTCTATTCATTAAATTAAAATAGCTTGAGCTATTCTCACTTAGATGAACATCAATAAGATTGTTTAACGTATCTAAATAGATATCTTTGCAAGAATTTAATTTATTTAGTTTATTCATTTTACCCCCCGACTAGTTAAAAGACCATACAAAATTAAAGCTCAATTTTTCTTTTTTTTAAATCAAACTAAGTGTATCTCGTTTATGAACAATAAAAAAAGGGCTCCATATGGAGCCCTTTTAATTAAATAAAGATATATTGGTTTATTAAAAATCGTAGGATATTGTTCCCATGAAATTTGTTCCCATAAATCCAAACTGGTTTACCTCCCAAGGATACTTAAACCTACCACCTAGGTCTGTTACAAAGTCACCCTTAGTGTCAATCACATCTGGATATACATTAAGAAGATTATTTAATGCAAGATTAACAGATAGATTATCACTAACCTGATAATTCAGATTAAGATCGGTAACAAGCTTTGAGCTGAATGTCTGATCCATACTCGCATCTGAGGCATGCTGCCATGTTACCTCACCAAATTGAGTATTATTTAGACCTACGCTAAGCTTACCCATGCTATAGTCTAGCCCAAGTATCAGTTTACTGGAAGGTCTCGCGCTGACCAACCTTGACTGCTCCTTGCGGTCAAAAATATCAGCACCTGAACTTGAAATTGGAGCAGGCGTTGTAATCTTATCACCAAGCTCCGTCGTATTCGAATTATAACTCACACTCAGATCAAGGGATCCAGGTCCGATCTCTAAACCGGAATAGCTGGCCACAAAGTCCATACCTTTTGTAGTGCTCGATACGGCATTCGTAAAGAATTTGATACTGGTTACGTTATAGTCATTTAGTATAGCACCTACAGCAGAAGTGGTGTCTGAGCTTCCGATAGCACTTGAGTATACGATTCTGTCATCAACAGCAACGTTATACATGTCCAGTGAGAGATATAAACCATCTATTGGTTTAAACGCTAGACCAAATGTTGAATTGGTGGCGTTCTCTTCTTTTAGTTTTTCAACACCAAGCGACCTGACCACAGGGCTATGATTATTAAATGTACCCTGGTTGGAAACAGTACCACCAGAGATGAGCGTCTGAATGTTACTCATATAGATCTGATGGAGAGAAGGAGCTCTAAAACCAGTAGACATAGAAGCCCTTAGTGAGAGTCTATCGTCCATTGTTTTATAGCGTCCGGCACCTTTCCAGGTAAAGCTCGTTCCAAAGTCACTGTATTCTTCAGATCTCGCTGCCGCACCAACATAGAGATCATCAGTAACATCAGCACCAAGGTCCACATAGAAACCAAAGTTTTGTCTGTTAACATCAATCGCGTTCTGAGGTTGGATTCCAGGGAAAGACTGAACACCTCCACCATAGTAGGATGCTTCCTCGCCAGCAGTGGCAACAAAATTTTCAAATCGAAACTCTGAACCAAGCCCAAGAGTAATCATGCCGAGAGACTTTGAAAGATCAAAGTTTGTCACAGAATGACTAAACTCATATCCGCCAGGATTGAAAGTTGTTGGACTCTCAGCTCCCATGTCCAAGTTCTGACTATTATCAACTTTATAATCAACTGCATTGGAGCCAAAGGAGGCAGAGAGATCATAGCTCCAACCTGATTTATCACCAGCAACACCTGCCGTAATATTATTGTCTATTACATCGCTCTCAAACGTAGGCTGAAAACCAACATAGTCTTCACCCTCATCATGAAAAATGTTATTCTCATCTGGAATCCAATACGGAGCCCGATAAAGAGCATAGCTCAATGACTTACGAGTTGTAAAACTACCAAAACTGTAGAATTTATTACGTTCATTTAGGTTGTATCCATAGTTATAGGACACATCATTGGTGGTCATGTTTGGCATACCGACATGCATACCCATGTCCGGATTATCTACTAACCATGGATGTGTTCCATTTAATATAGTATCGTCTCCGAAAACAACACCAAATAGTCCATCTCCCCCAGGCTCACCAGCGCGGTTGGTCTCTTCTTGGTCATAAAAAGATGCACTCAGATTTAGAAAACCTTTTGAGCCAACACGGATACCCGTGGAAGCATCAAAGCCTTTGCTAAAACCGTCACCTTCAGTTGTAGATCCTGATCTAAAGTTTACTGTTGTATAGTCAACATCATCTTTGAGTATAATATTGATAACACCGGCAATGGCGTCAGAACCATATTGCGCAGAGGCACCATCGCGTAGTACTTCAATACGTTCAATCGCTGCAGCCGGAATACTTTTCATGTCAACACCAACCTCACCCTTTCCCGGTGTATCATTGATGTAGACCAGAGCGCTAGCATTTTTACGTTTACCATTAACAAGAACGAGTGTTCTACTAGGTCCTAGTCCTCTCAGATCTGCTGGATCAAAGTGTGCGGTCGCATCTGAAATAGTTTGTTGCTGTGAGTTATAGGATGGTAGCCTATAGGTTAACATCTGTTCTACCGTCACGTGACCAGTATTCTTGAGGTCACGAATCGATAAGTTATCAACAGGTACTGCAGTTGTGATCTGAGTTCGAGGCTTAAATCGAGAGCCGATAACTGATACTGAGCTCACATCTATGCTTGACCCTGTTAGACTAAAATTGACCGTAACATCGCTGTCGCTAACCTCAACACTGCTTGCGCTAGATTCGTAGCCAATGTATGAAGCCGAGACAGAGTACGAGCCCGCCTCTATGCCTGAGATAGTATAATAACCATTGTCATCAGATGCACTACCTAGAGCAGTGCCTCCGACAGTAACATTAGCACCAGCAAGTCCACCGCCGGTACTTGCGTCAATAACTCTTCCTGTCAAATCAACAGAAAAGGATATGGTGTGTAAAATAATTGTCGACAATACGATAAATATTAATCTTTTCATAGGTCTCCATCTTTCTTATTATTGTTTATTAAACCTTGATTATACAACAATAATTTATAATAATACACCCTAAAAAAGATCTTGGGGTCTTAATATATTATTATGTTATATATTATTATGTTCAAGTATGAAATCAATCAATCACAGATTGTGATCTACGATGAAAAAACTATATAATATGGTGGCTTTTTATAACCGGGTTGGTCTAGTGAATAAGCACTAAAAAGATACACTAATCAGAATGGTTAAATAATCTTCTAGTTTATTAATAGATCCTCAGTGTGTTATCAGTTATTAGGGTTACCAACGATCACACTGCTCGTCTTCAAAAGTATCTAAATCTTCACCAGATCCCACTGTTATTGTAGCTTCACCTTCCTCAGTCTCAAAAACAATATCCACAGGAAACTGCATTGATGGTTCTTCCTCAGAAGACGGATTTGCTTCATAATATTCTCTAATAGACATCCAACCGGCTTCATCACCTTCACTAGATATCTCAATAGTAGAACCATCAGGCATTATAAAAGAAATTGGATAAACAAAAGCATAACACTCTTCTTCCTCTTCCCAATCTTCTTCTCCCCACATCTCACGGCATTCTTCTTTGGCTACCATCATCTCATCTTCACTGTTAATGGTTACCGTTTCACCATCCTCTGATTCTTCAGATTCATAAACAATATCTACTGGATACTGGAGAGAGGGCCTTTCCTCTGCTTCAGGGTTTGCCTCATACCAAGATTTAAGACTTTCCCAACCAGCTTCATCTTCTTCATCGGATATCTCAATAGTAGAACCATCAGGTAAAACATAGGTCACAGGATATACAAGCTCAAAACAGTCTCTTTCTCTATCCCAGTCCCTTTCTCTATCTCTTCCAGAACAACCCCGGTACGCATCACTCATATCTTCTTCGCTGCTAATTGTTTTAGTCACGCCTTCATACGTGATAATAGTAATTGGAAAAACCATAGAAGGTTTTTCCTCAGTGTCATTCTCTTCATAATAATTTTTTACTATTTCAAGATCTGTGTCTTCCTCTCCGTCTATTGATAAAGTTGATCCATCAGGCATCTGTATCGTAATAGGATATACAATATCAAAACATCTCCAGTCTGTCTTTGCACCTCTATCATTTGCTTCAGACCATTCACCATCTTCTTCACCACGATAATTGCCGGGATCTAGTTTTTTACCATCAATATCAAAATACACCTCACCTCTTTTACCAGAGTTGCCCGCGCGGCCAGCGATCGAGACCTCATACCCAAGCATAGATGCTTTCATAGAATATAGATGAAGATACTCATTCAGATAATCTTCTTCCATGGTGCCTCTAGCGACTGAGGGAAGTTCTTCCATGCTTACCTCTGTTTTGTCTTCTGCGTCAATTATGGCTTGAACCAGTTCTGCATCAGACATTCCTTTTGGTTCATCCTTTGCACATCCTGAGACCAAAAATAAAATCGTCAGTGGGAGTATAATAGCAAATAATTTTTTCATTATTTTTCCTTTAAAGTGATAATCCAACAAATCTTAAAATTCATAGTTCCTTAAACTACATAATTATTAATTGTTATTCAAAAATTCTATTCATGTTTATTTACCAAATAGATTACTTTTATTACGCCAAATTTTTTAACTTTTTTTATTAAACGTGTCTAAAAGAAGATAACAATTTCTTTGAACAAATTAATTACTATTTATGATATTAAAAATTTCACTTTTTATTTCACTTTTTATTGGTTTTCTTTTTGGCCAATCTGATTCTACAGGCAGAGTAAAAGGCCAAGTGCTAGATGCCGATAATCAGTTGCCTCTCATCGGTGCAAATGTAATGATTAAGTCCACCACTATCGGGACAGTCTCAGATGAAGAAGGATATTTTAGTATCAATGAAATACCAATGGGTGACTACACGGTTACAATCAGTTATATGGGCTATAAGACACAGAACAAAGCAGATATATGGATCCGACCAAATGGCTATGACTTTTTAAGTGTAAAACTTGAGTCTTCTATTATCCAGATTGATGATGTTACCGTTGAAGAGTCCTACTTTGAACGTTCCATGGTCAAGGAGTATCAGGTTGTATCATTTAACCGGGACGAGCTACGTAGATATCCAGGCTCTGGGCAAGAGATTACCCGGGTTATTAATACACTCCCTAGTGTCGCAAGTGTCGGTGAGAATCGTCAGGATATGATGGTACGAGGCGGTGGACCAACTGAGAATGGTTTTATCATTGATAATATTCCTATTCCAAGCGTATCACACTTTCAACAAGCGGATGGTAGATCAAATGGCCCGGTTGGACTTATCAACACGGATATGGTAGAGAATCTTGACTTCTTTAGTAATGGGTTTTCTTCTAAATATGGTAACAAGCTTTCAAGTTTTGGGGATATTACATATCGATCTGGAAACAGAGAAAAAGTCGAGGGTTATGGATTACTTGGCATGGGTGGTCTTGGTTATTTGGTTGAGGGTCCAATTAGCGATCGATCAACGTACATTGCATCGTATAGAATGAGCTATCTTGATATTATTGCTGATGCAATTAATGCTAGCGGGGGAATGCCCTCCTATGATGATTTTCAGGCTAAGCTAGAGTTTAGACCGAATATCTATAATACTTTTTCACTTCTTATAATCAACGGTGGAAGCCTATATGATAGAGATAGGGATGGCGCAATAGAGGTAGGTGAAACAGAGTACGGGAGATTAAAAAATCATCAAATGACAATAGGAATTAATTATAAACATATATGGAGCAAAAGGGCATACTCAAATACGAGTATATCTAATTCAATAAAGAAATCAGACGCTAACTTTTTAAATATTAATACAGACATTACGGTATTTAAAATTATCGAGAATACGGATGTGAGAAGTCTACGCCAGGTTAATCATCTTAAATTAGGACCTGAGTCAAAAATGGAATTTGGGTTTGATGCTCATATCAATGATACAGACTACAACTATTATCGAAAACTAACTAAAAGCAGTTTGTTTATTAATGAAATTCAATTTGATAGGATTGTATCAACCACTAACTATTCTTCATTTATAACATTTAAACAAAATCTATTTTCAAGGTTAATCCTATCAGCTGGAATGCGATTAGATAAGAATGATTATGAGAAAATAAATCTCTGGTCACCAAGAATTAACTGTGACTATGAACTTATTAGAGGCAAAACAAATCTCATATTTAACTCTGGTGTATATCATCAGAATCCTCCAGGTATCTATATTGCAAATGAGACATCAAACAAGTTAAAAAGTGTAAGAGCTTACCAGCATTCACTTAGCCTTGAGCATATGATATCATCCAGCACAAAACTTTCTATATCTGCATATCAGAAAAAATATAATAATAGTCCAATACTTCCTGATGCAACACTCCATAATGACCCTACCTTCTTATTTGATGAACTACGCATGTATAATGGTATCGTATCCAATGGGACCGCAGTATCTGATGGTTTGGAAATTTTAATCCAAAAAAAGAAAGCTGAAAACTTTTACGGTCTCGTAGGAGGCTCAATATTTAATTCTACATTTTCAGATTATGACGGTATCAAACGTAATAGAAACCACAACTATCGCTATATTTTTAATATCGTTGGTGGATACAGGCCAAATACAGACTGGGAATTATCCATAAGATGGTCATACTTTGGTGGTAGGCCCTATACACCGATAAATTTAGATGCATCCATCCTAGCTGATGAACAAATATTATATCAGAATGAGTTCAACGAAGATAAGACACCAGACTATCATTCGCTCTTTATTCACTACGAAAAAAGATATAATCTTAAACGAGCAAACCTTATATTGTTTTTTGAAATATGGAATACATATAACAGAAAAAATATAGAAAACTATTTCTATAGTAGGGTTAATAAGAATATTGGGGAAATAGTTTATTTTAGTACAATCCCAGTCGCCGGACTTGGTATTGAATTTTAATTAAAACAATGAAAAAAGATTTTGACATAAATAACCCTCAAGAGTGGGAAAAATTATATATCGATGGAGACACTGGTTGGGACTTAGGCGGACCCACACCCGTTTTTGTAGATATTGCAGAAAATCTTAGGCCTGCAAAGATATGCATACTTGGTTGCGGGCATGGGTATGACGCGGTTATGTTTAGCGAGAAAGGGTTTAATGTAACCGCAATAGACTTTGCCCCCGCTCCAATAAAATATATTAATGAAAAAGCTGCAGAATTATCTCTAACCATAAATACAATACAAGAAAATATTTTTAATCTGACTCCTGATCATAATAATCAGTTTGACTATATAATAGAGCAAACCTGTTTCTGTGCGATTGATCCTGACAATAGAAAAAAATATCATAATCTTGTATATAACCTTCTAAAGCCTGGAGGATTAATTATTGGACTCTGGTACCCACTTGATAAAAAACTAAGCGAAGGAGGACCTGCGTTCGGAGTATCAGAAAAAGAATTAAAAAAATTGTTTAATCAAGGATGGGAGCTAATTGAAGAGCGATTCCCAGTAAACTCGATCGAGCCAAGGTCAGGAAGAGAAAAATTAATTATATTTGAAAAAATATAGATTAGAGGAGATCTTGCTCAGGGGTTGGCTTATTTTCTAATATTTCATCTATTTCATTCATTATTTCATCATCTAATAATTCTTTATGATCAATAGATGATAAATTCTCATCAAGTTGTTTTGTATTTGTAGCGCCTAGGATGACAGTACTAACATTATTATTTTTTAGGCACCAGGCAATACTAAGTTGGGCCATTGAGATTCCTAGTTTATCAGAAATTTTACTTAACCTTGCTACTTTCTTAATGTTATTAGCACCCTCTTTTGACTCTAAATTATCTCTTAAAAATTTATAATCAGGGAGGCTCATTCTAGATCCAGTTGGTATACCATTATTATACTTACCCGTAAGAATACCAGAGGCCAGCGGTGACCATATTGTGGTACCCATTCCCTCTGAATCAAATAGACCTAGGTACTCTTTTTCTAACTTTGATCTGTGAAACATATTATACTGAGGCTGTTCCATTGACGGTGGTGTAAGACCATACTTATATGCAACTAGGTATGCCTCTCTGATTCTATCTGCAGGCCACTCTGAGGTACCCCAGTAAAGTATCTTACCCTGTTTTATCAAAACATCCATCGCCCTAACGGTCTCTTCTACAGGGGTATGAAAATCAGGTCTGTGACAAAAAAACAGATCTAAATAATCTAGTTTTAGTCGTTTTAAAGCGGCATCACATCCGTCACGAATATGTTTTGTATTAAGACCTCTCTGGGTAACCGCCTGCCCGCCAAAGAATACTTTGCTAGATACGATATATGTGTCTCTCCCTAGATCAAGCTCTTTTAGAGCATCTCCCATTATCTTTTCAGACTCACCAGCAGCATAAACTTCAGCATTATCAAAAAAATTAATACCAGCGTCATAGGCATGCTTCATTGTTTTTTTTGCTTTTACTTTATCAAGCTGAAACGAGAATGTCACCCAAGACCCATAGGAGAGTTCACTTACTCTTAAACCAGATTTTCCTAGTCTTCTGTATTCCATTTAAATTACTTTATAAAAATCATCTTTTTTGTTTCAGAAAATGTGCCAGCCTGTATCTTGTAGAGGTATACTCCCGCTGACACCGCAGCTCCATAATTATCAGTCGCATCCCATTGCACTGTTTTTGCACCTGGCTGCTGGATAGAGTTTAATAGATTTTTTACCAAATTCCCCCTCATATCATAGACAGATATATTAATCTGCTGTTGATTAGAAACAGTATAACGAATCGTTGTAACAGGATTAAAAGGATTAGGATAACTCTCAAAAAGCGCAAACTCTAGTGGCTGTGTATTTAATTGATCGATACGAAGCACAGTGTTATCTACGATTATATAACTCTGTAAATTCTTTTCTGCTAGTTCACCTGGTCCAAGATTCGTCTGGTTATTGCTCTCGTCATTTATTAGTACCCTAGCATTCCACTGTCCCTCTGTTGTTCCCATTGGAAATACAAATGCTCCTGATATACTAGCGGTTGAAAGATTACTATTAAACTGGCCCGCACTTTCCATAATCTCCCCACCATTAATAGGACCACCATTCAGGATTAGTCTTACAGTATAATCCAAAAGATAATCATCAAGATCGGTCGCACTTAACGTATAAATGACAGTTACCGCTTCAGCGCTAGTGTTTACGCTATCAGCAGATAGAGTAAAACTATTTAAATCTGGTGGAACCATTGCTGTTCCACAATCGCTTGGACAATTATCTTCAGTCTCCGGTCCACCACAGACACCATCTCCACAGCATGGATTTCCAAGAGGAACATCATCACAATCAGGAACTCCTCCACCGGCTCCTCCTCCGGCAAAGTCACCTTTCAGACATCTTGAGAAAAATGGAAAGTCATCCGTAACCATGTAATGATAAATACCTTCAGGAAACTCAGGGGTGACGCCTACTCTTCCGTTGCACTCATCTAAATCACCCAACCCTTGAACAAATTCAAAGTCTTGAGTAAAAGCACCCATTGGAATCGGTACATTTGGATTATTTTGTCCTTGACCAGGTCCACCTGCTAAAGCAGTTAAGGTATCTGGACGGCCTTCATCTGGTTCAGACTTTAACCTCCAGCTTGGCTGAAGAGATATAAGCGCACTACTAGAATCATTTGCATCGGTATAGCCATATCTTGCATAAACAGGAAACCCATCGGAAGCCCAA
>Ga0207992_1000606_pt1 | contig 17659 bp, 17 predicted proteins | sample ETN02SmetaG_FD_185788 | JGI IMG/M metagenome (GOLD analysis project Ga0207992, IMG submission 185788) | Marine microbial and viral communities from oxygen minimum zone, Eastern Pacific Ocean - ETNP2014F10-02SV255 (SPAdes) (version 2) | ecosystem: Environmental > Aquatic > Marine > Oceanic ...
GTATAAATAATTCGCCGATAATTTTACGTTTTTCTTCAGGATCAATAACGCCTTTCAAACCTTCATAGAATCTCTTTGAAGCGTCTATTACTTTGTATTTAACTCCTAATTCTTCTAACATAGAAGATACGAATTGGGATTCATTTAGGCGCATATATCCTGTATCAACATATATTGCAAGAAGATTATCACCTACTGCTTTAGCTGCAAGTACTGCTGCAATCGTAGAATCCACACCTCCTGATGCGGCAATAATTGCCTTGTCTGTTAATTCAGACTTTAGGTTGTTTATCGATTCTTCAGTGAACTTTTTAGGGTCAAAAAATGACACAACTCGCCATTTAGATAGCACTATAGGACAGTATCGCTACAAATTCTATTTAATAGGGTCTTAATCCATAGTTATGTCTCAAGAATTAGTATGGTTAGATTTGGAAATGACGGGTTTGGATCCAAAAAGACACCGTATCATTGAAATTGCTACCATCATAACTGATTCTGAACTTAATATAATTGCAGAAGGTCCTGATTTAGTAGTACACGCTCATGACAAAATTTTAGAACGAATGAATGATTATGTACATGAAATGCATCATCGTTCAGGTTTATTAGATGAAGTTCGTGAAAGTAAAATTAGTATAGAAGAAGCTGAAACCCAAACTTTAGAATTTCTAAACGAACATTTAGGAACTAAATACAAACCCCCTCTATGTGGTAATTCTATTGGAACTGATCGCCGTTTTTTAGACGCTCAAATGAATACTCTAGAAAGACGGCTGCATTATCGTGTTGTAGATGTATCATCAATCAAAGAACTCGCCATTAGATGGAATCCTGAAATAGATGAAAAAATACCTCCAAAGATGGAAACACATAGAGCCCTAGATGACATCATTGAGTCTATTGAAGAATTAAAATTCTATAGAGAAAACTTATTCAAATAAATGAATGGAAAAAATGTCTTAGTTACTGGTGCAAATGGACATGTTGGCTATGCCTTAGTTAAATTATTATTGGATAGAGGATACAATGTACGAGCATCTGTAAGAGACAAAAACAATCCTACATTGGTTTCCCATTTATCAAAATTAGACATAGATTTAGTTGAATTGGATTTAATGGAGCCTGAAACTATTGATGCTGCAATGCAGGACATGGAAGGTCTTTTTCAGGTAGCTGCAGTTTACAAAAGTTGGGCTAGAAATCCTCAAGAAGAAATCATTAACCCTTCTATAATTGGAGGAATTAATGCACTGCAATCGGCAAATCGTGCAGGAATCAAAAAGGTTATTTTTACATCAAGTACTGCAGCAATAGGTCGAAGCGGACCAAATGGAAAGGCTTTGACAGAAGATGATTGGAATGATAAGTCTAAACATCCTTACTCATATGCAAAAACCGAAGCAGAAAAAAGAGCTTGGGAATATGCAAAGAATGTAGGGATGAATCTTGTAGTAATCAACCCTACTGCTGTTATTGGACCTTTTTTTTACAGACATACCCCTAGTACTATGCTATTTGACAAACTTTTGAAGGGTGAACTAAAATTATTACCGCCTCAAACATTCGGGTACGTTGATGTAAGAGATGTTGCATTAGGGCATCTAAAAGCTTACGAAAATGAAAATGCTGAAGGAAGACATATCCTCTGTACGGCTTGCTTAGATGGATTAGAATTAATGAACCTTATTCGTGAAATAGAACCGGACTTGGAATTGCCAAACAAGATTGTTCCAATGTGGAAAATTAAACTATTTGCTAGATGGGAAATTACAAAATCAAAATTTGGATATGTACCTAGAGTTTCACCAGAAACTGTAAAAGAATATATGAACAAAATAACCAATTATGATGCAAGTAAGGCTAAAGGTGTTCTAGGATGGAATCCTATGGACATAAAAGATTCCCTAAGAGACACAATGAATTGGATAAAACACAACCTTAGCTAAGGCATTTTACAAACCAACATTTTAGAATGTGTCGTAATACGATTTACTCTTTCTTCACTTAATAACTCTAAACCGCAATTCTCAATTATTTCCTTAAAATCAACATGTTTTCCAAGTCCCAGCCGTTTCCTAAAAGGATTCCATAACGTGCCTAAAATTCCTTTTTTATCTTTGTAATGATTGACAATGACTATCATACCTGATGATTTTGTAACGCGCATAATCTCTCTGAGAACTACTTCAGGATCGGCCACAACTGCCAAAGTATGTGCAACGACCGTATGATCAAATATATTGTCAGCAAATTCTAGAACATGTGCGTCCATTTGTTGGAAATTTATTTCAGCTTGGAAATCACCATTTTCTTGACGTTGTCTAGCCTTAACAAGCATAGGCTCACTATAGTCAATAGCATCAACCTTAACAAAACCAGGAACATTAGTTAATGAAATTCCAGTTCCAACGCCGACTTCCAAAATATGATCGCCAGACTTCAAATTCAATGGTTTGTACATTTTTGAATGACCATCTGTAAATGAAGGGGCCATGAATCTATCATAAATCGGAGCGTACAACTTGTAGATTCCATGCCTATGCTTCCTTTTACTGCCTGTCACGGCATTTCAATGAAGTAACGGGTTTATACCATTTAACAGACAACTAACGAGATTTTACTCTAAGCAAAACATACCAAATTCCAATCAAACCTACGAATAAAATTGTTCCTGCACCAAAACCAGGGTCTGCACCATTCCATGAATAAGGATCTGTTAACTTACCATTTCCTTTTGTTGAAACATACCAAACAAAATAAGATGATGTAGATGACATGCCAAAAATAAGGCAAACTATAATCACCTTAACATGATATGGAAGGGTTTTCCCAGTTGCATAATAAATGAATAAAGCATAACCAAAATAATCATTTGTTAAACTCCAACGAAATAATTTTTCATTAGATAACGAAAATAAAAACGCGGCTGGAACGGCCCAAGAAACTGTCGGCCATCCTGGAATCCAAATACCTATAATTGCAAAAAGAACAAAAAGAGACCCTAAGGCTGCATAAATTTTACTCTTAAACGGACTACTGGAAGAAAAGTAATGCTCTACAATTTCGTCCACAGTTTCAAAAGTTTCCAAGATTTATCAATCCTATTAAAGTAAATTTAGGATAGAAATAAAAATCCTCTTTAAAGAGATATTGGTCCAAAAAATATCATTAACCAATTTAAAAAACCCCCTTCGTTAGCAGACCATGAAGCACATCGTGTCCATAGCCGATTTAGACAAAAAAGGCATCATGGACATTCTGAAGCGTGCAAAAGAATTGTTACCTGTTGCCAAAGGAAAGAAAAAGTCTAAAACTTTAGACGGCAAAATCCTTGCAACATGCTTCTTTGAACCTTCTACTAGAACCAGATTGTCTTTTGAAAGTGCAATGCATCGTTTAGGAGGAAGTTGTATTGGATTTGCTGATCCGTCTGCAACATCTCACTTGAAAGGAGAAACACTTTCAGACGCAATAATAATGGTGGCTGGATATTCTGATGCAGTAGTTCTCAGACATCCTAGGGAAGGGTCTGCTAAATTAGCATCAGAAGTTTCAGATGTACCAATCATTAATGGTGGTGATGGAGCTGGACAGCACCCTACACAAACACTGTTAGACCTTTTTACAATAAAGGAAGAAATAGGAAAATTAGAAGGTTTGAAAGTCGGAATGCTAGGTGACTTAAGATATGGAAGAACTGTGCATTCACTATCACAAGCTCTAGACCAATTCAAGACAAAATTCTTCTTTATATCGCCTGAAAGTTTAGCTATGCCAGATCATATAACTGATGAATTAAAAGGAAAATGGTCTACTCATGAAAACTTAAGTGATGTACTTGGTGAATTAGATGTATTATATGTTACTAGAATTCAAAAAGAACGCTTTCCAGACCTTGAGGATTACAAGAAAGTTGCTGGAGCTTACAAAATCGATGCTGAATTACTAAGAAATGCAAAAACTAAATTGAAAATTTTACACCCTTTGCCACGTGTTAGTGAAATTTCAACAGATGTTGATGATACGAAACATGCAGCCTACTTCAGACAGGCCTTCAATGGCGTTCCGGTAAGAATGGCTCTTCTCGAAAAACTAATTGGCGGTAAAAAATGAGTGGAAATTTATTAAGGGTACAACCAATAAGAAATGGAACAGTTATTGACCATATTGAGGCTGGAAGGGGAAGAAAAATTCTAGATATTTTGGAATTAGGAAATAGTGGAACAACTATTAGCTTGTTAATAAATGTCCAAAGTAAAAAACAAAAACGTAAAGATATTATCAAAGTAGAAGATCGTGAATTAGACGAAAATGAAATCGAAAAATTAGCATTATTATCTCCTAATGCCCGCGTAAACATTATTCGAAACTATGCTGTTGCAGATAAGAAAAAAGTGGAAATACCTAACTTTATTTCAGATATAGTACAATGCCCAAATGAGAATTGCATTTGCAACAATGAAAGAGGAGCTACCTCTAACTTTAGTCTTATAGATGAAAAAACAATAAAAATCCAGTGTACTTATTGTGGGCGTAAAATTGAAGAAGAAAGTATTAATTTTCTATAGTTAAAAACGATCATCTAAATCGCCTGAATTTATTAAAGCTTGAATTTCCTTAGGGTCTTTTTCTTCACAAGTCAAACCCATTGATTTAGCTACGCCAAGAATTTCAGAAGTCTTGGCTTTGATGTCACCACCCGTTAAACCAGGACCTTTTTGCTTAGCTACTTTGATAGCTTTGTCTAATGGCAAATCTGCTGCTACAACGGAACCTGCTTCGCCTGAACCTTTTTCAATTCCTAAAATTTGTTTTATGAGTGACGATGCTGGAGGAGTTCCAACTTCTATCGTATAACTCTTATCATCTCCAACCTTAACTTTTACAGGTACTTGCATACCCTCCATGTCTTTGGTTTGTAAATTTATTTGAGCTATAACCTCTTTGACATTTACGCCTGAAGGACCTAACGCTGGACCTAATGGCGGACCTGCTGATGCTTTGCCTGCATCAACTAATGCTTCAACTGTTTCTCCCATTAATTAACCTCTTTTTCTAAAACTCTAACGTGATCACCACGTACTGTAATTGGAATAGGTACCATAGCTTCGAATAATTCAACGGTGACTTCTTCTTTAGATTGATCTATGCGTTGAACACGTGCCTTTTCGCCTTTGAAAGGGCCTGCAATAACTTCAACAATATTCCCTTCTTCGATACCTGAAACGGCAGGAGGCGGTGTAAGATGTGGTTTCAACTCTTCAAGCGTAGTAGTTCCAAACGTATCTGGTTCTTTAGAACGACCATACCCCTTTCCTTTATTCATCACCATTCCTCTAGCGTGTGTTAAACCTTTGAGATTGTCTCTAAGTGCTTCTGGACTATCGGTTTCCACAAAAATATAACCTCTCAACTTAGGTGGTGCAAGAATAGCAAAAATTGGAGCTCCACTTCTCCTTACTCTATCTGCTAATCTTTCACTAGCTGTTCTTTCATGCCCTATTTGGGATTTCATTGTGTAAATTTGTGTATCTGATGATGGTTCGGCTTGAACCTCCATTTCACTTTCTTCTTCTTCGATGAATCTTGCCATGTTTCTAAATTCCTAATAAATCTGCTACAATAGGTGGTGCTTTGAGCCAAATATAGTAGACAACAAAACCAATAAAACCAATAATTGCAATACCTATACCTACAACCCAAGAACTCTTAATGAACTCATCTGAAGTAGGTTTGCGAGCCAAACGTAAAACACGTCCATACTGGCCTCTGCCTATTCTCTTGAAGCGTTCCTCAAGTTTATGTTGCGTTTGCCATACTCTTTCTATGAAACTCATGCTTTTATTGTACGAACTCTATGCCGTATCTGTTTTGCAGTCCATCATCTACTCCCGACGGTGGCCCCAATATCTGAGGAGATTTGACACCAGTAACTACGAGCATCACTCGTATTTGATGCTCGAGAGTAGAATCTATCGAAGCTCCCCAAATGATTCGGGCATCTTTATTAATCTTACTATGTACTTCTCTCACAACTTCATGAGCTTCTTGTAATGTCATATCATCTCCACCCGTCACATTTACAAGAGCCCCTTCTGAAGAACCAATATCGAGTTCTAACAATGGAGATGTTAGAGCTGCGATAACTGCCTCTGATGCACGATTAGGACCATGTCCTTCGCCCATCCCAATCATAGCTACTCCACCACCATCCATAATAGATCGCATATCTGCAAAATCAATATTGACTAAACCTCCTTGAGAAGTAATTTCTGTCATACATTTTATTGCATTACCTAAAATTTCATCTGCTTGTCTAAAAGCCAGGTTTAAAGGTAAATTCATTATCTCTTCTTGAAGTAATCTATCATTAGGAATTACAATAACTGTATCTGCACACTTACGTAATCTATCTAATCCTAATCGTGCGTTCCGAGTGCGCCTAGCACCTTCGTTACTAAAAGGAAGTGTAACTATAGCAATAGTAAGTGCGCCACGTTCTTTTGCTAATTTAGCTATAACTGGAAGTGATCCCGTTCCTGTACCTCCTCCAAGACCTCCTGTAAGAAAAACAATATCTGCATCTTGACATGCTTCTAGAATATCGGTCTTAGCTTCTTCGGCTGCCCCCTCTCCTGTACTTGGTTCAGAACCTGCGCCTAAACCTTTTGTAAGTTTTTTGCCAATCAACATTCTATGCGGTATTGGAGTGTTTAACAAATGTTGAGCATCGGTGTTAACTGCCAAAAGTTCAATGGTAGTCATTCCTTCTTTGTAGAGTCTTGTCAATGTATTATTTCCTGCTCCTCCGCTACCAATTATCAGGATATTTGTCTTTAATTTGGATACTAATGCTTCTAATTCGCTCTCATCTGTTTCTCCCTTGAAAGCACTATCGTCGGCGATTACATCCTGTAAAGATTCATCACTCATTTTCACATTGTAATTGATTCTCTATATAAAAACCATCTATTATTTTAGCTAATAACCTTATTTATAGAGATGGTTTCTCAATAATAATAATGAAGATATCCTCATTCAAAGTAATGAATCGAAAAAAAGTTATAACTTTTTCAGTAATTTTATTAATGATTCTTCAAGTAGTTCTATTACCTACAGCAACAGGTCCGAATGAACTTGAGGCAAATTATGGTACTGCCCAAGAATTAGATACCTTTTTTCAAAGTGTTAACCAAAGAAATGACGAAATAAACAATACTGTTATTGATGAATTAAACTTTCTTAGATCTATTCATGAAGGAAATGAACTTGATTTGTCATTACTAGAAGCTAGAGAAGTTTCAATGAATAGTAAGGATGAAAGTGAAGATGTTGTGGCTAATATTGATGATTATGAAACTGTAATTTATGACTATGCAAACAGAGGATTAGAACCTACATCTGTGAATGATCCCGAACCAATAAAAGCTGACATAATCAATACTATGATGAATGATGCAGATTTGTATCAGGATTCATTCCTAGGTACTGCTTTATCTATCTTTACTGAAACTTATCTAATTTATTGGGCCTATGATGCTAATGGTAATGGAACTATAGATGTAAGTGGTTGTGGTGCCGATGCGCCTCCTGATGCCCCTTGTGAGGAAGGTGTTGTTGAAGCTAATTTAGCCTCTACAATATGGGGTGCCTCAACTGCAATAATAGCTGCATGGGTAGAATCATTGGGCTTAGAAAATATTGTTGCACAATTTATTCTTACATTCGTCAATGCCCTAGACGAAGGAGATGCTGCATGGGTAACTATTGATATTGATGAAGATGGTGATGATGAAATTCGTGCAAGACTTGTACCTGTTATTAATGATTTAATTAACGATCAAACCGATATAAATCCAATCGATGGGGATGTCGGTTTAGAAGCTAATGTGGGAATATCGTTTGAATTCGAAAAATTGCAAGATTTAAACCAAACATTAGATGTTGCTATTGTAAGGGGAATAACTTACGAGAATGAGGATAATAATGATCAAACATATGTATGGGGCGTAAACACACAATTTCCTGCAAATGAAGTACCTGATGAATATAACTTAGATGTAGTTATTGAAGAATTTATCTTCACCATTGGTCCTGACGGGGGTGGCATTGGTCTAAATCCGGGAGATGTAGACTACGTTAATGCACCATATGAAATCTCCGTATCTATGAATAATGAAACTGGAAATCCTTTCAATAATGGTATTGATTCCCTAGAAATTGCAATAGGATATCTAAAGTATAACTGGAGTAGTGGAACTACTATTAATCCTGGGGATGCTCTTGAAGAAATAACATTCATTAAAGTTGATTTAGAAAATCCGAGAGGCAAAATCCCAGATGAATTAAAAGTAAGAATTGTTTCACAAAACGATAATGGAGTCGACAGAGATTCAATCGAAGTTTATGCTCCACCAACCGAAACAACCAATCCGAATGAACCAAATAAAAAATTCGATCTAGAATTCCAATATTATGAATTTAATCTAAACCCTGGTGATGGTACTGATTCTTTCCTATCTCACATTGTGGCTGATGTTAAAGGAGTGCCAGTTTGTAACCTTGATCAATCAGGTAACGAAGTTTGCTTAGATGAACTCAATATGCCTGAGGCGTCAGTTTGGTTAGAAGTTAGAAATGAATCAACGCCTGAAAAGAATTGGACTGTTATTGAATTCCATTCAACTGAGCCTATAGAATCAATAGTTTATGGTGATTACGAATATTATACTGAAGATGGACGTAGTGCTACTTGGACTGACCATGATTACAAACTATTTACAGGATTAGAAATCAAAGATCTACCTGAAAACTTAGTTCTTGAAGGAAATTTAAAATTAGATGAAACAGGAGGTACAACCATACCTATTAATGACAATGATGAAAGCTTAGATAGTTCACTAGTTGGTGGATTTATTAGTGATATTTTATTAGGTTTAGCAGGAAGAATTGTTTATATTGGCGACTTGCTACGTTCTATACCTCAAGCAGTTCTCCAATCAACAATAGGTGAAGGAGATGGTGAAGTTGCAATAAGAATTCGTAATCGCCAAAATGAACCTACATATCTAAAAGAAATGTTCGTATTTTTGACAAGTGACAAATATTTAGATTTGAAAGATGGAAGTAATGATGATTTCTTTGCAATATACAATGAATCTGCATATTTAGATTCAAATGCTCCGGATTCTAGATCAGTAATTTCTTCAAAAAATGAAGATTATAGCTTTAGTGCTAGAATTACAGACATAGGAGATATTGACTTCTTTTCACGAGAAGGTATTACTAATATTTCACTCACAATGAATCCCGTGAGAGAAAAACCATTCAGAGTTTATTTTGAAGGAATTGATAATTTAGGAGAGACATCTCATTGGGCCAATATCACACTAAGTAATGTACCAAGCAATATTACTTTGAATGTTGATAATGGTAATCTAAATTATGCTGGTGGAAATAATGCGGATGAAATTATTGACAATATTATTTTTACAAGTTTTGCGAGTGGAATCTATTCTAGACTCAAATTAGAACATCTACCTGGATCTGCTGAAATTTCTAGTTCATCTGGTAATCTGAGATTAATTACAGATAGTTGGTTCAACTTTACTTTTGCTATAACAAATGCTACTGAAGATGATAAAGCAACATCTTGGGCATGGGATCATTCTGAATACAATGGCAGTTCTGTAATGTTATATCAAAATAACATGGGGTTACAAAATGAAACGGCAAGTTTATCAGGTAATTTGAGCTGGATTCAATCACTAATATTAGATGATGATGGTAGCGGAGAATTAGCCGATTTCAAAATTAATCACAGACAACCGGTTCAATTCAAAGTAGGAGCTATAGACGACACCGTCTATGATGAAGACTACATGGGCCTTGATGCATATGTATTCGTTGATAGCTTACCTGCTGAAATTATTGTAACTGTCCCTATGCTAGATGCTAGTACTGTTATTGGTAGTGATGTTGGTGAAGTAAATGATTTGAGAGATGTTGCTAGATTCATAGAAGACCTATCGGATGTTGGAAAATCCTTAGTAGATGCTGTAGCTGGTTTATCAATTAATTTAATTACAAATGTTGAATCTTTTGAAACTGTTGCAAGATTCTTATACAATATAGATGAAGAAGTTTCAATAACTGCATGGGTCGATAAAGGAAATATAGAATTATTGGATGAAGAACCAAGATGGGTAGAGGGACTTTGGTCTGCTCAAAAAGATGTTGAAGGAGGAACTATCTTAGGTGCAAGAATGCTCCTGAAAGGATTACCTCAATCTGTTGATGCAAATTATACTTCGAAAGGAGACAAAATAGATTTAGAACTTAGTCTTGAAGATTTTAACTCTAGAGAAACTGCTGAATACATAATATTCCAAGAAGAAGGAATCATTGGTCCAAAAGTAACTGCTTTCATTGAAGAGATTCCTGTTGGGTTAGATTTAACATTAAATGCAGACTTAACTCTAAACGCTACTGTTAATAATTTAACACTAAAAGGAAATATAACTATGAATACAAATAAACAGATTGGGCCTGTTTATTTAGTAATTGAACAATCTGAAGAAGAAAATCCATATCGAATTGAAGCTTTCGTTCCAAGCTTACCTGGAAATATGGAAATTGAAATGGATATTAAGGATGAACTATTAGACTTTGAAATAAATGCAAATCAAGCTATTGATCTTATTGCTATTGAAATTGATTTAGGAGACACGGAAGGATTAGAAACGTATTGGACTGAAGGAATTACCCTCGATATGTCTGATGAGGGGGGAATGAGTATGAAAGGATACATTAGAGGAATTTCCCCTAATATTGGTGTTAAATTATGGGATCCCGAAGGAGAAGGAACAAAATTAGATATTAATTTAGAGGATTTCAACAACGATGTGCCTTCGATGAATCGATTATTGGTTGATATAAACAATTTTGCCAACAAGAGTGTACTACTCAGAATTGATGATTTGCCGGATAATTTTGATTTGAATGCCTCTGTTTTCTTAGATGATAGTGAAAGAGAAGATGGAAAAATATCTGAGCAAGAATCTTCACTAGTAGGAAACATAACTTTTGAATCAAATAAACCATTAGGTTCAATCTATGCACTTGTCGAGGATGAAACATCACAAAGTAAAGTGGAATTAGCGGTACATTGTACAAAACCTCAAGACAGCTGTACGGCACTACCTGAGGTTATCAAGCTAGATGTTAGTTTGGGTGACCAGATTAATGTTAATTTTAATGCTTCCGAAGCTCCTTCAAGAGTTATCTTAAGTCTTGACTCTGGTAACGTTTCAGGGATGGACTTGGCATGGACGCACGGAATTGTATTAAGGCAAAACGATAATGGAGATGCACTACGATTGTATCTAGAAGGAACTGTCACCTCTGCAATACTCGATACTGATTTCGGTGAACCTGATATAATTAATCTAAAACTAGAAGATTGGTCTCCTGTAACTGAGTGGATTTACCTTGATTTAGACCGAGGAAATGATGAAACCGCAATAGAACTATTCCTAGATGAAATTGGGGTGAATAATAATATTGAAGCACAATTCAATATTGGTAAAAGTGACGAACGAGACCTAGATGCAATATTCGATATTAAACAAACTGGTGGAATCGGCAATTCACATCTTAAAACACATAATCGAAGTAAGCCTTCATACAATGAAATATACTTATCAGAAATTCCAAAAGATTTACGTGCTGACATCATTTTTGGAAAGCAAATAGATATTATCTATGAAGCTGAAGGAAGAGTAGACTATATTTGGGTGAAAACTGCGAATAAAGACTATGGTGATTGGAGATCTGCACAAGCAATTGTTCATGACGTACCTGAAAAATTTCATATGGGAATAAATCCCAATTATGATTTTGATATGGATCAAGCATTTGTTTTTCAAGGATTTCCTGATGTTTTTGTTACAACTAGTTCTTCTGAAATTGACGTAACTTTAATTGTTGATGAAGGCTATACTGGCGGACATTCTGGTACTTTCATTGATGTTGTTAATGTAGGCGACAATACAACTATGAGATTAGAAGGTATAAACTACATAATTGATTCGCCTAATGGAATAGAATATGCTTATTTGAAGAGTACGAATTCCCCTGCAACACCTCAATTTTATCTTGATTATATGATTATTCATGCAAATGATGTTGAACATGTTGAAATTATACCAAACCAACTTTTTGGATTGTATCCTGTATTTGAATTGGCAAATGCAAAAGGTGGAGAATTGTCATTTGCTATTGGAGGGGAACTTAAATTTGGACTAATTACGTTAGAAACATCTGCAGTGATGATGGATTTAAGAGTGAAAAGTGTTGCTGATAAACATATTTTACCTACTTGGTTAGGAGTTCAGAAAAATGGAATAGATACAGAATTAGGAAATAATGAAAAGCATTACATACTTCCTGAACCTGGAATGAGTTTTATCGCATCTTTGGAGGCAAGTTTATGATTTTTAGTAAAGAACAAAAAAGAGTAATCGTAAAGTCACTTACAGTCATTCTTGCTTTATTTTTAGTCTTTATCTGCTATTCATACGTTATACCAAGGACTGAAATTGAAATCGATACTGTTTATCACAGCTCATATTCGGGATTATTTGTACAATCAAAAATAAACAATGCAGGTACTGAAGAAATAACAGATTTGAAAGTTAAGAGCTCAGTTTGGAATGGAACTGAAATGTTAGTAACTGAAACAAATTACCCTGGAATACTAAATGTAAAACAATCTGTTAAACTTCCGCCATTGATATTTGATGGGCCTCATGCTGATGAATACGAGTTATTAATTATTTTAGAGTTTAATAGTGCTGATGGGAAACAAAATATAGTCTATAATTACAAAATAAAAGATTATGGCAATTTAGCTTGGCATGATCAATATTTTAGTTTTTAATAAAAATAAAATGTTTTAATTAGCCATAACTATGGATATTTACTGGACTTAACCCCGGACTCAACACCAATGCCCAAGCAAATCATTTCAGCTTCAGAAATGGAGCGATACGGATACTGCCCTTTATCTTGGCACCTAGATCTTAAAGGAGTAGATGCCGAAGGTAATGAAGTAGACACTGGTGTTGAAAAACATAAAGAGATGGGAGATTCATTGAAGAATTTATTAGTCGAAGAAGAAAAATCAAGAGAAACATCAACGACATTAATGACTGTTGTAGCAATGATTATGACTCTAGTTACTTTGGCTTTAGTAATTTTATTAATTTCTAGTAATCAACTAAGACAACATTTAGGATTTATACTTTTAATAATTGGAATTGGATGGATGTTTGTTGCTTCATTTTTTCTTTATAGATTATTAGTATCTACTGAAAAAATTGATAAATTAAGGGACGATTACAAATTAGGGGAAACTGATATTGAAACTCCAGATAGGCTTACTAGTGAAACTCCTGTTTTAAAATCAGCCAATTATAATTTAGCCGGAAGACCTGATTACTTAATTAAAGAAGGAGAACAACGTATACCTGTCGAAGTTAAAACTGGAAGAAGGCCAAAAGCTCCATTTTTTAGTCATGTTTTACAAATTGGAGCCTATTGCTTATTATCTGAAGAAACGTTTACTGAAAAACCGACACATGGACAAATAAGGTACGGATTTGACTCTGACCCTCATGAAGTGAAATGGGATTCTAGTTTAAAAATATTGGTTACTGAAAAATTAGAAGAAATGAATGATATTCTTAACGGAACTATGGATGCGCACCGCAATCATAAAAGGGTTGGAAAATGTAATAATTGTTCTAGAAGAAAGGGATGCCCTGAAAGGTTGAGAAATTAAATTTAATCTGGTGCATATATTTATACACACCTGCCAATTATATGCGCCAAGTAATGATTCCCGTAAAGGTAGCTATCTCTGGCCAGCCAGGTACTGGTAAAACCAAAACTGTTCTCAGAATAGCGAAAATGATTGAAGATAAATTTAGTATAGGTGGATTTACCACCCACCCTATTCGTGAAGAGGGTGAAATTATTGGGTATAATTTAAAGAATTATATTACAGGGGAGGAAGAGCTTTCGGCGTCTGTTAGATGGGATGTAAAACCAAAAATTCCAGGGAAAAACCCAGAATCAACCGCGTTAGGAATAAGGCTAGATGCTGTGAATAGAATTGCAACAGAGTCTGTAGCTAAAGCTATTGAAGAAGCAGATCTTATTTTAGTAGATGAAGTAGGAAAATTAGTTTCTGAATCAAAAGAATTTAGTGCTGTCTTAAAAGACGCATTGAAATGTGGAAAACCAATGCTCATCACTATGCACAAAAGATCAAGAAATCCTTTGTTGCAATCAATCCGCAAGCGTGACGACTTAAGGACACTAGAAGTTACTCCAATAAATTCAGCTATTCTTCCTTCTAAAGCCGTTAATATATTAAAAACTGGGATGGTTTGAAAGAACATCAAGAAGGTAAAGCTATATTCAAGGCAAACCTTTCAGGTAAAGATAAAGGTCCTGGAAAAGCAAAAGGTGTCTTCTACAATCCTGCAATGAAAATGAGCCGGGATTTACATGTTGCTTTAGCAAATAAAATTAAAATAAAGGGCATAGTGCTTGACGGATTGGCTGCATCTGGCATTAGAGGAATTAGACTAATGCTTGAAGCTGGATTAAAGGTGGAATTTTGTGATACTTCGATTTTAGCTACTGAAACTATAAATGAAAATCTAAAAATAAATGGTATTGAATCTGTGGTTTACAACAAACCTGTAGAAAAATTACTCAAAGAAAAGAAGTATGATTGTATAGACATCGATCCCTTTGGAACACCAGTACCATTTCTAGAAGCTGCTCTTGAAGGATTAAATGATAATGGGATTCTAGGAGTCTCTGCTACAGATACGGCTGTATTATGTGGGGCTAAACCTTCAATTTGCACAAAAAGATATGGAGCTATGTCAATGAAGTGGGTTTCTGCAAAAGAAATAGGTATTCGTATATTACTAGGAAAAATTCATTCACTTGCTATTAAAATTGGAAAAGGGATTGAACCATTATTGTGTTATTCGGAAGGGCACCATTTGCGTACCTTTGTTAGGCTAACTAAAAAAAATAAGACGAAATTAAAATGGATTAACTTAGATATGAAAGTTGTAGAAAACGAAGAAAAAAATGCAGGTGGCCCTCTTTGGGTTGACAAAATAATACAATCTAATCTTGTACCCTCTGATTGTGAAGGAAAATTAGGAAAATTCTTTCAAACTCTAAGTGAAGAAGCTGATGGTCCTCCGGGATTATATGACATCAACGATCTCGCTAGAGGTGCTAAGATAGGGCAAACACCTCAAAGAAACAAAATCATAACAAGTTTAGAAAAATTAGGATATTTTGCAAGTTCAAGCGTTTTTTCTCCTCTGGGAATCAAAACAGACGCGCCTAAATCAAAAAGACACGAAGCGACAATTCTCGCCCAATCTTTATAATACCCCTCTAAGTCCGCAAAACTCTATGGAAGTTTCCGTAATTAACAAGACCAAAAACGAATTGGAAATAGAGATACGCGGTGCTAACGAAACTTTGTTAGGGCCATTAATGAATCATACCCTTGCTAATCCTAATGTTGATTATGCTTCCTACTATATGGGCCACATCGTCTTAGATAGTCCTAAATTTTATGTTAGAACAAAGAAGGGTACGCCTAAAAAAGCAATCCAAGAAGCTATGGATATTATTGTCGCAGATATCAAAACAATACGCGATAAATTAGCTTAGGTTCATGATTTTACCGGCTAGACCGGAGATAGGTAAAGAACGATATTTATCAAATTCTAAAGGTATTGGTGGAAAACTACGTAAAAAACCAGAAGACTTCGTAGTTAAAGAGATTATAGGCGTAAATGAAAAAAAACATTGGATATGGGCCAAAGAAAACGATAATGGGAAACACAGTATTGTCAAAATAACTGCCAAAAACTGGGACACACATGTTTTAGTTAAAGAATTGGCAAAACGGCTAGGAATAGGTCAAAAAGCAATAGGTTTCGCAGGTACAAAAGATAAACGAGCTGTTACTACACAATATTTTTCATTAATGGCAAAACATGAAGAAATAAAAAAAATAAAATTAGAAAATGTAGAAATTGAATTCTGCCATCGTACAATTAAACCAATTAGACTAGGAAATTTAGTAGGAAATAAATTTAAAATTAAAATATCAGACGTAGAATGTAATGAGACTGACATTAAAAATATTATAAACGAATTAAAAGAAGGATTTCCGAATTATTTTGGAATTCAACGATTTGGTGCAGTTAGGCCCATAACACATTTGGTAGGTGAAAAAATTGTTAAAAATGATTATGAGGGAGCAGTTTGGGATTATTTATCAGAAGGAAACAACGAATTTACAGGTTTTGAGGCAAGAAAAAGACTTAGAGAAACAAGAGATTTAGATTCTGCTTTGATAGAATATCCGCGTAGCATGTTTTTTGAAAGGCAAATGATTGGTTATCTTACAAGAAATAAAGACGATTATATTGGAGCGTTAAGGCAATTGCCAGAAAGTCTGTCAAAGATGTTTGTTCATGCCTATCAGAGTGCAATGTTTAATGAAATGATAGACATGAGGATAAACGAAGGAATCAGTCTTCATTTACCTCAGATAGGTGATAATGCCATCCCCATAGACCTCTATGGGGGGCCAGATCAAAGAAGGATAATTGAAGTTACTGAATATAATCAAAAAAAACTAGAAAAAAGATGTAAAGAGGGAAAAGCTTGGGTTGTTGGACTTCTGCCGGGAATTAAAAGTGAATTTACTAAAGGATTTCAAGGTGACTTAGAAAGAATGGTAATGAAAAAAGAAAACGTAAAATTCAATGATTTTAAGATAGAAGGGGCAAGCGAATTGACTTCACTAGGAATGTATAGACCACTATCTCAAAAAATTAATAATTTAAAATGGGAAATGGATGGAAATAATTGCCCTGTATTTGATTTTTGGTTACACAAGGGTACATATGCTACATCTTTACTCAGAGAAATAATGAAATCTGGAGATATGAAGGTTTACTAATGACTCCTAAATGTATTATCTTTGATTGTGACGGAACTTTAGTTGATAGCGAAGGTATTACCAATCAAGTAATTGCTGAAATGGCTGGAGAATTAGGTGTTGAGATGACGGGAGAAGAAGCAAGCTCTGAATTTGGAGGGAAAACACTTGATGGTGTTTTGTACAAAATGAAAGAAATGTCTGGAAAAGAGATACCTGATGATTGGTTACCAAGATTAGTTCAAATGGTTAGTGACTCGTGGGAGTCGAAACTAAGACCTGTTAGGGGTGTAAATGAAATTCTAGAGGAAATAGAAATACCGGTATGTGTTGCTTCAAATGGTGAACCAACTCATGTAAAGCATTCTCTGATATTAACTGAACTCTATGATTTTTTTGGGGGAAATATTTTTACTGCATCTGAAGTAAATGAACCAAAACCATCACCGGAAATCTTTCTTTACGCAGCTAAGAAAATGGGTTTCGAACCAAGTGAATGTGTCGTAATTGAAGACAGCGTTACAGGTGTAAAAGCTGCTGTAAAAGCAAATATGAAGGTTTATGGAATAATAAATAATCTTTTTACAGAAACCAATCTTA
>Ga0207992_1000610_pt1 | contig 17630 bp, 10 predicted proteins | sample ETN02SmetaG_FD_185788 | JGI IMG/M metagenome (GOLD analysis project Ga0207992, IMG submission 185788) | Marine microbial and viral communities from oxygen minimum zone, Eastern Pacific Ocean - ETNP2014F10-02SV255 (SPAdes) (version 2) | ecosystem: Environmental > Aquatic > Marine > Oceanic ...
AATGCATTGCGCCGCGTGTGTTACCAAGGTTGAACAGGCCCTGTCAGCCGTAGATGGCGTTTTAACGGTTGCCGTTGATCTTTCATCAAAACGTGCGACTATTACAGGAGAAGTGCAGACGGATATGTTAATTAAAGCTGTGAAAGATACGGGATACAAACCCTTGGTTGTTGAAGAGCAACAGCAAAAAGTTAAAAAACAAAAAAAAGATTCAACTTCTCAAGCGCGAGAGCTGTTTCCATTGTTCTTAATATTCTTTTACATCACTGTATTCTCGCTGATTATGAATAGGTCAAATTTTCATTTAGGTGATTTCATGTATGATTTCATGGGTTTTTTTTATATAGTTTTCAGCTTTTTCAAATTTTTGGATTATAAGAATTTTCCATCTTCCTTTTCCATGTATGATCCTATTGCAAAGATATTACCATTGTATGGATGGATATATCCAATTATTGAAACATTATTGGGGTTATTCTTTCTTTTGAGATATCAGCTATTGATTTCTCTTATTGCCACAATATTAATACTTGGTATTACTACTATAGGCGTCACCAGATCATTAATGGATAAAGCAAATATTCAATGCGCATGCTTGGGGACAGCATTGAAGCTCCCCATGACGAAGGCTACATTTATAGAAAATTTTATTATGATTTTAATGGCAGCTTGGATGCTATTAAATGGCGATTTTTACTCCATTTTTTAATTATCAAGCTATTTTAATTAATTTATATAATAATTGATAAAGACTTGACAGATTGTTTAAAACCTGCTAATATCACCATTACTGTGTAAATAATAGTACAGTAAAAGTCTAATTTTTAGAGAGATTTAACAATTATTTAATTAATTCGGAGACATAAGATATGTATAAACGTTTCTTAAAAACACTTGGAATCATGGCAATATTTTCTATGGTTTTAACTGCAGGTCAAACTGGGAAAATCACAGGGAAAGTGCTCGATAAAGAAACAGGTAACCCGCTACCAGGGGTAAATGTTCTTTTAGAAGGGACATCTATGGGGGCAGCAACAGATGCCAATGGAGAGTTCTATGTAATGGAGGTACCCCCGGGTCTTTATAATGTTCAGTTCTCATTCATAGGCTATACGTCCTTAAATATTTCTAATGTACGCTCAACGGTTGATTTAACAACGAACATGGGCGCTGTTAATATGGAGCCAGAAGTTATTGAAGGTGAAGCCGTATCAGTAACGGCTGAAAAGCCTCTAATTGAAGTAAATGCAACAAATGAAGTTCGCGTTGTTCGCTCCGAAGATATAAAGAACCTACCAATTCGCGGTGTTACCAACGTGGTTGCATTGCAAACTAGTGTAGTTGATGATGAAGGTGCTCTTCATATTCGCGGTGGAAGAACTGAAGAGGTTGCTTACTATACAGATGGTGTTACCACAACAGATCCGTACTCCTTAACCAAAAGAGGGTCAATCCCAAATATTAGCATTGAAGAAGTATCAGTTCAGGCGGGTGGTTTTGGCGCAGAATACGGTAGCGCTGGATCGGGTATAGTAAACACAACAACAAAAACAGGGGGCAATAAACTATCAGTAACTAGCGAACTGATTTCAGATATAGGCTCAAGCGCCCCTAGCGAAGATAGGGACAAGTTATATTCTTATGGTTATCAGTTAGCATCATTTGGTGTAGGCGGCCCACTTCCTGCAATGAATTTTATTAAGTTTTACGGTGCAGTAGAAACTATCAATGAAGATGATAGCCCAGCGGGCGGTTCGTTTCCTTTAATAGATAAAAGCAAGCTAAATACTGCAAATGGGCAACCCAATAACGGTGAAGCGTTTGTTGATGATAATGGAAACACTATTTGGGACGCTGGTGAATCATATACAGATTCAGATGAGAACGGATCTTATACGGCGCCAAACTATCTTCTTTTTGGTGATGATGATATAAAATTTGTATATGGCCCTAGAGCCGATAATTGGTATAAGCGCTTAAACGCAAACTGGAATTTATTAGTTGACCTAGAAGAGCTAACGCCTCTTGCTTGGAGGTTAAAGTTTGGTGGAGCATTATTTGATTCTCATAGCTCAAACTATTCGCATTCTAGATCGTTATTTGCTTATTATAATGATGCAAGCACAATGGATGGTGCGCAAACAAGCGGAAGTTTAAAGCACAGATATAGCCAGTCAGAAAGCGAGATGTCTACTTTCTATACTCGACTTTCAGGCAATGTTCCGGGTGTAGATAAAATGTTTTTTAATATCCAGTATAGTCGCGGTTCCATTAAAGATAATTCGTATGATCCCGTTACGAAAAACGGGTATGGTAAGTTTGTGTATGAAGACGGCACTTTGTCTTCAGAAGAGGTTCCATATATCCAAGGTGGAAAATATTTTGATCTTAGCGGAACGCCTGAATGGGTTTATATAGATGGATCAGGAAATGAAGTGACAAGAGATTACTGGGATTATGGCGATGAAAGCCTAACTTTTGATAGGATCAATTATGATACAACATGGGTTAACCCACTATACAGAGGAGTCAACCTTTCTCCAGTTACCAAAGTGGAGCTAGCAAATTATTCAGTTGCTGGTGTGAATAGTGGATATAGTGGCATTTACAAAGCGGAAAAACTACGCGATGAAGTAAAGGCAAATCTCTTATGGCAGTATGGTAAGCATGAGCTTAAAATGGGTGCAGCATATGAAAAAGGCACAATAAGAAGTTATTCAGTTTCCGGCGGAAGGGTCGCAAGATATTTTCATTTTAATAAACCATATTCTGAAACAAGCGATCAATGGACGTGGGATCCTAATTATAATAATGGAGCAGGCGCGCTAGTTGCTGGCGGAGATGGAACTCCTGATTTTCAACAAGATCCTTCCGACACATATGATGGTACAAATTATTCTGGATATTGGGATGATTATCTTTTCCAGGCATATAAAGCCGCATATGCAGACAATGTAGGATATGATATAACTGGCGGACCAGAGAGCTCATCATTGATGCAAGATATTAACAAAGCTCGAACACCAATTATCATGGCTGGTTATTTTCAAGACAAGTTTGAAACAGATGATCTTATTTTAAATATTGGTATTCGGTATGATTATATTGACCCTTCAAATAAGGCTTTCAATCCATTAACAGGCGGGAAAAACAATATTGTGATTGATAGCGAAGGGTACTTAGCAGAAACAGTTTATTATAGTGATGTGAATAATAATGGCGTTGCAGATCCACGAGAATATACTTCTGCAATAGAAACAGCTGACGATAAAACAGGACTCCCTCATCAGGTGCTTGTAAATCCTTCCAAACAACTTAGCCCTCGAATCGGGATTGGGTTTCCTATTACGGATCGCACAGCGTTTCATGCAACGTATGGAAAATATTTACAACCAGCACGTTGGGATAACTTGTATATTAGCTGGAATCGTTTTTTATCTAATATACAGCAGGGGAACTATACTAACTCAAACAATCCAGAGCTCCAGCCAACAAAAACCACGGAATATGAAATTGGGTTTAAACAATTGGTAACCAATGATATTAGTATTGATTTGACAATGTTTTATACGGAGAAAAAAGACTTCATTCAGATTAGGAATGTAGCCGCTATCCCAACAGGGTATGCGTTGTATAGCAACGGAGACTTTTCTACTAACAAAGGGATGGCGTTTTCTTTACGAACTCGTCGCCTAGGGAATGTGAAGGTTGATGCGAACTACACCTTAAGCTATGCTGGAGGAACAGGTTCTAATGCAGATACTGGATATCGTATTGCTTGGTTAGGTGGAAATGACCCAACATTTACATCTCCGTTGAGCTTTGATCAACGCCATACAGCAAGCTTTATAGTTGACTATAGAACAGGCAATAAAGGTCTTCTGAAACTATTTGGGGCAAACATATTGTTCAGATATGGAAGCGGCATGAAGTATACACCTTCAAAACCAAGAACAGCAGTGTTTGGCGGACAGTTATCAGATCAGCCGGTTGCAGCTCTTAACTCTGGCCAGATGCCAGCCACGTTTAATGCTGATATACGATTAGATAAAACATTTATGGTAAACAATATTGCAGTTGGGGTGTTCTGTGTTATTAATAATGTATTTAATAATCAGATGGTAACAGATGTATATAATTATTCTGGACTACCAGACAACGACGGGTATCTTACCACACAAGCCGGGCAAAATTGGCTGAATGATTATTCTATAGGAAGTGGAGACTTTGGTGAACAGCTTTATAGCTCGCGCATTGCCTATCCAACCAATTATGCAAGCGCTCGTCAGGTTCAAGTGGGCGTGAGGGTTGATTTCTAAGAAAAAATTAGGATAGATAATTCCAAATAAAGGAGAGATTTTAACAATGAAATACTATCAACAATTACTTATCGCAATAATAGCAGTGACTGTGTTATGGTCTGCGGAGCCTGCAGGAAGAGAAATTCATACTTCTTCTACTGATCATCAGGCAAGATCAGTGGCCGCATCAGCAGTCGAGCATGTAGTTTGGGATGGAAACCAAATAAGCACGATTCATGGAAATCATGGAGATGTAGTTAGTTATCATATAAGTGGAAACTCTGGACTTGAGTGGCCAAAAGGGAGCGGAAAGCTTGCTGTTTTCCAATCTGGCATATGGCTTGCTAGTGGTCGCAGTAAGGCGCCTGGCGCAGATTGGGTTGATGAGATCCGTACAGCAGCAGCAGAATACACCGTAGAGTTTGTTCCTGGGTCAATTGGGTCATCAAATGCGAATTCTGGTCATATATATCAGATTCATAAGAAAGAGATAGCGGCGTTTTTAGATAATGATTGGGCAACATTCCAGGCAATGTCTTTGGAGCTTCCCATAACAGCTGTTGAGGGCTCAAGTGCGTTTACTGAGCTTGTTCCTAAATCACTGCCAACCGATGATTTTTTGAATTGGCCTGTTTATGATGGCGCCCCATGGAAAGATGTTAATGGAGATGGCGCTTATAAACCAGAAGATGGAGACTATCCAGATATTTTAGGTGATGTATTTCATTGGTATGTTATGAATGATGGAAATGCGGCAACACATACTCCGCTTTGGGGAACAGCTCCTATGAATGTTGATGTACAAACTTCTGTCTTTGGGTTTGATCAAGCAGGCCCAATGGGAAATATTCTTTTTGTTCGTTGGGTAATGATCAATAAAGGTTCGGATGAGTTAGATAGTGTTTTTGTTTCCATGTGGCATGATGATGACGTAGGGGATGCAACAGATGACCTTGTAGGTTGTAATACAGATTTGAGTGTTGGATACACATATAATGATGCCGATGGGGATAACACCTACGGCGTAGAGGCTCCAGCAGCTGGAGCAGACTTTTTTCAAGGTCCTTTAGTAGAGTCTTTAGGTGATTCAGCAACAATTTTTACCTGGTCAAAAGAAAACGGCTATCATTTGAGAACTTTTCATGATATGAAAAAATTAGGGATGACTTCTTTTGCAAAATATATTAATGGAAATCCTATTTTCGCGGATCCTGATAACGCAATTGAAACATATAATTATATGAATGGCCTAGTAGGAACGACTGGCGATCCATATATTGACCCTACGACAGGTGAAGAATCTATTTTTGTCCATGATGGAGATCCCACCACAGGCACTGGTTGGGTTGATGATGTACCTGGAGACAGAAGATATTTGATGACATCGGGACCGTTTTATTTTGCTCCTGGAGACACGCAAGAGGTGGTAGGTGCGTTAATTATTGCCGCTGGATCCAATTGGGCAAAGTCAATTACGAAGATGTTATATTTTGATAATTTTGCTCAAGGAGCATTTGATGCAAATTTTAATGTATGTTCACCTCCCTCCCCTTCAGTAGAGCTTGCGCAGCTTGATCGTAAGGTTGTGCTTTCTTTTGAAGAAGGGACAGATGTAATTGAAAGTTATGCCTGTGGAAGCTACGAGTTTCAAGGCTATAATGTATATCAAGGGGCATCGCAAAATGGCCCATGGGAGCGAATAGCTACTTATGATGTAGTAGATGGTATAAAAATAATTCTTGATCTAGAACTAGATGAAAACACTGGAGAATTATTAGAGCTACCTTCTCAATTTGGATCTGATACAGGGTTAAAACATTTTATGGAAGTCACATATGATAAGCTAGGTAGTCGCGATTTAATCAATAATAGAAAGTATTATTTTGCTGTTACGTCATACGCATATGATCCAGGCGCAGCAAAACGCATTATTGAAAGTCCTATTAATGCGATTGCTGCTGTTCCAGGGGCTCCTGGAGTTGGTGCATCTTTGACGAATACTGCTAAAGATTCGTTGATAGTTACTCATGCATCCGGGATCTCTGATGCTTTGTTTGATGCAATAGTTGTGGATCCCTATTTACTAACCGGCGAATCTTATACTGTAACTTTTGATGAAGTTGATTCTAATACATACTGGTTTTTGAAAAATACAGCAGGAGAAGTGTTGGGAACCGATACGTTGTTTCCCGCTTCTGAAGATTATTATTCTTCTTTAGCGTTTGACAAGGTTCCGTTTTACTCTATTGAGAACAATATTACAGATGGGTTTCTTATTGGCGCAAGAAGTGCAACGTTTGATGCTCCTACGGCTGCATCAAATGCATACACAACTGAAGATGCTAATGATTCTACATTAATTGTCTATGGGGGATTAACTCCTACGGGCGATGGCACATGGGCAGGTTTTGTGGATAACACACCGTTGGATCCAAAACCGGCGGGACGACCTGGCGGAGAACACCTACAGCTAGACATTGAATTTAGGTTTACTGATGGAGGGTCTGTTGCAACCTATTATAACGCAAGTGTAAGTGTAATAGATACGATTCTGCTTCCTTTTGAAGTGTGGTCGGTTGAAGAAGATAGACAAATAAACGCTGCGGTTTATATGGCTGCTGGCTCAAAGCCAATCCATACAGCAGATGAAGAAAATCCTGGTAGTTACAAATTCACTAAAAACTTTTTTATAATACCTGTTTATGACAATTACGATGGACTTGGAATGGCAGATTATTATTCAAATACTAATATGGGTTGGATGATAAAGTTAGATAAGAATTTTACCTCATTTGAATCCGGTAATAAGTTTGTTGTTGAATTTGTTAATCCATTGTTTTCTGGAGTTGATGTATACACGATCGACGCGCTAGGCGCTTCTACAGCAAGCGATGACGCGATAGAATCGCAGGTTGAATCAATCAATGTCTTTCCAAACCCGTATTTTGGACAGAACCCTGAAGAGCGCAATCAGTTAAATCGATTTGTATACTTTACGAATCTTGGTGTTGGTAAAACAACAATTCGGATATTTACTATTTCTGGTGATCAAATTAGGGTCATAGAAAAGTCGATAAACTCTGAAAATAGCGCGGATAGACGTGTTCAATGGGATTTAAGAAATTCATTCAATATTCCTATTGCTAGCGGAATGTATGTTGTCCATCTGTCTGTGGAAGATGCGAATGGGAACTCTGTTGGAGAAAAAGTTATGAAATTAGCCGTATTTATGCCTGAAGAACGGCTTGATGTTTATTAATCTTGTTGGAGATAAAAAATAATGATAAGACAAAAAAATATACAGATTGTTTTAACGATTACTTTGCTACTTAGTTTTGTAGTAAATATTGCTGAAGCAGGTAGTAAAAAAAGAAGAGGTACAGCAGGGGCGCAAGAGCTTTTAATACCTACAGGATCACGTGGTACAGCTATGGCAGGAGCATATGTTGCTGGCATATCTGGTTTAGAAGCTGTTGAATGGAATATGGCTGGTCTAGCTGGAATGAATAAGAGCGGACAAGCGTTGTCTTCTTATTCAAGCTGGATAGCAGATATCGGCGTAACCTCGGCTGCAATCGCCTATAAATTTGGTGGAAACAATGTGTTTGGTGTTTCATTAAAATCTCTTGATTTTGGCGATATTCCAGTAACTACCGCAGTGTTGCCTGATGGTACAGGAGAGATGTATTCCCCAAGTTATTTAACATTCGGTTTTCTGTATTCGAGAAAAATGACAGACCGAATATTTTTTGGCACAACGATGAAGATTATTAGCGAATCAATCATGAGAGAAAGCGCTCAAGGCTTTGCTTTAGATGCTGGTGTTCAATATAAATCAGAAACTGGATTTAGTTTAGGCGCATCAATGAGAAACTTAGGGCTAAATATGCTTTTTAATGGTCCAGATCTTGAGGAGTTTCATACCCCGCAAGATACAGAACCAGGAACAAACACGGAGCCGCGGAGAATTTTTCTACAGGAATTTGAGCTACCAACAACATTGGAGCTTGGTGTTTCTTACAACGTGACCCTTGGACCAGCAACCGGTGTGGTAGCTGCATCATTTTTAAATAATAATTTTTCTTTTGATGAATATCGTGTTGGAGCTGAATTTCTCTTTGCAGAAATGCTATCGTTGCGAGGTGGATTAAGTATGGGGTACGATCCAGAGCCATACGGAGCTGATGGGATAGAAAATACTCCAGATGATGCAGATGATGCAGATGGTTTTGAAAGTGGAAGCGAAGAATTTATTTGGGGGCCAACGTTTGGCGTTGGATTAGATTTATCAAAATTAACAGGTTTAGGAGTTACGGTAGACTATGCTTACCGTACCGCAAAATTTTTCGATGGAGTTAGTTGGCTTACGTTAACGGTTGCCTTCTAAAAATTCGAAAAAATGTAAAGACGAAAGCAACGGCTATAAGTTTTTACCCGTTGTCGTCTTTCTTGCAAGAAAGAAAAAAGTAAGGAGTAAATATGAGTAACAAGTTAATATCAGTCGGACTGATGCTCGTTTTCATGTTGCCCTTGACCGCTGCAGATCTTCCTGCGTATAAAAGGGAAGACAGTGAGTCAACTCGTTCTACAAAAGCACTTCGTGATATCGAAGGCGTTGGAACAGGGCTATATGTTATCGGATCAGATATCGACTATGATGTTGTTCATACTGAAAATAATGCTATGGCGGCTCAGTCATCTTATGGCAGAGGTCGTGGAACTGCAGATACACTACAATATGTACCTGCAGATGGCGCTTGGAATGGGCAGTTTATACAAAGCCCAGGAGATGGTATGATGGTTGTATACCAAATGCCTGCCGATGGTGTTATTAAAGGTATAAACGTTCCTGTTTATGAATGGGGAACTGGTGATCAACAATTAATGGTTTCATTGCATACTACATCTTATCCAATGACTTCCGATGGTTCACAGTATCCACTGTCTGCTGTTGATGGAGATGGTTGGATAGGTGGTTATGATATGGATGCAGATGGACATATGACAATATCAGGAACTACATATACGCCTGGCGGAACTGCAGCCGTTTGTGATGACGGTAGTGGTACGGGCCCAGTTGGAAACACTGTTGCTGGCTCACAAGATCCTTTGGGAACTGTAGAAGTTCCAGGTCCAGCGGGCGTTCCTCAGCAAGGCCTTCTTTGGCCTAATGGTTTTTCTGCGGCAGTTATGACTCCTGCAGCAAACCCTGCGGGAGCAGCTAATTGGTTCGCAACTGTTGATTTAGGTGATGAACCTGTAGTTACAGCTGGCACATGGGTTGGGATTCTGTTTGCGTTTACCGGAGAAGGTGATGGCACAGCAGATGAACCAACTGGTTTTTATTATGATGCTGCTGATGGTGTTGTAGATCCATGGATTTTCGCTAAATTCTATAATGGATGTGGTGGAACTTCAGGTAATGGTGGATGGCACATTCGTCATTGGATGGTTAATGCACAGCTTGCTGTTGAATTAACAGGCGACCGTGGACCAGTTGTCCACAGCGTAACTGCGCTTCCAACAACTCTATCTAATGATGATCGTGATATATCCGTTCATGTAACCGATGATAACCCTAGCGGTGAGACTGCAGGTGTATCAACTGTAACACTAAGTTATCAACTTGATTCACTAACAGCTGTTTTAAATTCTGTTTCATTAGAGCTTACTGATGGCAGTAGTGAAGATGGAACTTGGACAGGTGCTATACCAGGACAAGTCGCCGGAACAACTGTATATTATTCACTAACAGCATATGATAATAATGGCAATGCAACTTCTACAGCTACGGCGTCGTATTACATCTTTCTAAGCACGCCTGGCGCGCCGCTGTTATTTGATAATTCAGATGCTCTATATGGTGTTGCACTATATGCTCCATATTGCTATTATGGATGGGGTCAAAACCCTTTTGACTATTGGTCAAAAGATTATGGTAACATCACTGCAGAATTGCTCGAGAACTACAGTGTAGTTTACGATCGCGCAGCAGATGGAGCTTATTTTAATACAGATGCGGTTGCAAACCCATGGTATCAAAGTGGTGATAAAGTATATATTGCAGAAGGTGACGAATGGTTAGGAACGCGTTATGGTTGGCCATCAGCACCAATGACAATGGAAGCAGGAAGTTTTGCACGTCATCTTGGTGTTGATGTGTATCATCCTGACATTAATGTCTCCAGTTCTGCTATTTCCAGAATGGTGCCAAACCCTGATGATGCATTAGGCGCTGTCATGGATGATTATCTTGATTCAAATGTAGTAACTATGGCTGTAGATTCATCTTCAGCTGATACTTCAGCTTGGGATACAACCTATAGTTATGCACCTTCCGTATTGGATTATGATCCTAAACATGACCCAGGGCATTCAAACTGGTTAGATGGGGTAGATCCTCACGCTGGTGCGCATGCTGCATACTGGGGATATCCAGGAGGTATTGATTCTCTAGGGAATCAAGCAGCTGACGCTGAACTACAACCTGTTGCAGTATATTCGCAACATGGTAGTGGTAGTAGAGGTGGTCTGATTGCATTTGATCAGATGAGTCTTTATGCTCGTGTATATAATGATACAGGTGGCGTTACATATTCACATTGGGTAGGAGCAGAAGATTATTATGCTGACTCTCCAGGTGGATTAGTAAAAGGACTTATGGATTGGGCTGCTGGTGTAGTAAGCATTGACGATGAAGTCATTGCAGCTCCAGAGACATTCAGCCTCAAAGGCAATTATCCAAACCCTTTCAACCCAAGTACAAAGATTATGTTTACTTTGGGAATGGAAAAAGATGTAACTGTTTCAGTTTATTCTATTTTGGGTGAAGAAATTGCTACTTTACATAGTGGCAGAATGATTCCTGGTACACATTCTATTCGTTGGAACGGTTTAACCAACAATGGTTATGACGTTGCTTCAGGTGTTTATTTCTACCAAGTCAATGTTGCTGGTCAAGTTAAGACTGGTAAAATGATGTTGTTGAAATAATTACCTAAACAATACTGTAAAAAGGGCGACACTATTAATTTATTGTCGCCCTTTTTTATTCTACTATGAAAAATCAATTTATTTTATTTAATCTATTTATACTTATAATTTTTGCTTCTCATTGTTCTAACAATAATAATGAAATCCTCGCTTTATATAAAGGCGGCCAATTAACAAAAGCCGAATTAGTTGATCGTATAGGGGAAAATAAATTTAGTAAAATCTCAGATTCTAACGGAGCGATTAATACGATTCAGGAATATGCCTTCAAAAAATTAGTATTTGATCACAGAGCTGATTTAATTCATGGTAAATCAGTCTCTGATAAAGTGTTAAGAATCGCAAATGATCAAAAATTAAAATTAGTATTAGATCATTTAATAAAGAATTATTCATTAAATGATAGTATTATAAGCTTTGTTAATAATTCAGAACTAATAGAATATACAATTCAAGATATCGTAGTCACGCACCGGCTATCGTATTCACAAAATAAAGACCGTTCACCAGAAGAAGCCTATAGTATAGCTAAAATAATTTATGACCGTATAAGCAGTAATAAAATTTCATTTGATGAGGCAGTAAGTATATACGCTGAACATCCTTCTGTTAAACTAAAGAATGGAATAATGGGACCCTTACCATATGGAAAGCTACCTAAAAAATTTAATGATGTAATTTGGCAGTCTGAGCCAAATAAAATAATTGGCCCAGTAGAGACAAAATTTGGATACCATATATTTCAAACTATTAAAAAAGAAAAAAGCACTGAAGCTCAAGCAAACAATAGAAATAATAAAATAAAAAGAGAAATTAAAAATGGAAGATATGGCTATTTAGATGAATATACTGATGCATATGCTAATCAATTATTTAGACAGTATGATGGAGAAATCTATATAGATAATATTGATACCCTATGGCAAATTGCTGATTCTCTTGATTTATTTGTGATTCCAGATGGAATCCCAATTAAAAGTCTAATTAAAACAAATTATCTAAAACCGCTAGCAAGACTAAACAATCAAAATCTAACTATAAATTGGTTTGTTAATGAGGCAAATAGGCAAGGGACATATAGAAAATCAAATTTTGTAAAAGCATATTTTTTATATAATATTTTAAGAGATATTTTACATAGATATTGTTCAATTTTAATGTTTGATCAAAATAGTGAAAAATATATTTCTCGAAAATCACAGAACAATATCAGAACAAAGCAAGAAAACTATTTGTTTGAAAATTATGTAAATCAAGAAATGAAGAAAGATTCGTCCTTAACCGAATATATTATACTAAATCGATTGGCGATAAAGTATAATCTAGAAATAAAACAACTACCCTAGAAAACTAGAAGCCTAATCATCAACGAATAGACTACTTAAAAACAGATAAAGAGAATCATATTTTTCCCCTTGACCAAGATAATACTCTCCTGATTGATTTTGTAAAATCATTTCCCAGTGTAAATGGGACCCTGTCTTTTTCTTAAGGGTACTATCTTCTGTCCCAGTATTTCCTGACTTACCTATTTCCTGACCTCTATTAATCTTGGAGCCAATCGTTATGTTTGAGTTTATATGTGATAAATGTGCATATATACTAACAGCACGAAATCCTGAAATGAGATCAAAGCCATGATCAATATATACCGCTTGTCCAAGCAATAAGTGTTCAAAAACATCTGATGGGGTTCTACCGAGAATTTTAGTATCATTTAAGACATCTGTTCTAAAACCAAATTCCATTTCATGATATTCATGCTCTGCCCGGATAACCACGCCATCTGCAACAGATCGTACGGATGTTCCCCAGTTTACATAAAAATCAATACCTCGGTGAGTACCATGTCTGTATGCTCTAGGTGCATTAGGTAGAAGCAGTTGCTGAACGGGGACCTTAGCGTCTAGACAAGGGATGAGCAGTTTTATATTATTCAGATCCTGAAGTTTTGGGGGTGTTTTGGAAATAGAAAATAATGGTAAAATAGGAATCATTTCCGAAGAATTATATTTTTTCAGTATTCTATATATTGTGGACTCAATTTGCTTTCGATTAAGCTCAAGATGTATAATGCTAGAATTATCTATAGTTGAAAAGCTCTTTATGCGATAATCTAACGCGTCTTTAGGTAATGAGCTGATAATGGCATCTTTTGTTTCTGAAATGATACTATTTTCAACTACACCATTTAAATATTGGTCTATTGCTATGGTATTATCATGTTTCATTAACTGATGCAATGCATTTTCTAAAGAATTGGGACCACTTGGAATAGTAATAGTAGCAGAAAACCCATCTTCTGAAAATGTTAAGATAGATATTTTATTTGTTGTTGATTGGGTTGAAATAGGAGGAGAGGTAGAACAGCTAATAAAGAATATTAGAATTAGTTGATATAATAATTGTTGTAATTTTATCATTCAGATAAGTGATTAACAAGTAAGTCTAATGCATCGTTAAATATAGAGAGCGGGTGACCGCATATAGATTCTATGCAAATTGAACTAAGAATGGATGCGTCTTTATTTCCTTCAAACTCATATTCGGGAGTTAAGAATACTTCATATATTGGTAAAGACACTGCGTTTAGACATTCTTTTAATGAATATTCATATCTAGCCCAGGCCATTGGAGCTATTATAATTCCATCTGCCCAATTTCTATTACGATGAATTGATGTCATTATTTTTTCAATTTTATGAGATTGAAGAATTTTTAATGTTATTTCTTCCGGTCTTTTATTAGCTTGTTTTCGTAGCCCTTGATTAACCTTATCTAAGGTCACTTGTTCACCAATTTTTACGGATTGCAACCCTATAAGATTAAGATTTGGGCCTTGTATAATTAAGATATTCATAATTATTAATTTAAGGGGATTAGATTTCCCATTATATATCCTATTATTATTCCAATAAGTATTGCAACTGTTAAAACACGCGATTTTACTAATTCTTTTGAATAGCCTTTTTTAATCGCTACGATACTTACGCCATGTCCAAGAGCATTGATTAACCAGAAGAACGGAATTGTTACTATTTTGACCAAAAAGGGACCAATGATTGGGACCATGGCAATTAAGGCACCCAGCCCAGCAAAAACTTGAGTGAATACACCTAATATTATTGTTGATAAAACTACTATTTTTTGATCTATTCCATAATGTAAAGAAATAATAATTCCTGCAACAATAACCAACCAAAGTACAAGATGAAATCTGTACTGCTTAAAAAATCTTTTCTTTTCATTCATTGACTATAATTGCCTCTAGAGGAAAACCATATACCTCTGCTGATGCTTTGATAATACGTTTATTATTATTCTTTTCCACCCAAATTTGCCGAACGCTGTTGTAATCAATAATGTTCTCCATAAAATAATCAGAGTTTTCAATACCACATTGTTCCTGATCAACTTTTATTAGATCTAAGCGATAATGATCACATAAAATTTTTGTATTTGTTACACTGACACTAACAGTGTCTGACCAAAGAAACCTACCTTTATACGCACATGATTCATGATCAACACGAAACCATTTTGTATCTAAAAAATCCTTTGATTCTAATGAAGCTCTTGCTAATAATGTAAATATTGTTTGTATTGAATCTGTTAAAGAGGTTTTTGTATCATTAAGCACCAATGTGCTGTCGTCAACATTATAGGTCCAAGTTAGGTCTTGTGTAAAATCACCTTGTTTAATGTTTTTTGAATATTTTCTTAGTCCAAAGTTGTCTTTATTGTAAAATGTTGAATAACTGTTTTTATGTGGCCATATATAATTTATCAATCCGGTAGATTTAGTATTAAAATGAATTTGACCTTCATTATTAATTAATTCAACCTGCGCTACAGGAATTGACCATAAAGATATATTATAGTTCTCAGCAAATACAAATGTGTATAAAAGAATAATAAATAGATACAATCTGTACAGATACATTTATTTATTCTTTCCACCTAAACCAACCAAACAGGCCCAAAACCCCGGTTAACGGTATATATATAGGCTGGACAATACTCCAAGCAATAAAATGAATTTTTTTAAACGAAACATTTAATTTTATCGATCCAGTATAGAGCACCAAACCATCACAAATAATTTTTATAAAAAATAAAAATAATAATATTGCAAGCAACTCCTCGTTCCACAATGCGATGATTAATATATTATTAGATATAAAGGCTATAATCAAAAAGAATAGAAAAAAAAGATTCGTTTCCCATAAAGACCGCGAGTTAGAAGCCCATCGTATTCGTTGATTAATAAATGCTTTGATTGATGGAGCAGGCGCTGTATAAACAAAACTTTTTTGATCTATATTAAAATGAATATCGTAATGTTTTGATATTGATTGCACCAAATACATATCATCTCCAGAAACAGCTTTTGCTACAGGTTTGAAGCCCCCTATTTTTTCAAATGCCTTTCTTGTATATGCTATATTCTGGCCTGATCCAGACCAGCCCTTTTTCCACCCAACAACACCAGCATTTGCCGCCATAATTCCAAGAAAATCAAGAGATTGATATTGATTAAAGAATGATTTTTTTGATAGGTTAATAGAGGATCTCCCGATAACAATTCCTGTATTATCATCAAATAAACTTACCATACTGCTTGACCACTCTTTGGGGACTATACAGTCCCCATCTGTAGATAGTATTATTTCACCACTTGTATTATTTATTCCACATGTCAGTGCATATTTTTTTGGAGTCATATCTCCATTCTTTTCATCTAATTGTATACCTTTTACAAAAGGATATAAGCTGGAGAAATTATTAATTATTTGCCAACTACCATCTGTGGACCTATCACTTACAATCATTATCTCCATTTTTTCTTTTGGGTAATCCTGTTCAGCCAGACTTTTTAGTAGCAGTTGTAAGCCAGCCTCTTCATTGCGAGCTGCCACTACAATTGAAATTGTTGGTAGACAATCTTTTCTTTTATATATCTTTAATCGATGCAATCCTATAGTGAAATATATTGTAAACAGGAAATACAAACATAAGCTACCGCATAAAAAGTAGGTTAGTATCACTTTAAACAGTTAGAAAAAAATTTGCTATTCCTAAATATAGTGATACTCCAAGAATATCAATGCTAGTTGTTACAAAAGGACCTGTGGCGATAGCGGGATCAACATCAAGTCGCTGTAATAGTAGAGGGACTAAAGACCCAAAGGCGGTAGCTATAAGCATAGATCCTGCTATTCCCAGCCCAACAACTAAACCAAGGTATGGGGAGATTTCTACAAACTGTATTATGGCAAATAATCCTAACAATAACCCGTATAAAATCCCAAGAATAATTCCGACGCGAATTTCTTTTAAAATTATCGATAAATTATTTCCAACATTAACTCGACCAGTTGCAAGCCCCCTTACAACCAATGTAGATGTCTGCGTGCCAATATTACCGCCCATTCCAATAATCACAGGAATAAATGCAGCAAGAGCAAGAGTGTCTTTTATTGTATTATCAAAAAAGCCAATTATTGAAGCCGCACAAACTCCGCCAATCCAACTTGCAAACAACCAAGGGAACCTACTACTAGCGTTATCCCACGATGATTTCATTAGTATTTCCCTATCCTTACCAGCCCCAGCCATCTGAAAGAAATCCTCAGTTGCCTCTTCTCTAATGACATCAACAATTTCATCTACAGTGACTATACCTAGTAGTTGACCTTCTTTATCAATAACCGGGACTGCTAGATAATTATATTGAGAAACAATTCTTGCCACTTCTTCTTGATCTGTTTCAGCGCGCACAGACTGAAAGGAGCGAATCATCATATCTTTTAATCTTGTATTTTGAGGTGTTGTAACAAGATCTCGTAATGAAATAACTCCAACAAGAATATTATTATCATCAATAACATATAAATAAAATACCATTTCAGAGGACTCATGATCCTGAAGAGCATTAATAGCATCTTTTGCTACTGTATTTTCATGAAGGGTAAATACATCTGTATACATTAATGAACCAGCGCTATCATCAGGATAACCCATGATCTCCTCAAGCTCTTCTTGTTCTTCACTTTTCAATAAATCTAAAACTGCCTGTGAAGATTCTTCATCAAGGATATTTAAAATAGATGTTTTATCATTTGAAGTTGTGAATTGAATTAATTCAGCAGCATGTTCCGCGGTTTCATTTTCTATAAGCCTCTTTATGATTGATTCATCTAACTCTCCTAAGAATTCACCAGTATGCTCGCGAGGTTGCATAATAGAAAATAGTTTGTCTTGTTCTATTTCATTAAAAAATCTAAAAAGCAAAGCCAAATCAGCAGGGTGAGTTTTATCTATAAGCTTACCAAG
>Ga0207992_1000612_pt1 | contig 17585 bp, 13 predicted proteins | sample ETN02SmetaG_FD_185788 | JGI IMG/M metagenome (GOLD analysis project Ga0207992, IMG submission 185788) | Marine microbial and viral communities from oxygen minimum zone, Eastern Pacific Ocean - ETNP2014F10-02SV255 (SPAdes) (version 2) | ecosystem: Environmental > Aquatic > Marine > Oceanic ...
AGATCCCCTCGCAGAAGAAGACTCAGATCCGGGCCTTGAAGAAGATCCCCTCGCAGAAGAAGACTCAGATCCGGGCCTTGAAGAAGATCCCCTCGCAGAGGAAGGCTCAGATCTGGGCCTTGAAGAAGATCCCCCTGTAGAAGAAGACGCAGATCTGGGAATGGAGGAAGATCCCCTCGCAGAAGAAGACCCGCTTGCAGAGTCTGATTCAGACCTGGGACTGGAGGAAGATCTCCTCGCAGAAGAAGACCCGCTTGCAGAGTCTGATTCAGATCTGGGCCTGGAGGAAGATCCCCTCGCAGATTCGGACACTGAGCTGGACCTTGATGAAGATCCGTTAGAGGGAGAATCAGCGAATCAGGAGACAGAAGAACAACTGGCAGACGAAGAGGAAGAAGACGAGGTATTCCCGCCAAGAGTCACTTTCAGCCATGAAGTAAAAACAATGTTAGGCGGTAGTGAAACGAAGGGCTTGTCAGTTTTAGAACCTTTGCTGAGTGAAATCAAAGAACTGCGTTTTGTTTCCACATACGATCAATCTGTGAAGGTACAAACATCTCCGCAGATGTATAATTATTTCCGGCTTTCTATTAGCTTTTCGCAAAACTATGAAATGGAGAAAGAACGCGTCTTTGACGGATTTGCCAGCGTACGTGAAATTTACACTAATTACCGTATGGGTTCACATCAACTGCGTTACGGAACCCAGATTTTTGGTCTTGGTAAAGTGGATTTAGATAAAGTTATTGATGTGTTGCATTTGAACAATATCATGGGGCTTTATACTTTTGATCCGGATGACTCCAAGGATGCGATTCCTTCAGTCAGATATAATTGGTTCCATGGAGAACACACGGCTACTTTTTATCTGTCTCCGATTCGGCAACAAACTTTTGGGATGAGATTCACCGAATTCAGGGAAGAGATGGAAAGTACTGAAGAAGAAGAGGAAGAGGATGTATCATTTTTAAGGGATTATTTTGGTTTACAATATCAATGGACTGGAGATATTTTTGATGCCAGATTCGGAGTGTTTCACTGGTTTGACTCAAATCCGTATATAAAACTTGAATATCAGAAAGTTGCGGACAATGGTACGACAACTCTGCAGGGTTCATTTGAAAATATGCTCTCCAAATACGATGAGCATGAATCTCGCTCAGATTTCTTAACTCTGGAATTAGATGCAATTTGGACTGATATGGTATGGAAATTGGAGTCCGGTTTATTTAAGGAAAGAAACTTGTATTCCTATGAAATAACCGAAGGTAAACACATTCGCCTATCAACTGTACGTTCACCTCATTTTGCGGTTGCGACTTCGTTTGAGAGGACATTCAAGTATTTTTATTGGCTGATGATATATTCACATCGAAAGTCGTATGATGTCCCTCCTGACTCACACATTTTTCTTTATGAAAATGAGTCTGCTCTGATTCCCCGGAAGAGGGACGTGGTACGTAATCAGGTTTCAGGAGTAGCAGTTTTGAAAACACCGGACAATTCTTTGCGTATAACACTCTTGAACTATCAAACCTGGCCTTTCGTACAACATGGATTTGCGTCCCTCTTTACGTGGGAGCGCTTCAAGGAGGATATGGAACTGGAACTTAAATTGTTTCGTTTAGAAACAGAAAGACAAAAAATGATAGAGAACAAAATTAAGACAAATCAGATATTTTTGACCTACACCCAAAAATTTACTGCAAACTGAGGACTGCATGTTTGTCCGATTTATCACTCGGCTAAATCAATTCCCCAAATTGATTCTTTTAGTCATTTTTGCCCTCAGCGCATTCTTTTTTGTGCAGGCCAGGGATGGGCTATTTGACCCAGACAGTGGGAGATTGCGTATAAACAGCACAGTTGAACCTTTCATTGAACGTAATTCAGGAGCCTACCAGCAATTCCTGGACACCAGAGAGGCTTTCGGCAGTGAAGAAGTTGTAGTGATTGCTCTTCATAATACAGAAAAAGAACCGGTAGGTCTCGATTATCTGTTGTCACTTTCTCACTTGAAAGCAGATGTTGAAGCTAAAGTCCCAGGGATTTCCAAAGTGCTTAGTATGCTGGATATTCCACAAGCTTCAGGAAAATGTGCTGGTAAATCATATTTTCATCAAATGGGAATTGGTTCTGTTTGCCTTTCTGTTTTGGAAAAATATGAACATCAAATTTCCTGCCTGAATAAATCCTCTTCTATAAATATATCATCTGATGACGAGGCAACCTTACTTAAGTTGAAGAAAATAATAAGTAATAAAAATGAGAAAAACCTGGAAGAAAGTCTCGAAGAAGGAATTGAAGATGATCTGGAAGAAAGTCCGGAAGTGCATTTAGAAGAAAGTCTAGAAGAGAGTCTCGATGAAAGCTTGGAAGAAAGCCCGGACGAAGATGTAGCAGATTCCGGAGATTCTGTGACTGAAGCTGATACTTCGAATGATTCATCTCTGGACTGTACTTTAGAAAAATCCTCTTCAAGTCCCCAAAAAATACATGCTGATACTGATGCAAAAATCCGCAAAACTGTCAGCAGTTTAAAAAGTCACCCACTTTTTCAGGGAGATGTTCTCTCCAAGGATGCGAGCACTGCCGCACTGATTATCACATTCAATCCGGAATCAAAGCCTGAATCAGCTGAAACCCAGCAAATAATTAAACAACTGATATTCAAGCATCAACAGAATCTGGAAATCTCTGACACCCTTCGTATTGCTTATGCAGGTCAACCCAGACAAATAAACAAGGCCAGCCGTTTGATACAACAGGATATGCAGCTTATTCTTCCAATGAGTTTCCTCTTGATTGTTATCGTGCTGTTAATTGCATTCCGAAGTATTAAAGCCGTCTTTGTGCCATTGTTAGTCGTCTTTTTTGGAATTATCTGGACAGCCGGAATCATCGGTTGGGTTGGTGACGAACTTAATCTGGTCACAATGGCCTGTGCGCCGATCATTGTTTGTGTAGGCAGTGCTTATGTGATCAAGTTTCTAAATCAATATCAGACTGAAACACTTGAAATAAAACAGGAAAGGAGTGCGGAAAAACCGCTTGCATCAATTCCGGAAATAATAACTGCGACTCTAAATTCTGTAACCGTTCCTGTTACTGTGACTGCTATCACAACGGTTGCCGGATTTATCGCGCTCGTAGTCAGTCCAATTCCCGCTGTTCAGCAGTTGGGACTCTATTCAAGTGTAGGTATAATTTCTATTAATTTATTTACTCTCACCCTCGCACCGGCTTTACTGCATTATATCCATATGCCGGAAATAGCAACGAGTGAAGAAGGCAAAGGTTTGCTCAATCATTTTTTTCGGCTTATTGCTGAATGGCTCAGACTTCATTCCAAACGTTTAATCTGGATCTGGCTTTTAATTGCAGGCTTTGCGGGCTTTGGTATGCTGGAGCTCAGCATCAACAGTTCTACCAAAACTTTTCCAGAAGAGAGTCAATTAGTACAAGACTTAAAATTGATTGAAAATGAATTGTCCGGAACTGATACTTTACGTTTATTATTCAAAGCGGAAACAGGCAGTGATAGTCAGCAGTCTTCAGCAAACAATCCTTTGAAAACCGCAAAGACTATTTACGGACTGAAAGAGCTTCAGGACTGGATGTTCCAGGTAAACGGGGCTACAGAAATTGACAATATAAAAGGATTGAGAATTGATAAATTTCATTCTCCGGTTGATGTCCTGGCGCATTACCGCATGGGACTTGATAAATTGACTGACGAGGAAGTAGTACAGTTTTTTGAAAAAACCAGTGAGAACGGTCCAAGGTTTTTAAGTACTGCAGAAGATGTTCTTCAGGTAACGATTAGAATGCGCAGCAGTGGTTCAACAGCATTTCTTGCACTGAGGGACATGTTGCTGTTAAAGGTGCCGGAATTATTGCCGCATTTAAAATTCAGTTACACAGGCGGAGGAGTGCTCTCCAGCGAATCTGCAAACAACATAGCTCAAGGTCAGATAAACAGTGTATTTCTGGCATTGATTATAGTATTTGTCATTCTGTCTCTGCTTTTCCTTTCCTGGAAGATGGGTGTAATTGCCTTGTTCCCGAATGTAATTACGATCCTCATATTTTTTGGTTCACTAGGTTGGCTCGACATTCCAATCGGCGTTACGATCTCAGTAATTGCAGCGATTGCACTCGGAATTGGTGTGGACGATACAATTCATTTTTTAAGTCACTACAACGAAAACGCCAATAAATTACGTAATAAACGGGAGGCATCATTAAAAACTTTACCCATTGTTGCACGTCCGATGATGTTTTCTACGATTGCACTGTCTGCGGGATTTATCCTCTTTTTGCAATCAGAGATGGAATCTCAGGTATTGTTTGGTACTTTCACCGCCTTTACCCTGTTGGTGTGTCTTGCAATAGACATGACTTTTTTACCCTCAGTTGTCATGGAAACAGGTTTGATAACTGTCTGGGATTACGTTGGACTGAAATTTGATGAAGAATTTATAGCTGGAATTGACCTCTTTCAGAACATGACTGTCAGAGAAGCAAAAATTGCAAGTTTGATGGCCTACACGGAAGACCTGGAACAAGGTGGACTGCTTTTTTCAGAGGGGGATATTGGTGATGAAATGTATGTAATCCTCGAAGGCTCTATTTCCATCTTTCTGGAAAAAAACGGAAAACGTACGGATCTGGTCCGCTTGGAAAAAGGTAATACTTTTGGTGAAATGGGGCTTTTCAGAAAAGCGGAGCGTAGTGCAAGTGCAGAAGCTGCTGAAAAAACTCGGTTGCTGGTTGTTAACCGTGACTGTCTTGAACCACTTAAAAAACGAAATCCGAAAATCGCCGCTAAACTATTCTTGAATTTGGCCAACCGACTACAATTGTCACTGAAGGACACTGATGAACGTCTGCTGGAGCAAAAAGACTTTAATCTCAGCAGTCTTGAGGCAAAATTAAACAATGATGATAAATTAAAAGAACAGGAGGTTTCTATAAGACCTGAAGATCTTTGGGATAATCTAGGTGCAAAGTGGCAGCAAAAATTACTATCGTTTAGTAAAACATATAAAGTTGCCAGAGGCAAAAGATTATCAAAAATTAAAAATGATAAGGGTGACTTCCTGTTCATTACTTCCGGAACAGTGGAAATCGCGTCAATAGTTTCACCAAAAAGCGATTCGTTTTCTGTCGGTTATTGCTGGACGAGGAAAAATTTTGATTTAATTGGAGAATTTGCCCTTTGTACAGCGAACGAAAAAGCAACTGCCCGTGCTATCGCACGGCAGGACTCAACCCTGCTGCAGTTTACCGAGACTAAATTAATTGCACTGGCAGAGCAGGAGCCACGTCTTGCAGCACAATTCCTTGAAGATCTTGTCTGTTTGCTTTCAGATCAGCTTGCTATTGCTGATAAACGTCTGCAGATCCATTAGAAATCTTTAAAATAGAATTTTAAATTGTTTTTAGACAATGTTAACTAACAGCATTCAAGCATCTTAACTCTGAAATGGGGCAGATCTTCTGTGAGTATTTTAAGTAAGTTGAAACTCATTCGGCTTTGGAGTGAATTTGTCGGATAAATCATCAATAAAAGTTCTTATTGTGGATGATTTTGCTGTGTCCAGGAAGGTCTTGGTTATTACTCTTGAACAGTTGGGGTTTGACAATATAGAAGAGGTGTCGGACGGTAACTCTGCTTTGGTAAGACTTAAATCAGGCCTTTTTGATCTTGTAATTACGGACATGGAAATGCCCAAAATGAGCGGATTGGAACTTCTGCAGCAAATCCGCTACGATCCAAACCTCAAGCAAATTCCTGTTTTGATTGTTACAGAAAATGGAATGCAGGAAGACATAGTTGCTGCATTCAAAGCAGGTTTGAATGCTTATGTTGTCAAGCCTGTTGATGTAAAAGTTTTTGCTGAAAAAATGAAAAATATTTTTGTGTAAACTTTGGGCTATCTTCTTGTGTCTTCAATCAACAGGAAGGATGATATACAATACTGAGATGTGAATTAGTAAAGAACGCTGAACTCACGGAAGTCTTTGACTGTTCCAAATGTCTTTTTGATATCTCTTACTAAAGCTTCCTGAGGGCCTATATAGCACCATTTAACAAAATTATTTAATTCAGATATTTCCCCTTGTGCTGTTGCGAAAACTGACCCATCGTGTTGGTTCATGACATATCCTCTTATCCCTAGAGAATCAGCCTTGAGCTTCACTGAATAGCGGTAACCTACACCTTGAACTTTGCCAGTAATTACCAGTTCGATACGCTTTTGTGCGGGCATTGTTTTCCATTCGTGCTAGTTTTTTAACCTTTTCTCAAAAAGATTTTTTGCATTATGTTGTAGCAGTTTAGCACTGTTCCTAATGGGTTGTTTCCAAAGGCGAGTTATTCGGTCGGCAAGCAGGTTGATGTCTTCAAGAACATGTGAATATGGTTCCACGTTTTTCAATGTCTTACGTTCCTGAAAGGCTCTTGTAACAGCAGTATCAGTAAATAGGCAACCAAAAAAATCGCCTCTTAGCATTAAAGTTTGATTGAAATGATTTGCCATTGAAGGGAGTATATCTAATTCTCCTGGCAAATTACATTTGTTAAATATAATCCTCGGCCTATAACGAATCCAGCTCTGTTCGGCTCGTTCTGCGACATTTCTGTCAATTTTAGAAATTTCATCCAATAGCCCCTTCACTGTTAAGAATTCTTCCATCACCGTACGGTTAAAGGAGTGTCTCATCTTTTCATCAAGGAATGTGTTCTTAGGCATAGAACGCTCAATTACTCTAAAAGCTAAAAGTTTGATGAAAGTGAGCATGTTCATAGTTGAAGTGTGCTCTGGAGTAGTGATAATCATTCCCAGATGAGTCATACCAAAAAAATCCAAAGTATTGTATGTACTCCCGCTTCCAAGGTCCAATATTAAATATTCACAGTCCAATTGTTTCAGATTGCTAATGAGGCGCATTTTTTGCGCATGGTGCATGTTTGCCAGAAAAGGACTTCTTACATCACCAGCAAGAAACTTGAGGTTCTCATGTTCTGTTTCTACCAGCAAATTATTCAGTTCGCTGTATCGTGCTCGTATAAAATCTCCGATACCGGGATGAATGTTCTTTATGCCTAAACAGGTATGCAGGTTTGATCCTCCAAAATCAAGGTCTGCTACAATAACCTGTTTGCCAAGTTCGGCTAATGCAATTGACAGATTAGCTGCTACAAAGCTTTTACCTACACCACCTTTGCCACTTGCAATCGGAATAATTGTTTTTTCCATACCTTATTCAAGTTTTTTTGTTTAAAGTACAAATCATATACATACCTTGATTATAATGCAGTCAGGATAACCAAGATAATACATAAATGCAAATAAAAGTATTTGCAACAATGTTAATCTGATGTTCGTTTATTCAATTCAAGTTCAAAAAACACAACCTCCGGATGTGGATTGTGTTAATACGGAGTTGTTTCAGCAAAACCAAGAGATCTTTAAAGTCCCTGTGCAGATTCCATGCTTTTCAAGGTGTCTAGCATAATTTTAGAATAATTACTCTCTTTTCAACCTTACTTCAGGGGCAGGCAAATTACACTTGTTCATTTTTTTTTCTGCTTCATTCAGTCCTAAGACGATACTTAATCCCAGCATGGTCGAAATTATTACCAGTATCAAATAAGGATACCAACCCCAGTTATGATAAATAATGAGCGGGAAATAACTGCCTAAAGATCCGCCTGTGTAATAAAAAGAAATATAAAGCCCGTTTGCAACACCGCGCTGAGATTGGGTGTGATGATTGATGTATGCGGATAAAGTGGAATGCATTAGAAAAAATCCTGTGCTGAAAATAAAAACCGCAAAAATAATGATGATCAGATTTGTACTTGTGAATAGCAAAAAACCTACGCCAAAGGTGAGGATTCCAAGGATAGTACTGTTGATTTCACTGCCAAGTCTGGCACATATTCTCTGTGCGTTGAGTGAAACCAGCACACCCATCAAGTATCCCATATAGGCGGATGCAATCAACGATTCTGTCGCCTCCGGCGAAATGTCCTTGATACGAAAAGGTAGTACATTTAAAGCAGAGGCAAAACCGAAAAAAACTATTGAAACTGTCAGGTAAACCCGAAAATGCAAAGGACGTTTGAACATTTGCCAAATTCCGGAAATCTCCAGGCTGTTGCACTGAGCCGGGATATCTTTTTGTAATTTCCAGAGCAGGCTCCACGCAATGAGTAAACCAATACTCCATACAATAAACGCAGTCCGCCAGTCACTGAAATCTGAAATGAGGCCTGTGATAAATCTACCTGCAAATCCGCCCGTAATTGTAGCCGCGATGTAACGGCTGACTGACTTTTGTCTTTGATGTGCCGCGGACAGGTTGCTGATGTAGGTTACAATAGCGGTGAAAATGGCGGGCAGTAAAAGCCCCTGTAGTAAACGCAGTCCTAGCATAATCCGGAAGTCCATAACGAAAGCAAGCGACAGTTCTGTAACTGCTAAAATTCCGATAAACCAGTGCAGTATCGTGCGCGCGGAAATATTGTCGATTAAATAACCGTAAACAATTGGAGTAAGTCCCAAAGGAAATAAAGTTAAGGAAATGAGCAGCGAAATTTCACTTCCGGAAACCGAAAAATCCTCTGCCAGTAATGGTAAAATAGGTTGTGGTACGTAAAGCGTACTGAAGGTCAGAACCGTTGTTAAAAGTAAAATATTTATTGATCTGTTATGCATGCTTATTTGAAGAAATATACTTGCTAAATATCAAGAAATTACTTTTCATTTTGCTTATATTAAAGTAGTATAAAAGGTCAATTAAAACAAATAATAGAATATCATTTTGACATCCAGGAAGAACTTTATGAGTAAAAAAACAAAACCAAAAGCGGAAGTTCATGAATATCAAGCAGAGATGCAGAAATTGCTCGAAATTTTGGTACATTCTCTTTACACAGAACGCGAAATTTTTCTACGCGAATTAGTCTCAAATGCCTCAGACGCCTTAAGCAAGGTACAACTCACAACTTTGACAGAGGAAAATGTTCTGGACAAAGACGCAGATCTGCAGATTGCCATTACCTTTGATGAGGACAAGTCACAGATCGTGATTGAGGATACCGGGTGTGGAATGACCAAGGATGAACTTGTTGAAAATCTTGGTACAATAGCAAATTCCGGAACACTTAAATTTTTGCAGCAAGCACAAGCTGAGAAAAAATCAGCCGAAAACCTGATAGGTCAATTTGGAGTTGGTTTCTATTCGGTATTCATGGTAGCAGATCGTGTGGAATTAACCACCCGTTCCTGGCAGGTTGATGCTCAAGCCTGGCAATGGTCTTCAGAAGGAGGAGGTCAGTACGAGCTTAGTCCGGCAGTTAATAATCAGCGTGGAACACGCATTACGATATTTCTCAAGGAGGATGCGAAGGAATTCTGTAGTGAGTGGCGGCTGGAGTCAATTATTAAAAAATACTCGAATTACCTGCCTTTTCCGGTAAAACTCAAGGATAAAACGATTAATCAGGTAAAAGCGATTTGGACTCAAGCAAAATCAGAAGTTAAGACAGATGAATACACAGAGTTCTATAAGCAAATTACGCATACCCAACAGGATCCTTTGCACCATTTGCATTTTAACATTGATGCGCCAATTCAGTATTATGCGCTGTTGTATTTTCCTGAGTCAATCGGCAACGAAGTCCTGTATGCGCGTGAGAGCAAAGATGTCGCTCTTTATGCACAGAAAGTTTTGATTCAGTCAGGCAACACACATTTATTCCCATCTTATTTACGTTTTGTGCAGGGTGTGGTTGATTCAGAAGATATTCCGCTGAATGTCTCACGGGAAAATGTGCAGAAAAACGCATTGATCGAAAAAATAAAAAACAGTTTAACTTTACGTGTATTGAAAGAACTGCAGTCTTTGTCAGAACAGAATGTAGAAAAATACGGCAAATTTTGGCAGCAATACGGAACACTGATCAAAGAAGGTGTTTCTGCAGATTTTAAAAATAAAAACCGGCTGATGGATCTGCTGCGTTTTAACTCATCCGTTTCCGAAGATTCCTCGCCGGAAGTTACTCTCAAGGATTATGTAGGACGTATGCGTGAAGAACAAAAAGATATTTTTTATGTAACAGGAGGTTCACGAGAAGCAATTCTTCACAATCCGAACCTGGAATATTTCCGTAAGCAAAGTCTGGAGGTTTTGTTCATGACGGATCAAATAGATGATTTCATGATTGCAGATTTACGGGAATATGATGGAAAAACACTAAAAAATATTTCTCAGGGTGATATTGATGAAATTAATGACAGCGATATTTCAGCACCGGAATCATCACTCTCGAAAGAGGAAAAGAATGATATCATTGCTTTTTTCGAAAAACAGCTGAAAGACCGGGTAAGTGGAGTTTCGGACTCAAAACGTCTGGTTGACAGTCCTTGCTCTCTGGTAACACCAAAGGACGGAATGACGGCTCAAATGGAAAAGATGATGAAAATGATGGATCAGAAATTTCAGGGCGAAAAGCGCAACATGGAAGTTAACATGAGCCATCCAATAATTCAGAATCTCTCAGAAATACTACAGAAAGACAAGAAGCATCCGTTTCTTGAAGATTCTGTTGAACAGCTTTACGAGAATTCAATGCTTGTAGAAGGACTGCTTGAAGATCCGGTGCAGGTTTTATCACGCTTCCAGAAATTTATGGAATCAGCAAGTGCGTATGAACTTGAAAAAATATCCTGAGTATTTTTGATAATGTATGTAACAAAAATAGTTTGAAACAGTTGGATCAATTGGTTAATTACACAGTGTGTTATTCGAGATATCTTCCTCAATCTTCATGATGTTTTCCTCATATTCATGAAGGGCAGTTTCAATCTGCACAGAGTATTGACGCAGTTCGTGAAGTTGATTTAGATATTGCTCAATGGCTTCATTGTGTAGTTGAGAATCAGGAGGATTCTCAACTACTTTTTCAAGCAATAGTTTGCAGTCAGCAGTCAGCAGTGCCAGATCTTCCTTGATTGAGATGATGTAAAAGGAGTCAGTATCGTGGTAAGTCAAATTGAGTTCAGAATTGTCCGGATCATCCTCCTGCGGCTTACTATGATCTTTCATGTAAGAGGAAATTTCTTTCAGGAGAGAATTGTATCGTTCCACCAATGATTCACAATCTTTATGGAAGGCTTGGATATCTTTAGGTAAGTTGGATGAGAATGTGTCCAAAAACACTCTAAAATAGTGATGCAGGATGTGATTAAGAGTGTTGATTAATGTCATTTGCTTTCATTCATTAATTTATTGTTCAACTGTAAATTAACCGGATTAGAAATTTTTGTCAAACAGTGATTTGGCTTCAACCTAATTTTTAAAACAAAAGATACAGAAAGTTATATGGCGATTTCAATGACAGGTTTTGGTTCTGCTGATGCACAGTGGGAAAGCTGGTCATGTCAGGTGGAAATACGTTCGGTTAATCAACGTTTTCTGGATATACGGTGTAGACTGCCTTTGGGTTTTCAGACATTAGAAGCAGATTTTAAAAAACAGATTAAAGCTGCTTGTACACGTGGAAAAGTCGATTGTTCAATCAGATTGGAAAAAGGTGAAGGAGATGAAAAACTAAAATTGAATCATGAACGTGCCAAAATATTTAATGAGTTGCTGGGGGAGTTTGAAGAATTGTCTGGACGGAAGGTGAATGTTGAGGCGCGGGATCTATCCAGTACAAATATCATTGAAGAAAACAAATCCGGAGAGCCTCCGGAAGAATGTGAAAAGGTGATCCGAGATTCCCTTGCAAAGGCAATTGAAGGCCTGCAGGAGATGAAACTGCGTGAAGGTCAGGCTATGCATGACGATATAAAGACAAGATTAGTCTCGTGTGAGCAGATCGTGAACAAAATCGAGGAACTATCTCAAGAAGAACCTGGACTTTACCGTGAGCGGCTTCAGGAACGTCTTGCACAACTTCAAGAAGGCACAAAAATAAATCCGGAACGTCTGGAGCAGGAAATTGCTTTGTTTGCAGATCGTCTTGATATAACTGAAGAAGTGGTTCGCTTTCGCACTCATTTGGAACACATGGATGATATATTGGCTCAACGTGAAGTCGGTAAAAAAGCAGAATTTCTGATGCAGGAATTAAATCGCGAAGTAAACACGATTGCCTCCAAAAGTAATCACGCTGAAATTAGCCAGTCTTCTGTAGAAATAAAAAGCGAGTTGGAAAAAGTAAGAGAACAACTGCAGAACATCGAATAGTATTTACATGAAAATAACCCTTGCAGGAAGCCCTGGTTCAGGAAAATCAACCCTGCGAAAGCTACTTGCGGAGCATTACGGATTAAGCACAAAAGGAACCGGCGATTTTATGCGAAAATTGTCTGCAAAGTATGGGTACAGTGATATTACTCAATTCCTCGTTGAATATGTTTCAGTGCACCCTGAAGTTGATCATCAGGTGGATGAGGAACAGCGGATATTTGGTAAAGAAAATGACGATTTTGTGTTGGACGCACATTTAGGATTTCACTTTGTTCCTGACTCAATCCGGATTTGCCTAATTTGTGACCTGGAAGAAGCGGCCCGTAGAATTCTGGATGACAGTGGAAGAACAACTGAAACAGCAACGAATATCAAGGATAGTATTGTTTCCAGCCAAAAAAGAAGAGATACTATGCATGAAAACTTTATGAGTCTATATCAAGTTGATATTGATGACCACTCAAACTTTGATTTGGTTTTGGACACAACTAGTCTTTCTTCAGACGAAGTCTTTGAACAGGCATCTGCTTTTATTGATTTGCAAAGAACCTGAATGGGTCAGCTAAAGAGAGCATAGAAGATAAAATGTTTTGTCTCTTAAATATTTTTTGATGAGTCTCATAATACACACCAATGCACCAGTAGCTCAACTGGATAGAGCAACTGACTTCTAATCAGTAGGTTATAGGTTCAAGTCCTATCTGGTGCGCCACTATTACCAACGGATTACAGCAGTTTTACTTTTGGTTAAGTTCCATAATTACGCCACTTTTGTGCCATTGAGTTTAAAAAATGGCACTAAAATTAATTGATCTCCCACATTTTACTCAATAATCGTTGCTATTCTAAATCATTTTTGTTGATGAATCTTTATTAATTTGTTAAACAATATAATGAAATTACTGATGATAACTTTTTGAAACTTCTGAACCCAATTCTCGGCTTAATAAATCTTTCAAATCGACTTCAGACCCAAATGTAACACCATTGTTTGACAATAATGGTTGATTCAAACTGTTTTCAATACCTTCTAAGACTAGAGTTGTATAAAAACCGGTTTGAAAAGGATTCAACATGAATTGATACTCATTATCTGATAATTTATTATTTCTAAAGTTAAGAATGTTATCAAATATTTTACCAGGATAACTTATTCCAAAACCTGAAACATTTCCTTTTTCTTCGAAGGTTCTGAATAAAGGATTTGCCCAAAGATGTCCTTCAGAATGAATCTCAACAAAACCACCACTTTCAGCAGGCAAATCAACCCATCCATCTGAACATATCATTCTGCTGGATTGTACAGTTAAATCAGGTGCAGAATTAGGCAAATGCCACCCCGTGATAATATGGGCAATTGATCCATTATTAAATGTAACTAATGTATCAATTAACTCATAACCCAATACAGGTATTGGACTCAATGATGGCATTTTTTGAGAAAAACCAATTGCTTTTACTTTTTCAGGCACTAAATCTACAACCATCATTAACGAATCGATCATATGTACAGTGAGAAATGATGCAGGATTATTTTTTTCTGCAAAATCTTTTGAGGCAAAAAATTTTGGGGAATAGTTTGGATCTGAAACCTTTAAAGCATCGACCATCCACCAATCCGCTATTTGTAACTCTCCATACCTACCTGACTTATATCTATTGGCTAATTCTATCAGTCTGGGATCGTCTCTTTTGTGAAAGTCTACTCCAAAAATTCGATTATTTTTTTTAGCTGTTTCAATCATTAAATGTACTTCTTTAATTTTTTTTGAAGTAGGTTTGGGCATTTGGACATCTATACCGTGATTTAGACAATAAAGCGTTGGCTCTAAATGTAAATCATCTGGAGTATTGATATGTGCGGCATCTAGTTCACACTCCATAATCATTTCTTCATATGATTCGTACCTAAAATTTTCTTTGATATGATATTTGTTACAAAACCAGTTTCTATATTCTTTGTTAGGATCAGCAACAGCAATTATTTCTAAATTTTCTGAATAATGACTATTAAAATATAAATATTGATAGATTTCTCTTACAACTGAACCTACGCCAATGACTCCTAATTTTAATTTATTCATGATTGACCATTAATAATTAATTCTTCAAAAATTAAATATATAATTTGACTCATCTAAAAATTAATAGATATAATACCAAAAATAAGGATAAAGTGATGAAAAATAATTAAACACAATGTTACATTGTTATTTGGTATTCAATAGAAACGTTCATAATAGAATGCACGACAATACAAACGAAGGCGAAAATAATGCAAAGATGTTAAAATGAGAAATTTTGTAGATTTAAAAGAATCAAATAGCATTATTTCTGATAAAAACCGCTTAAAGAAAAGAATGGATGAAGAAGGATATCTTTTCTTTAAGGGGGTGCTTAATAAAGAAAGTATTTTAAGTCTAAGAAAAGATATATGTGATATATTGCAGTTAAATGGCTGGCTAGAAAAAGACACAGAATCTATGGCTGGAATAGCAAATATTGATAAGCGTTGTACCGAAGGGGAGTTAACTTATATCAAAGTATATCATCAAATATATAAATTAAGAAGCTTCCATAATTCAGGTCATTGGACTGAATTAACAAAAATACTTTCAAATCTTTTTGAGCATGGAGTTTTTCCAATTCCCCAAAAAATACTAAGGATATGGTTCCCAAAATTTGTTCAACATACAACGCCGTTCCATCAGGATTATGTCCATTTCCAGAGTGACAAACAATATACAAGTTGGATACCACTTGGTGATTGTGATATTGCTTTAGGAGGTCTTGGAGTGATTCCTTATACTCATAGAGAAAAAAATAATCACACGTTTTCATTAGGTGCAGGCAATTTAAAAGTAGACATTGAAAAATATAAGGATTCTATATATTCTACAGATTATCAAACAGGTGATTTGTTGTTGTTTCATGTAAATACAATACATGGAGCTTTGCCTAATAAGACCACTGATAAATTACGACTTTCACTTGATAACAGATTTCAACAAAAAGGTCATGATGTTGCCGAGCATTTATTAGAACCGCACTTGTTTGATCAAGCACAATTCAAATGGGATGACGTTTATAGTGATTGGGATGAAGACGATGATTTAAAATACTACTGGAAGAATGATTCATTCAAGGTTATAAACAGAGAAAGAAAATATATCGAACTAGCATTAAATGATGCTATAAATTTGGCCAACTCGGAAAAAAATGAAGATGCATTGTTATTTTTAAGTAGAGTTAAAGAACTGGATCCTGCATCTGAAAATGGACAAAAGGCAATAAAAACTTTAGATCATTTAAATTTTTAAAAAAAAGGAGGTCATATGTAAAAATTAGGTATTGCAAAGCAACATATATAGTTTAATTTCACTTATAAATAGTTTAATTTCACTTATAATTTGGAGAACAATGATGAAAAATTTATTCTTAATATTAACTTTCTTCACAATGAGTTTTTCCGCATTTGCAGAAAAACTTACTATTGTGAGCGTAAATAACGGTGATATGGTTAGAATGCAAAAATTGTCATCGGATTTTACAAAAAAGAATCCAGGTATTGAACTAGATTTTCAATTTATGGAAGAAAATGTGTTACGTCAAAAAGTGACACTGGATATTACTAATAAAGGTGGTGCTTATGACATAATGACCATTGGAATGTATGAGGCCCCTATGTGGGGTGAGAAAGGGTGGTTGGTCCCAATGAATAGTCTTCCATCTAAGTTTGACATCGATGATATTTTACCAGCGGTTAGGAATGGTTTGTCGCACAATGGGGTTTTATATGCGTCACCTTTTTATGGTGAAAGCTCCTTTACCATGTACAGGGTTGACCTTTTTGCAGAAAAAGGTTTGATAATGCCCGATAAACCAACTTGGGGAGAAATTTTCAAATTTGCCAAAGCACTGCATAATCCTCCTGAAGTAAATGGTATTTGTCTAAGGGGTAAAGCTGGCTGGGGAGAAAATGCTGCTTTCATTGGAACTGTAGCAAATGCTTTTGGAGCCAGATGGGTTGACGAAAAATGGAATCCACAATTGACAGGCCCTGCCTGGACACATGCATTTAGCTTTTATGTAGACCTTGTACAAAATTATGGTCCAAAGGGTGCTGCGAATAATGGTTTTAACGAAAATTTAAAACTATTCAATCAGGGAAAGTGTGCAATGTGGATAGATGCTACCGTTGCGGCTAGTTTTGTGACAAATAAAGAAGAAAGTACTGTATACAACAAAGTAAATTTTGCTCTAGCTCCAAGTGCTGTAACTGAAAAAGGTGGTTGGTTATGGTCCTGGGCCATCGCAATTCCTGCAGGTACTAAGAAAGAAGCTGCTGCCAAAAAGTTTATTATGTGGGCCACTTCAAAAGATTACATCAAGTTGGTTGCTGAAAATCACGGTTGGTCAAATGTACCCCCAGGTACAAGGACTTCTACCTATACCAACGCAATGTATCTAAACAATGCTCCATTTGCGAGATTAACCCTTGCTGCTATGAATGCAGCCGATCCTTCAATGAATGGGACATTGAAAAGGAAACCATACATTGGTGTCCAATTCATGACCATTCCAGAGTTCCAAGCTATTGGGACAGAAGCTGGCAGACAATTCTCGGCTGCTCTAGCTGGTAAGAAATCGGTCAGTGATGCATTAAAATCGGCAAACAAATCTGCTTATAAATTATTGAAAAAAGGTGGATATATTAAATAAATTAATTTAATCAGCACTGGCTTTATTTTTTGATAGAGTCAGTGCATCTGATATGACATATTCACGTTCTTTCTTTGGGAAACTGATCCTAACTCCAACCATTGTAGTATTATTACTTTGGATTGTCATACCTCTATCTCTTACAATTTATTATTCCTTTCAAAATTACAACATGCTCGATGGTTCACCAACAGGTTATACTGGTTGGATGAACTATGAATTTTTCATATTTGATGAGGCGTTTTATGACGCGATTTTAAATACATTTTTAATCGTATTATCCTTACTATTGATTACGGTATTTTTTGGATTTTTATTTGCTTCTTTACTAAACTCGGACATTTTTTTATCAAATTTTGTAAAATTATTATATATTTCACCATTTTTAATTATTCCAAGCGTTTCTGCTTTACTTTGGAAAAATTTAATGATGGACCCAATTAATGGATTTGGAACGTTTCTTTTAAACATATTAAATTTTGAAGGGATTGATTTTTTGAATGAATATCCATTAGGCTCTATTATCACTATGTTATCTTGGACCTGGGTCCCTTTTTCAACATTACTAATTCTAACAAGTTTGAAATCCATAG
>Ga0207992_1000615_pt1 | contig 17499 bp, 16 predicted proteins | sample ETN02SmetaG_FD_185788 | JGI IMG/M metagenome (GOLD analysis project Ga0207992, IMG submission 185788) | Marine microbial and viral communities from oxygen minimum zone, Eastern Pacific Ocean - ETNP2014F10-02SV255 (SPAdes) (version 2) | ecosystem: Environmental > Aquatic > Marine > Oceanic ...
ATCTGTTTCTACATACCATCTCATGGTTACGAGATATTTATATTTTTTTGATTCACTTCCATTATCACTCATTCTCAAACTCCTTTATAGACTTTAAGTTCTATACGAAAAGTAAGCAAAAATCAACAGAAAATACCGACTGTTTTTTTAATGCTTTCCGCTAGAGATTCAATATCTTCTTTGGTATTATAAAGATAAAAGCTTGCTCGCGCTGTTGCTGATATTCCCAACTTATTCATAATTGGTTGAGCACAATGGTGCCCAGCACGTATACAGATTCCATCTGTATCTAAGAATTTTGCAAGGTCATGGGGATGAATATTTTTCACGTTAAAAGGAATGACTCCACCGCGTTTATTAGCTTTACCATACAAAGTAATATTTTCATTTTGGGATAGGATTTCTAATCCATAGTGAAGCAATTCTTGCTCATGTTGATGGATCATGTCTATGCCAACATTTTCTATATAATCAATTGAAGCTCCTAGTCCAATCACTTGGGCAATATTTGGAGTTCCAGCTTCAAATTTCCATGGAACTTCGTTCCACGTAGATTTATCCATTTTTACAGTATCAATCATTTCTCCTCCACCCATAAATGGATCCATTTCTTCTAAAATATTTTTTCTGGCAACTAATACTCCAACGCCAGTAGGACCTAACATTTTGTGCCCAGAGAACGCATAAAAGTCACAGTCTAGTTCTTTAATATCTACTTTCATATGTGGAACGGCTTGTGCACCATCAATAACTGTAATGGCACCAATCTTTTTGGCTTCATCAATAATATCATTTATTGGATTTATCGTTCCAAAAACATTTGATTGATGACTTACACTGACCAATTTTGTATTGGGAGAAATATTTTTCTTTAATTTTTCTAATTCAAGTGTGCCATCTTTTTTTATTGGTATGTAGTTTAGTGAAGCATTTGATCGTGAGCTTAATAATTGCCAAGGTACGATATTGCTATGGTGCTCCATTTCTGTTATCAGGATTTGATCATCTTTAGCGAGTTTTTTTGTCCCCCATGCATAAGCAATTAAATTTATTGACTCTGTTGTGCTGCGCGTAAAAATGACAACATGTGAATCTGGAACATTAATGAATCGTTTTACTTTCTCACGTACACTTTCATATCGATTAGTTGCTTTCTCTCCAATTTCATAAAGAGCACGATGAATATTTGCTGCATATGAGTTATAATAGGATGAGACGGATTCAATAACTGATTCTGGCTTTTGACTAGTTGAGGCAGAATCAAGATAAATGAAATCCCCATCTTTTTTTCTAAAGATTGGGAAATCATTTCTAATTTGATTTACATCAAGCACTAAAGCATGCCAAGTTGGAGTCGTGCTGCTTCATTAATCATTTCACGATCCCAAGGTGGATCCCAAACCAATTCTACAGTAACTATATTTGAGCCAGGCACACCTTCAACCTTTTGTTTAACTTCCGTTGCGATCATGTCGCCCATACCGCAACCTGGCGCAGTAAGTGTCATCTTTATTTCTACATTTGAACCATCATTTTTATCTTCACTGATTTTACAAGAATAAATAAGACCCAAATCAACTACATTAACAGGGATTTCTGGATCATAACATGTTTTCATTGCTTCCCATACAGCCTTCTCATTGACACGTCCATCCGTATTTGTTTCTTCTAGCCAGGGTTGTTCTTCGGGTATTTTACCGATTGCATCTGCGTCACTTCCTTCGATACGAACTAAATTTCCTCTAATCATAAGAGTATAACTTCCACCTAAAGCTTGAGTGATATGACCTTCTTCACCTTTCTTTAGTGTAATTTTATTACCAAAGGGTATAAGGGTCGCTTCACAGTCACGCTCTAAAATAACTTGTTCATCAATATCTGAATACATTATTAATCCAATAATTCTGTTTGAATTTTATTTATGGCATTACTAAAACCATTTGTTCGCTGACTACTGATGGAATGTCCTAAACCAACTGATTCAAGAAATTGGCTACCATCAATATCTAATATTTCTTCTTTTGTGTGATCATTAAACGATCGCTCTATTAAAGAGAGAAGACCTTTAACTATCATTGCATCTGAATCCATTTGAAAAAAATATTTTTCACCGTTTTTTTTACAAGTGACCCAAGCTTGAGATGTGCAGCCATGAATACGATTTTCTTCAATTTTTTCTTTTTCAGATAGGCCATCAAGGTCTTTTGCAAGATCCACCAAAAAAATATATTTATCTCTGGAATCATTAAATATTGCAAATTCATCCCGTATTGTATTAAGTGTATCAATTATGCTAGACATCGATTAGAACGCTTTCTAGCCAATTTGTGACTCTATTATTAATATAGGTTTTTACATCTTCATTATTTATTTGTTCAATAATTTCCTTGGCAAATCCATTGATAATTAACTCTATGGCTTTGGTTTTACTTATTCCTCTTGATTGAAGATAAAACAGTGCTTCTGCATCAATCTGACCAGTCGTCGATCCGTGTGAACATTTTACATCTTCTGAATAGATTTCTAATTGAGGATTGGTATTCATGATTGCTTCAGGGCTTAACAATAAGTTCTTATTTGTTTGATCAGCTTCCGTTTGTTTTGTGCCTTCTTGGACAACCACTTTACCATTAAAAACACCAGATGATTTTTCAGATAAGATATATTTAAATAACTGTTGGCTTTGGCAGTTATTATGAGAATGATCAATAATTATATTTTGATCATGGTGTTGATCTTCCCTAATTGTAGATAGCCCATTCAAACTCGCATTTCCACCCTTGTCATTGAAATTCAAATTAATATTATGGCGAAAGAGTTTACTGCCAGAAGAAATTGATACACTATTTAGCTGCGCGTCAGCTCCAAGTAAATAATTAGATGCGGCGATATGACTTGCTAGCGGATCTTCCGCTTCAATGCGAAAGTGATTTAATACTGAATTATTTTTTATAGTAACATTAGATACAGGATTAATGAAATAAGGCAAGTCTGTTGATCCAATATAATGTTCAACAATTGTTGCTTGTGAATTATGGCCAATTTGAAAAACAAATCTAGGGTGATTCATGAGCGGATCTGAGATATCCATCATCGCATAGATAATTTGAATTGGTTTTTCCAAAATCACATTTGAATCAATAGTGACAGATGCACCCGAATTCATCATAGATGCATTCAATGCACTAAATGGATTTGAGCTTTTATGATCCAGATATAATTCTTTATTTGCTTTAAAATTTTCAAGGTTAGTAGTTACAGATATTGATTCAGGTATATCACTCAAATCGGGTTGATAATGACCATTGATCATAAAAAGAAGGTATGTGTTTGGAATTTGTTCTGTTATATCATCCGGTAATTGAGGTAAATCTTTTGCGCGTGATAATCGATAATCTATTTTTTTTAATGATGAAAAATCTGTGAATTGCCAGTCTTCTAACTGTTTTGTAGGGATACCTAGATTTTTAAATTGATCAAATGCTGTTGATCTTAATTCTCGAAGTTCCTGATTTTCATCAGGCCAATAAGCTAATAGATCATCAAATTGTTTTTGAAATTGTTTCATGATTCTAGCCAAGAATAACCTTTTTTCTCTAATTGATTGGCAAGTTCAATATCACCCGATTTCACAATTTTACCATCTATTAATACATGAATATAGTCCGGATGCATATACTGAAGTAGCCTTTGATAATGAGTTATAGTCAAAAATGATCTATTTTTATTTCTAAAATTATTTATACCCTCAGCAATGGTCTTTAATGCATCAATATCAAGGCCGGAGTCGGTTTCGTCAAGTATAGATAATTCAGGTTCAAGGGTAAGCATTTGTAAAATCTCATTTCTTTTTTTCTCTCCACCTGAGAACCCATCATTTACTGCCCTGCTTAAATATGATTCATCTAAATTTACCGATTTTACTTTTTCGCGCATCAACCTCATGAAGTCAGCAGCATTAACTTCACTCTTGCCATGATGTTTCAACTTTGCATTGAGTGCTGCTCTTAAAAAATAAGCATTATTTACTCCTGGAATTGCAACAGGGTATTGAAATGACATGAAGATTCCAGCTAAGGCTCGATCCTCCGTTGCCATATCAAGCAGATTAATCCCATTATAAGTTATAGACCCTTTAGTGACTATAAAATTATCTCGACCTGTGATGATATTAGCAAGGGTACTTTTACCAGAACCATTTCGTCCCATTATGGCATGTAGTTCACCAGGATTCACGGATAAATCAATGCCTTTCAGGATTTCTTTTCCATCGACGCTAGCATGTATATTTTTGATTATTAACATTCGAAGTGTGTATTGATGATTAATAAAATTAAAAAACTAATTTTATCCCACTGCGCCCTCCAGGCTTACTTCCATTAATTTTTGTGCTTCCACAGCAAATTCCATTGGAAGTTCATTAAAGACATCTTTGCAGAATCCATTTACAATTAATGATACAGCATCTTCTGTAGATATTCCGCGCTGATTACAATAAAATAATTGGTCTTCACCAATTTTTGACGTTGATGCTTCATGCTCCATTTGAGCGGATGGATTTCTAACATCAATATAAGGGAATGTATGGGCGCTACATTTATCACCAATCAAAATAGAATCGCACTGAGAATAGTTTCGAGCATTTTCGGCATTTTTCATTATTTTAACTCCACCACGGTATGTATTTTGACCTTTGCCAGCTGAAATACCCTTTGATATAATTGTACTTTTTGTATTTTTGCCAAGATGGATCATCTTCGTTCCTGTATCAGCTTGTTGAAAATTATTTGATAGAGCCACTGAATAAAATTCGCCTACTGAATTATTCCCTTTTAATATGCAACTTGGATATTTCCAGGTAAGTGCAGATCCAGTCTCGACCTGTGTCCAGGAAATTTTAGAATTTTCCTCCAAGCACGTTCCGCGTTTCGTAACAAAATTGTAAATACCACCTTTCCCAGTTTTAGGGTCTCCGGGATACCAGTTTTGGACAGTGGAATATTTTATTTGCGCATTTTTGTGTGCGACTAATTCAACAACTGCAGCATGAAGTTGATTTTCGTCCCTCATCGGGGCAGTGCAACCTTCTAAATAACTTACATGACTTCCTTCTTCAGCAACAATAAGGGTCCGTTCAAATTGACCTGTTTTTGCCGCATTAATTCTGAAATAAGTAGATAGCTCCATTGGACATCTGACATTTTTTGGTATATAAACGAAACTACCATCACTAAATACTGCTGAATTAAGGGCAGCAAAATAATTATCTGTTGTTGGAACAACACTACCTAGATACTTTTTTACTATATCTGGATGATTTTGCACTGCTTCAGAAAAAGAACAAAAAATAACGCCATGTTTTGCAAGTTCTTCCTTGAAAGTAGTTGTTACTGAGACACTGTCAAACACTGCATCTACAGCAACATTCGCTAGCAACTTTTGTTCTTCCAATGGGATTCCCAGTTTATTATAGGTATCTAATAATTCTGGGTCGACTTCATCTAAACTTTTAAGCTTCTCTTTCTGTTTTGGAGCCGCGTAATATGAAATAGCTTGGAAATCAATGGTTGTATAATTCAATTTAGACCAATCAGGTTCATCCATTTTTAGCCATTGTTTATAAGCATTTAGTCTCCAATTTAATAGCCAATCAGGTTCATTTTTTTTTGATGAAATAATTCGGATTACATCTTCACTCAATCCAGGTGGGATTGTTTCTTGCTCGATATCGGTTGTGAATCCGTATTCATATTCTTGGCTAATCGCCAAATCAATAATATTCTGATCTTTTTTCATGGACTCTAAACTGAGAAAGAAGTCCCGCAACCGCAGGTACGTTCAGCATTTGGGTTTACAATTTGAAACCCACCATTAAGGATATCATTTGAGAAATCAATTTCAATTCCTTTAAGATAAAGATAGCTTTTTAAATCACAAAATATTTGCATTCCTTGACTGTTAAATACTTTATCAAATTCTTTTTGTTCTTTTTCAAATGACATGTTATAGTTCATGCCAGAGCAACCACCAGTAGTTACTTCCATTCGCAGACCAAAGCCTTTTTTACCTTCAGTTTCCATGACAGCAGAAAGTCGCTCCGCTGCTTTTTTTGTCATTTTTATACCAGCATCAAATATTTCTTTTGTGTTGCTTTGTTTTTCCATTATTCCCATTCCGTTTCTATTTTAGGTTCCGTTCGCTCCTTTGGCTCAGATAAATTAAGACCGAGTTTTTCTTTAGCTTCATCAGTGATCATTTCTGGATTCCAAGGAGGGTCAAAAGTCACCTCAACAAATGCTTGATTAACTTCATCAAGCATTTCAAGCTTAGTTTTTATATCATCTGACATTTGCCCGCCCATAGTACAGCCAGGTGTAGTCAATGACATAATAATATTTACATCGGATTTACTGCCATCATATGCTTCCTGAATTTGAATATTGTAGATCAGTCCTAGGTTCCACAGGTCTACTGGTAACTCAGGGTCGTAACATTGTTTGAGGATATCAATAATTTGTTTTTCTTTAACCTGTGACATTATTGGGTAACCTCTTTAAGAGTCATTTGAGAAAACATATATCGCAAATTATTATTGATTCGCTGAATAGGAACTTTAATATTACAGTTTGTCATTTGTAAACAATCTGATTCAAAATAGCAATCCATCATGCCCAACGGACCCTCAAGTTTTTCGAAAAAATCCTTTAAAGAAATTTGGTCTAAATTGGCAGCAACCTTATATCCACCATTAGCTCCCTGAGTTGCTTCAACAATATTGTGGCGAGCCATTTGCTGTAAAGTTTTTGCAAGTAATTGCTTAGGTATTCCATATTGCTTAGCAATTTCATTAGCGCTTGTTAGCGCGTTATCACTTTTGGACTGCATATGGCGTAACGCAATTAATGCATATTCCACTTTTCTTGTAATATTAAGCATGATATTCCCTTAAAGGAAAATTACATCTTCTATCAGTTTGCGTCCAAGAATTAAATAGGACTATTTTTATCGTATATAAATAAAATTCTTCCTTACCTATGATATATTAATATGATTAATTGATTATAATTTTATTGTCTTTTAATTTGGTAAGAAAACCGATTTGTTTTGCTTTGAGTCCTGTTTCTTCAGTGCACTTCTTTGCATACTCATCAGCTACTTCTTCAGGCATGGCAACCAATAATCCTCCAGATGTTTGCGCATCCGCAATCATTAGTTTTTCTTCCTTACTCATTTTGTTATTAAAAGATGTAAAATGAGTAGCATGGTCTAAGTTACGTTTAGTTCCGCTTGATATATTCTCACTTATCGCTAATGATCGCACATCATTTAAAAATGGAATACTCTCAAAATTGATTTCAGCTGTTAACTGGCTTGCTTGGCACATTTCATTTAGATGTCCTAACAATCCAAACCCGGTTATATCTGTAGCCGCGTGAACAGAAAATTCATTCATTAATGTTCCAGCTAATGCATTCAAAGTGCTCATGCAATTAACTGCTTGAGTAATTATATCTTGCGGAGCATTCTCATTTTTAATCGCTGTGGAAATAATACCAGTGCCTAGTGGTTTGGTAAGGACTAATACATCACCCTCTTTTGCTTCAGAATTTTTAATCAATTTTGATTTTTTTACTTCACCACTAACGACTAAACCATATTTAGGTTCTTTATCATCAATTGAATGACCTCCAACTATGGGTATGCCCGCCTCCTGAGTTTTATCTGACCCTCCTTTAAGAATCTCTGATAAAATTTCTTTTGGTAATTCATTGATTGGGAATCCAACGATATTTAATGCGAATAAAGGTTTTGCACCCATGGCGTAAATATCAGATAAAGCATTAGCAGCAGCAATTTGTCCAAATTGATAAGGATCATCAACAATGGGAGTGAAAAAATCTACACTCTGAACTAAAAGTTTATCATCACTGAAAGAAACTACAGCTGCATCATCAGATTCATTAAACCCGACTATAACATTATCTTGGTATTTTGAATTAATATTGCTCAGTACCTGAGCAAGGTCTTCAGGACCAATTTTGCATGCTCACCCAGAGCCATGAGAAAATTGAGTTAGTTTAATTTTATCAAATTTTGTCATATACAAATTTAAAGCTTTATAATGAGGGAAATAAGTGGTTCTGGAAATCTAAAAAAATACACACAATACGTTGGTTTCATTTTATTCAGATAAGTAAATTCTCCTTCGAAAAACTATAAATAATAAAATATTTGATTTAAGGTATGTTAATTAATGAATAAAACTACAAAACAAGTCGATGAAGTTGTGATTCGTTTTGCTGGAGATTCAGGGGATGGAATGCAGCTTACGGGTGGAAGATTTACAGAAACAACAGCTATTGTAGGCAATGATCTAAGTACGTTACCTGATTTTCCTGCAGAGATTAGAGCGCCTGCTGGTTCATTAGCAGGGGTAAGTGCTTTTCAAATTAAGTTTAGCTCAAGAGATATCCATACTCCTGGAGATGCACCTGATATATTAGTTGCTATGAATCCAGCTGCGTTAAAAGCTCATCAAAAAGAAATCTTACCGGGTGGAACAATCATTTGTAATGCGAATGCTTTTACACCGAAGAATTTAAAATTAGCAGGCTATGAAACGAACCCTCTAGAGGATAAAACTCTAGATGACCACTATACAGTTTATTCAGTTGAGATGAGTAAAATGGTTTCGTTAGCTTGTGAAGATTTGGGTCTTACTCCTAAAATTGTTGATCGAACCAAAAACTTTTTTGCACTCGGTCTTTTATTCTGGATTTATGATAGGCCCACACAACCAACTAAAGATTGGTTAGCAATAAAATTTGGAAAAAAACCTGAACTTGTTGAGGCAAATGTAAGAGCTATGGATGCGGGATATAACTATGGTGAAACAACTGAAATTTTTACAACAAGATATACAGTGGATAAAGCAAGTTTACCTCCAGGAACGTATCGTAATGTTGTGGGTAACTATGCATTATCTATGGGTTTAGCAGCAGCAGCAGAAAAGTCAAAATTAAATTTATTTTATGGAGGTTATCCTATAACTCCAGCTAGTGATATCCTACATACATTATCTGCTTGGAAGCATTTAGGAATTAAAACATTTCAAGCGGAAGATGAGATAGCAGGTATTACATCTGTACTCGGGGCTGCATTTACTGGGAGTTTAGGTGTTACTGCTACATCTGGACCTGGTATTGCCTTAAAAGGAGAAGCAATGGGTCTAGCCGTTATAGCTGAATTACCATTGGTTGTAGTAAATGTTCAGCGAGGAGGCCCTAGCACAGGTTTGCCAACAAAGACTGAACAGTCTGATTTACTTCAAGCTATGTATGGGCGTAACGGTGAAGCGCCAATGCCTGTAATTGCATCATCCACGCCTGGTGATTGTTTTTATGCGGCTTATGAAGCATGTCGAATTGCTATTAAATATATGACTCCAGTATTATTATTAACTGATGGGTATTTAGCAAATGGATCTGAGCCTTGGCAAGTTCCAGTTATAGATGATCTGCCACCTATAGATGTAAAATTTGCAGACGAATCTTCTGTGGTTGACGGACAGTTTATGCCTTATATGAGAAATAAGAAAACATTAGCACGTCCATGGGCTATTCCAGGCATGAAAGATTTAGAACATAGAATAGGTGGTATAGAAAAAGAAGATGTTACAGGCAATGTAAGTTATGATCCTGATAACCACCATTATATGGTTGAAACACGTGCGAAAAAAGTTGAATCGATTGCTGATGAATTGGGTAAATCCGAAATTTTTGGCAATAAAAGCGGTGATTTATTGATTCTAAGTTGGGGCGGAACTAGAGGCGCTTGTCGATCTGCAGCAGAAGCACTACAGGCAAAAAAGAAAAAGGTGAGCCATGTTCATATCCGATGGATAAATCCATTGCCTAAAGACTTGGGTGAGATATTAATTAAATTTAAAAATATTTTGATGCCTGAAATTAATTATGGTCAATTAATTAAGATAGTTAGAGCAGAATATTTAGTAGATGTTAAAGGATTAAACTTAGTTCGTGGAAAACCAATTAGTTCTGCTGATATTCAAAAAGCAGCAAATTCATTAATAGGATAAAGAAAATGTCTGAAGCAAAAGTAAAAAAAACTTATACAAAACAAGATTTTACCTCTGATCAAGCAGTCAGATGGTGCCCTGGGTGTGGCGATTATGCTATTTTAGCGCAAACTCAGAAAGTTTTTCCTGACTTAGGTATTGATAAAGAAAATCTTGTATTTATTTCAGGTATTGGTTGCTCTAGCCGTTTCCCTTATTACATGGATACATATGGATTCCACACTATCCATGGACGCGCCCCTGCAATCGCATCTGGTGTAAAACTTGCAAATCCAGATTTATCCGTTTGGGTTGTCACTGGTGATGGTGATGGGCTTTCAATTGGTGGAAATCACACAATTCACCTGTTGCGTCGAAATCTAGATATCAATGTGATGTTATTTAATAATAGAATTTATGGCCTTACCAAAGGTCAGTATTCTCCAACTTCCGAAGTTGGCAAAGTAACCAAATCAACACCAATGGGCTCTTTAGATCGCCCCTTTAATCCATTGACTCTTGCTCTTGGCGCTGGAGCTACATTTGTATCCAGAACTATTGATAAAGAAACAAAGCATTTGCAGGAAATGATTTCCAAATCATACGCCCATAAAGGAACATCCTTTATGGAGATTTATCAAAATTGTAATATTTTTAATGATGGTGCTTTTTCATCATTAACCGATAAAGAAACTAAATTAGATACAGTGCTTTGGTTAGAAAACAAAAGTCCAATGCTTTTTGGTGCTGAAAAGAATAAAGGCATAAAACTCGATGGCAATACACCTACAGTTGTCGAGATTGGAGATAAATGGAGTCTGGATGATATTCTTGTACACGATGAGTCAGATTATGTTATAGCATCATTACTTTCCAACATGACTTATAATGATAGTTTCCCTGACCCCATTGGAGTCCTTTATGCCATAGAAGATACCACCTATGAAGATATGATGATGAATCAGATTAATGAAGCCACTAAGAAAAAAGATAAAGCAACAATTCAGGATATAGTCAACGCGGGAGATACCTGGGTAGTTAAATAAGGTTAATCATATGGGATATCGTAAAGAAAAAGATAGTATGGGTGAAGTAGAAGTGCCCAATGAAAAATATTACGGTGCCCAAACTCAACGATCTATTAACAATTTTAAAATTGGTGATGAGAGATTTCAACGTGAATTCATTCGTGCTTATGGGATTGTTAAAAAAGCTGCAGCTAAAGTTAATGCTTCAGCAGATAAGCTGGACAAAAATATAGCTAATGCTATTTTAGAAGCATCTGATGAAGTAATTAATGGTGATTTAGATAAACATTTTCCGCTTGTTATTTGGCAGACTGGTTCAGGAACCCAATCAAATATGAATTTTAATGAAGTTATATCAAATAGGGCTATTGAAATGATGGGTGGAGAAATCGGGACTAAAGATCCCGTCCATCCCAACGACCATGTGAATATGAGCCAGTCAACTAATGATACTTTCCCAACAGCAATTAATATTGCCGTAGTACAATTAGTTATAGATGAATTAATACCAGAGTTAGAAAAGTTAGAAGAAATTTTCGAAAAGAAATCAAAAGAATTTAACTCGATTATTAAATTGGGTAGAACTCACCTTCAGGATGCTACTCCCTTGAGTTTAGGGCAAGAATTTTCAGGATATAGTTCCGCTCTTTATCATGGAATTAAACGAATTAAAAACTCACTTGAAAGTTGTTATGAGTTGGCTATAGGAGGTACTGCTGTTGGCACAGGTATTAATTCATTTGAAGGTTATGCAGAAGCTGTGGCAAAGGAAATATCATCTATTACTAAACTTCCCTTTAAAACTGCAGAAAATAAATTTGAGGCTTTAGGAGGTCAAGATTGTATAGTTGAATTATCTGGTGCCTTGAAAACAGTTGCTGGTTCTCTATTTAAAATTTCCAATGATATACGTTGGCTTGCTAGTGGTCCACGCTCAGGTATTGGTGAAATAGTAATCCCTTCAAATGAGCCAGGGTCTTCAATTATGCCTGGTAAAGTAAACCCAACCCAGTGTGAAGCTATGACAATGGTATGTAGTCAAGTTATGGGAAATGATACCACGATTACTATAGCTGGTGCAAGTGGGAATTTTGAACTCAATGTATATCGACCAGTTTTAGCATATAATATTATTCAGTCAATTCGTATTCTTTCTGATGCTACTAGCTCATTTCGAAAGAATTGTGTGGAAGGTATTAAACCCAATAAAGAACGAATAAATACCAATTTGTATAACTCTCTTATGTTAGTAACTGCTTTAAATTCACATATTGGATATGATAAAGCAGCTGAAGTAGCAAAGAAAGCATATAAAGATAATACTTCACTTCGAGATGCTATAATTTCCTTGGAATATATGAGTGGAGAAGACTTTGATAAGTTGGTTCAGCCAGAGAAAATGATTCATCCCTCAAAAGAATAGTTGTAATTAAAGTATCTTGTTATTCAGAAGCTAATTAGAAAGAATTCCCACCTATGATTATTTGGGTAGTAACTTAAATTTGATGATGGCTGTAAACCTTTCCATTCCGACTTTAACCAAATATTTTAAAAGCGCATTAATAATTGTATTAATCGGATTGGGAATAATAATTGGTTACATTATTTATTTAGCCCAAGATCTCCCTTCTTTAGATCAACTAGAAAATTATGATCCAGATTTAGTAACAAGAATTTATTCTGCAGATGGAGAGATTTTAGATGAATTATTTTTAGAAAAAAGAATTTTTGTTAGTTTGGATCAAATTCCTAATAATATGAAAAATGCAGTGATTAGTTCGGAAGATCGACGATTTTATAATCATTGGGGTATTGATTCTAGAAGTATCATCCGAGCAATAGTAGTAAATATTATAAGTTTAGGTTATGAACAGGGATTTAGTTCCCTGACTCAACAAGTGGCTCGCACTCTTTATGATACAATAGGATTTAGAAAAACCATTATCAGAAAAATTAAGGAAATAATTACAGCTATTCAAATTGAACGAACTTATACAAAAGATGAAATACTTGAAATGTATTTAAATAATGTTCACTTTGGGCATGGTACATATGGTGTACAGGCTGCAGCAAAACGTTACTTTGGAAAAGATGCAGTTTTATTGACATTGGGCGAATCTGCAATGCTTGTGGGAATCTTACCTGCGCCAGCAACATATTCTCCAATAAATCATTCTGAAAGAGCCCATTATAAACGGAATGTTGTTCTTAGAGTAATGCGGGATGAAAAATTTATAACAAAAGATATGTATTCCGAAGCTCGAGTTATTGAGTCTGAGAACATTTCTGAATCTATAGCTAAAGGTAGAGCTCCTTACTTTACTGAATATATTCGACGAACTATGGAGAAAGAAGATGAGCGTCTTGGTGTTAACATTTATAGAGATGGATTAAAAATTTATACCACGCTTGATACCAGAGTTCAATCTGTAGCAGAAGAAGCATTGATGAATGCTATTAAAGCTAATCAGGAAAAATTAAATCAGCGCATTTTTAATGATCCTGAGGAGTTTTCACGATTAGCCTACCTTAATATTTTTCCCGAAGATTCAGTAAGAATGATGATGGAAGGCGACACATTACTCTATGAAGATCTTCGTAATAAACTTTTAGTTCAAGGAGCTTTTATAGCTTTGGATCCTTCAACTGGATCTATTTTAGCGATGGTTGGTGGGCGTCCTGATTATCATGATCAATATAATAGAGCTGTTCAAGCAAAGCGCCAACCTGGTTCTGTTTTTAAACCTTTCGTATATACGACTGCGATAGATAATGGGTATTCAGTTACAAAACAATTACTAAACCAACCCTTGGTTCTACGTGTACTAAATGCAAATGGAGAGTGGGAAAAGTGGATGCCAAGAAATTATGATGGAACGACAAGTGGATTAACAACTCTCAGAGAGGGAATTCGCAAATCAATTAATTTAGTTGCGGTAAGAGTAGTAAAAGAACTTGTGCCAGCATCTGAAGTAAAATCAATGGCTAAACGAATGGGTATCACAACAGATATTCGTGCAGTAGATGCAATTGCCCTTGGTACTTCGGAAGTTTATTTATTAGATATAGTAAATGCTTACTCTGCCTTTGCAAATAAAGGAGTTCTTAATAAAGCTTTTGGGATAACTAAAGTAGAAGATCGATATGGAAATATTATTAAAGAATATGAGCCTATTAGAGAAGAAGTTCTCAGAGAAGAATCAGCCTATGTAATGACATCAATGTTACAAACAGTGATGGATGCAGGCACAGGGGGAAGTGCTCGTTGGAGACATAACTTTTATCATCCTGCTGGAGGTAAAACAGGTACGACTCAAAATTGGACTGATGCTTGGTTTGTTGGGTTTTCAAAACAATTGGCTGCTGGAGTATGGATTGGAGTGGATGATCCTGTTGTAAGTTTAGGCACAAGTCAAGATGGGTCTCGCGCCGCTCTTCCAGCATGGGCAAATTTTATGGCAGTAGCACACGATACATTGAGACTTAAGCGAATGAATTTTGATCGACCTAGTGGGGTGATCAATTTTGAAATTTGTTCAATTACAAAAGATATTCCAACAAATTTATGCACAGTTGAGTCTGAAATATTTATCCAGGGCACGGAGCCATCTCAAGTCTGCAAGGTACACCGTAGGAATTAATTATTTAGAAAAATAAACTGTGATTGACTTGACTCGGTCCAATTTTAATTGAGTCGTTTAATAATTTTGTGGCTGATAATAATTTCTGTTCATTAGAATTAAAACATTTAAAGATTGGATCACCCATCTTTACTTCATCACCAATTTTATAAATGAAATCAATACCAGCAGATGGATCAAGTATATCAGATTTAGCTTTTCGACCACATCCTAATTCAACTGTAGCCCAACCTATATTTAAACTATCCATCTCTTCGATAAAACCACTTTCATGAGCAAATATTATTTGTTCATATTTTGGTGAATGAATTTTATTTACTCTATTTATAGACCCTTTTTGTTGGCAGACCATGTCTTCAAATTTATTATATGCTTTCCCAGAAGCGATTAGATCTTTTTGAATAGAAACAGCTGTAGTTGGGTCATTAGATATTCCAGCCTGTAAGAGTAATTTACTACCAAGCTCAAATACAACATGCATTAGATCTGAAGCCCCTTTTCCTTTAAGTGCTTCTATCGATTCTTTAACCTCACACCACATCCCCGCTGTTTTTCCTAAAGGTTGATCCATGCTGGAATAAACAACATCTGTTTTAACATCAAAGGTTTTACCAATTTTTTGCAAAGCGCTACCAAGTTCAATTCCCTGATCTATGGTTTTCATAAATGCCCCATTTCCAATCTTAATATCTAAAACTAATCCATCTATTCCTTCTGCGATCTTTTTACTCATGATTGAACCACAAATAAGCGGCACTGAATTAATTGTATCTGTTACATCTCTTAATGCATACATTTTTTTATCTGCCGGGCATATAGAATCTGTTTGAGACATAATACAAATTCCTATCTCTTCAACATTATTCTTAAAATCTTTTGTAGAAAGATTAGTCTGAAAACCAGGGATTGTTTCTAATTTATCAATAGTACCACCAGTGTGAGCTAGACTTCTGCCTGCTAACATAGGTATTGTCAGGCCTCCCGCAGCTAATAGTGGCCCTAGAATAAGTGAAACTTTATCTCCAACACCTCCAGTAGAATGCTTATCCGCAATATAATTATCACTTGCAGTAAATTTAATTCTCTCACCAGAGTTTATCATCGCATTTGTTAATGCTATCGTTTCTTTTATTGTCATACCATGCGTTTGAACTGCTTTCAAGAATACTGTCATTGATTTATCATTTATTTTATTATTTAGAAATGCATTTATTAATGACTCTATATCTGATTCGGAAATATCTTTCCCGTTTTTTTTTGAATCAATTAGGTTTTTTAGATTCATCTTTTTTCTTTTTAAAGCGTTTTAAAAAGTTAAAATCAAAACGCAAAGGAGGTTGCTCTCTAACAGTATGCAACATTAAATAGGTTGCAATAATCAAAAGAATTGCATTAGGTGACCATACACCAACCATGGGGGTGAGAATACCTCGATCGGCAAGATCTTCTCCACCAATCATTAGTATATAATATATGAGAAAAAATCCAAACGACAAACCTGTAGCTATAGTGAAACCTCCCTTCCTAAATAGAACTCCCAGTGAAGCGCCAGTCATGATGAATAGAATGCTCGCAACAGGTAGAGAAAATTTCTTATGTAATTCTACATTATATTTGTTACTGGATTTGCTGTAACTCCTCAATAAATTATATTCATTTCTCAATTGTCTCTTTACTATATCTACATCTTTTTCTTTTCTATAAATATCATCTACACTGTTTATCGGATCTGAACTAAATCGTTCTATCTCCTTCTTAATGATTAATTGAGAAGCTTCCAATGATGGTGGGACAAGGCTATCCATCCCTGTTCTCAAAAAAGCGCGTCCTATTCTGCCATTAACAATATTTATTCGATCATCAATATTTGATCTTTTTGCCAATATCATAGGTATTGTCATTTCGCGATCTGATCGACTAGTTGTATCTCTTCGGTTCAAGAAGAGGTCATCAGCAGGTATAGTGATTTTGTGTTTTTCAAACTCAATTCGACGATAATTCCCATAGTCATTAAGATCAAGCTCATGAATTTCTCCATCATAGAGATCTAATATAATAGCATCATCTATAGTTGAAAGTTCACCTGTTTTAGAATGAATGCTAGTTTGTGATTTGTTAATTCCTTTACTAAAAATCCGAACATCTTTTAGAGTTTCATCTTCTTTGTCACGGATAATCATACTATAATCTGGCAGGTTATCCATAAAGTAGCCAGGCTCGATATTTAGACCTGGACGTTTCCTATAGATATCACCTGATAGCATACGTGCTTTGAAATTCATTTCAGGCATGATGAAGGCGTTAAATAATATTAATGTTATAGAGATAAGGAGTCCCATTGTTAAAGCTGGAAGGATTATTGTTGTGAAACTAATGCCTGATGATCTCATAGCCGTAATCTCATTATCCTCAGAAAATTGACCAAATGCCATAAGTGCTGCTACTAGTACAGCCATAGGTACAGCCAAGGCGCTTATCCATCCTAGATTAAGAAATAAATATTCAAATATTGTTCCAATGTCAAGCCCCTTTCCTATAAAGCGATCAATAGCTCTAAGAAGAAATTGAGTAAACAATACAAAAACAATAATTAGTAAAGAAAAAATAAACGGCATAAATAGTTGCTTAAGTATATATCTAGTAAGTAGTCGCATATGAAAAATTACAATAGTTCCATTTTATTATTACCATCTTGAATAGAAAATGCTATATAAGTGTTCCTGGAAATTTATTTTCATATAATCAATCTAAA